>MDSV01115470.1_pt1 | contig 16053 bp, 16 predicted proteins | sample 810851 | NCBI WGS metagenome assembly MDSV01 (sample SAMN05326640, study PRJNA326480) | marine metagenome | isolation source: seawater | place: Atlantic Ocean: North East | collected 2012 | reverse complement strand
AATATTAGCCTATAATTGTTCACCTTCTTTTAATTGGAAAAAACATTTATCAGATAAAGAAATTTCTTCTTTTCAGGAAAAAATTGCAGATATGGGTTACAAATTTCAATTTATAACACTAGCAGGATTCCATACACAAAATATAGCAATATTTGAACTTGCAGAAAAATATAAAAATGAAGGAATGTCTGCTTATTCAAAAATACAAGAAAAAGAATTTGCTAGAGAGAAAGATGGCTACACTAGCGTTAAACATCAAAGAGAAGTGGGCACTTCATATTTTGATGCTGTGTCGAATACAATTTCATCAGGAAAAAGTTCCACAACAGCAATGGATGGATCTACAGAGGAAGAACAATTTTAATTTGATTTAAGCTTTTGAATTTGATCCCAAGCTGAATTAATAGCTCTCATTGTTTTTTTACTTTCTTCAATAACTTCTTTAGGAACTCCCTTGCTAAGCAGCATATCGGGATGGTGCTCTTTAGAGAGATTTAAATATCTTTTTCTAATGGTTTGCAGGTCATCATCTGGTTTGCTCTCTAATACAATATATGGATTTAGCTTATCTGATGATTTTCTACTTTCTTTGATACTATTAAATTGAGTTTGATTTAATCCAAAAATTTGTGCAATATTTTCAATCATTTTTAATTCTTCAGAGCTTACTTTTCCGTCAGACTCAGCTATATAAAATAAAACATTTATTACTTCTTCTAATACATTAATATTTCCTTGATAGAATTGAGCAATCTGTTTTGCATATGGCTCATAACCGGTACTTTCCTCTTTCGCCTGGTTAAATATTTTTCCAACCGCATCTAACTCTGTTTCAGGAATCTTTAATTTGTCTTTTACAGCTATTAATTCTTCACGGCTTACTTGGCCATCAGCCTTGCTTAATTTTGCAGATAAAACTATCAACGATAGAGCAAAAATTTTTTGCCCTTGTCCAGCAGCTGTAAATCCTGCTCTTGTTCTAGCCCTCGAAATTTTTCCCCCTAGGACAGATCCTAATAGCATACCAAAGGGCCCCCCAAGAGAAAAACCTATCATTCCACCAATTAAACTTCCCCAGATAGACATATAAAAATTAACTTATTAAATTATTTAATTTTATTCTACTTTTTTCAAAATATATTCCCACTTACCTAGTCTTTCATATGAAACTTTTACAATAAAACCTTTTTTTGGATCTAACCAAATATCAAAATTTAACTTTTTATCATCAGGTAAATTCTCATCTTTTGATTTTAATTTAAAATGCAATGTTTCATAACTTTTACCTTTAATCACTATTGTTTCTTTTTTTAACAAACTTACAATTTGCTCTTTTACGCTTCCCGAAAGAGGACTTATTTGACTGTTAGCAGATAATATTTTTGAATTCCACCAATTTCCTATAACATTATTTTTATCTGCTTCTCCCTTAAAAGATGAACCATTAATAAAAAATTTATTTGTATTTTTATTAAATTCTAAATTGGCATATTTTTTTTTGTCATTTTGAAGTGTATTAGATTTGAAAAAAACTAATTCATCCTTTTCATATATTTCTATTGCTTGACTTGATATTGAAAATATCACTATGCCAAATAATTTTACCTCAAATTCAGTATTATTTTTAACCTCCATAACATTACCTGTATGTTTAAAATAATAATTGCTAAAACCTATCTTTTCTCCATTTCTTATTACATCCATTTCAATTTTAGATATGTTTTTGTAATGATCGGCATGTGATAGAGCTTTGGACCCCAGAAAAAGGATTATAATTATAAAAAAATATTTTCTCATTTCATTGGATTTTAATTCACGAAAGTATAAATAATAGTAAAAAAATATGTTTTTAACTATAAAAAAAATACCAAGAGTCTCTTGGAGTTCGGATAAACCATTAAACTTAAAGCCAAAATTCTCAACATTTTTATTTTTATGTTTTGGTTTGAGTTTATTTGGAATAGGAGAGGGTCTTTTATTAGTTTCTTTCACGGGAGCATCCCCGTGGAGTGTTCTAGCTCAAGGAATTTCTAACTATGTGGACTATTCAATCGGATTGATAACTTTTTTTATCAGTTTGTTTGTAATTTTTCTTTGGATTTTTTTAAACCAAAAACCAGGAATGGGAACTATTCTTAACGCAATAATTATTGCTTTAATGATTGATGTTTGCTTGAAATATGTTGAAACACCAGAAACCTTTATAGCAAAAATTTTATTAGCTATTTTCGCAGTTTTTATAACTGGTCTTGGTAGTGGTTTTTACTTAATTGCAAACTTGGGGCCTGGACCAAGAGATGGATTGATGACTGGTTTGCAAAGAAAAACTAATCTTCCAATAGCATTAGTTAGAGCATTTCTAGAAATTTCAGTTGTATCAATAGGATGGTATTTAGGAGGCATAGTAGGCATTGGAACTCTATTGTTTGCCTTTGGGATAGGTCCTGCTGTAGCTTTGGGCTTATTTATAGTAAATAAAATTTTCTCTTAAAAAGTGATACTTACAACTTTAGTTTTTATATAGAATCGAATCTATGTGGTTTGTTAGAAAAAGACTACATAAGTTTGTTAGATTAACTTTTCATCCGCCTTGAAAAGGATAAAAAAAAACCCCAGAAAATTTCTTTTCCAGGGTTTTAGAATTTTTTTTAAGTGGGTTACATTCCCATGCCACCCATTCCGCCCATGCCACCCATACCACCAGGAGGCATTCCACCAGCTGAAGAATCTTTTTCTTCGGGTTTATCAGCTATCATTGCTTCTGTAGTGACTAGTAATCCAGAAATAGAGGCCGCATCTTGAAGGGCTGTTCTTACAACTTTAACTGGGTCAATTATACCCTCTTTAAACATATCGACATACTGTTCTGATTGTGCATCATAACCAATGAGAGGTTTGTTTCCTTCTAAAAGTTTACCTACAATAACCGATCCATCTACACCAGCATTTTTTGTTATCTGTCTAATTGGTGCTTGAAGTGCACTTTTAACTATCTCAACGCCAGCCTTTTGGTCATCTCCCTTAACTTTTACTTTGTCAAGATCCTGAGAAGCATAAAGTAAAGCACAACCTCCTCCAACAACTATACCTTCCTCTACAGCTGCTCTAGTTGCGTTTAAAGCATCTTCAACTCTATCTTTTCTCTCCTTAACTTCTACTTCTGTGGCTCCTCCAACTTTGATTACAGCTACACCTCCTGCAAGTTTTGCTAATCTTTCTTGTAGTTTTTCTTTGTCATAATCAGATGTAGTTTCTTCAACTTGTTGTTTAATTTGATTACATCTAGCTTCAATATCTGTCTTTTTACCTGCGCCACTTACGATAGTACTGTTTTCTTTATCAACCTTTACTCTTTTGGCAGACCCTAGGTCATTTAATTTAACATTTTCAAGTTTGATACCAAGGTCTTCCGATATAACTTGTCCACCAGTTAAAATAGCAATATCTTCTAACATTGCTTTTCTTCTGTCACCAAATCCGGGAGCTTTCACTGCAACAACTTTTAAACCACCTCTTAACTTATTTACTACTAAAGTTGCCAAAGCTTCTCCCTCAACATCCTCAGAAATAATCATCAATGGTCTTGCGGCTTGTACAACACTTTCAAGAAGAGGAACCATTGGTTGTAAATTAGTTAATTTTTTTTCGTGTAATAAAATTAATGGATTTTCAAGCTCAGTTGTCATTTTGTCTCCATTAGTAATAAAATATGGAGATAAATAGCCTCTATCAAATTGCATTCCTTCAACAACATCAAGCTCTGTTTCAATTCCTTTTGCCTCTTCGACTGTAATTACTCCTTCGTTACCAACTTTTTGCATTGCTTTGGAAATCATATTTCCAATTTCTTTATCACCATTTGCTGAAATCGTTCCAACTTGTGCAATTTCATCACTGTCTTTTACTTTTTTTGCAGAGGAAATTAATTTTTCTTTAACATAGTCAACCGCAGCATCTATACCTCTTTTAACGTCCATAGGATTCATTCCGGCAGTAACATATTTACAACCTTCTTTTACAATTGATTGAGCTAATATTGTTGCAGTAGTTGTACCATCACCAGCTTCATCATTTGTCTTGCTTGCAACCTCTTTGACCATTTGTGCGCCCATATTTTCAAATTTATCATCAAGCTCAATTTCTTTTGCAACAGTAACACCATCTTTTGTAGTTCTTGGTGCACCGTAAGATTTATCTATAACAACATTTCTTCCTTTTGGTCCAAGAGTTACTTTTACTGTATTTGCTAATATGTCGACACCCTTCAACATAGATGCTCTGGCATCGGAATCAAATTTTACTATTTTTGGCATTATAATTCTCCTTAATTTTTTATTTTCCTGTAGAAATACCCATAATGTCTGACTCTTTCATTATGCTGTACTCCTTACCATCTATTTTTACTTCTGTTCCTGACCATTTTCCAAACAAAACTTTATCACCGACTTTGACGTCCATTGGTATGATCTTTCCATCTTCTGTTTTTGCTCCACCTCCAATCGCAACTACTTTGCCTTCTTGGGGTTTTTCCTGAGCTGTATCTGGAATAATTATTCCTCCAGCAGTTTTTTCGCTGCTATCTAATACTTCAATTAATACTCTATCGTGCAATGGTTTAAACTTCATATAAACTCCTATAAATATGGATTTCATATAAATGCACAAATGAAATTTTTCAAGATGGGAATTGAAAATTAAATCTAAAAAAAGCCAAGAATTAAGCTAATTTTTGAGTTATATCTCCTAAGATGACGTTAAATTTAGACATAGATGGGCTTAAATCAGTAGTAAATGATTTTGACCTTTTTTTCATAGACATTTGGGGTGTGGTCCATAACGGTGTTAAGCTATTTAAAGATGCCGTTATTACATTGGACAATCTAGAAAGATTAAATAAAGAATATGTTTTGTTAACTAATGCACCCAGACCAAATTTGGCAGTTGAAAAATATTTAATCAAAATAGGACTAGATGAAAAAAAAACAAAAAAAGTATATACGTCTGGAGAAGCGGCATTAGATTATCTTCTCTCTGAATTAAGAGATAAAAAATTTTTTCATATAGGTTCAATAAAAGATTTCGATTTATTCAAATCTTTTGAAAAAGAAAAGGTAAAAAACCTTAAAGAAGCAGATTACATATTATGTACAGGATTATTTGATGACCATGAAGAAAATTTAGATTTTTATAAAAAACTTTTAACTTCAAATTTAAAGAAAAAAATGATTTGTACTAATCCTGACTTAGTTGTCGACAGAGGAGAAAAGAGAGAATACTGTGCAGGAACTATTGCAGGGTTGTTCAATGAAATGGGAGGTGAAGTAGAATACTTCGGCAAACCTTATTACAAAATCTATAAACAAGCTTCAAATATAAAAGGAAAAAAGATTTTATGTATAGGAGATAATATAAATACAGATATAAAAGGAGCAAATAAACAAAATTATAAATCTTTATTAATTACAAATGGAATACACAAAAATGAAATTCAAAGGCATGGAATTAAAAATATTCTTATAAAATATAATATTAAAGTAAATTATTTACAGTCAAATTTAAAATGGTAGAAAAATTAAAAATTTATAAAAATTTTAATATTTTAAGAACACACAAGAATTCTATTTTGTTAATTGGTAATTTTGATGGTTTGCATTTAGGACATCAAAAATTATTTAATTTGGCAAAAAAATATAAAAAGCAAAAAAAGTTGAAAATAGGAGTCATCACATTTGATCCAATCCCTAAAATGTTTTTTAACAAAGATTTAAAAAATTATAGAATTTCTAATTTAAATCAAAAAATTAAACTTTTATCAAATTATAATATAGATTTTTTAATAGTTAAAAAATTTGATAAAAAATTTTCTAAAAATACGAGTGATGTATTCGTAAAAGATATCTTACATAAAAAATTAAAAGCAAAGTTTATATTTGTAAGTAATAATTTTAGGTTTGGATATAAACGAGAGGGTAACGTATTCTTGTTAAAAAAATTTCAAAAGTTTTATGGATATAAAATTATTAATCCAAAGCCATTAAAGAAAAAAAATAAAATAATTTCTTCCACTTTAGTCAGAAAGCTCTTGCGAGATGGAAAATTAAATTTAGCAAATAATTATCTAAATAGAAATTGGTCAATAGAAGGCGTTGTTGAAAAAGGAAGGAGAGTTGCTAAAAAAATTGGCTTTCCAACCTGCAATATAAGTTTAGGAAATTATATAATTGCAAAACCCGGTGTTTACGCTGTAAAAGTTTTTAGTAAAAATATAAATAAACCACTAAAAGGAATAGCAAATTTAGGTTATAGGCCAACTTTTAATCAAAAAAAAATTCTTTTAGAGGTAAATTTGTTTAATTTTAGTCGAAATCTTTATAATAAGAAATTAACTGTAGAATTTATAAAATTTATTAGAAAAGAAAAAAAATTTAAAGGAATAAACTCTTTAAGAAAACAAATTAAATTAGACCTAAAAATTGCAAAAAAAGTTTAAATATTATGAGTAAAGAAAATATTAATTTACCCAAAACAGCTTTTTCAATGAAAGCAAATCTTCCTATGAAAGAACCAACTTTTGTAGAGCACTGGGATAAAATAAATTTATACGAAAAATTAAGAAAAAACAGAAAAGGAAAGGAAAAATTTGTACTTCATGATGGGCCACCATATGCAAACGGAAATATTCATATGGGAACTGCATTGAATAAAATTCTTAAAGATATAATTACCAAATTTCATCAAATGGATGATAAAGATTCAGTTTATGTTCCTGGATGGGACTGTCATGGGTTACCTATAGAATGGAAAATTGAAGAGCAATATAAAAAGAATAAAAAAAACAAAAATGATATTCCTATAAAAGAATTCAGAAAAGAATGCAGAGATTTTGCAAATAAATGGATTAAAGTTCACAAAGGCCAATTTAAAAGATTGGGCGTTATTGGCGATTGGGAAAATTATTATTCTACCATGAGTTTTGATGCCGAGGCTCAAATCGTTAGAGAGCTCAGCAAGTTTTTAAAAGAAGGAAGTTTATACAAAGGATACAAACCAGTTTTGTGGTCTACTGTTGAAAAAACTGCCTTATCAGATGCTGAAGTGGAATATATGGATCACACTTCAGATACAATTTATGCTTCCTTTTTAATTAAAAAAACTAATTTGAATGAATTAAAAAATTGTGAAATAATTATTTGGACTACAACACCTTGGACTATACCAGCAAATAAAGCTTTAGCTTTTAATAAAAATTTAAACTATTTAATTGTTCAATTAAGAGATGAAAATAAATTTAAAGATAGAAAAATAGTAGTTGCCAAAGACCTTTTAGAAGCATTTGTAAAAGATTGTAATATTAAAAGTTATAAAATATTAAAAGAAGTTTCAGGTAAAGTATTTTCAGAAACTATTTGTATGCATCCTTTTTATGAAATTGGTTATGACTATGATGTTCCAATGCTAGAAGCAAGATTTGTTACCACTGAGCAAGGAACGGGATTTGTACATTGTGCTCCAAGTCACGGGCCTGATGATTTTAATTTATGCATTAATAATGGAATTAAAGCAGTAGAAACCGTCGATGATGATGGGAGATATACAAAAAATATTCCAATTTTTCAAGGAACCCACATATTCAAAGCTAATAAAATAGTTATAGAAAAATTAGAAGAGCATAAAAAACTTCTTGCAAATGGAAAATTAAATCATTCATACCCACATTCATGGAGATCTAAGGCGCCGTTAGTTCATAGGGCAACACAACAATGGTTTATATCAATGGAAAGTCACGGATTAAGAAAAAAAGCTCTTAAAGCACTTGATCAAACATCTTTTTATCCAAGCAAAGGAAAAGAAAGAATTAAATCAATGATAGAAACTAGGCCAGATTGGTGTGTTTCTAGGCAAAGAGTTTGGGGTGTTCCATTACCTATTTTTGTCTCAAAAAAAACAAATAAAGTTTTAATTGATGACGATGTATTTGAAAACATCGCAAATATTTATGAAAAAGAGGGATCAGATTGTTGGTTTTCAGATGATCCACAAAGATTTTTAGGGAAAAATCACAAATCAAATGATTTCAATAAATCTACTGATATTGTTGAAGTTTGGTTTGATAGTGGATCAACACATTCTTTTGTATTAGAAAAAAGAAATGATTTAAAATGGCCGGCATCTATGTATTTAGAAGGATCAGATCAACATAGGGGATGGTTTCATTCATCATTATTAGAATCTTGTGGAACTAGAGGGAAAGCACCTTTCGAGTCGATTTTATCTCATGGATTTGTAGTTGATGGCAAAGGTCACAAAATGTCAAAATCTTTAGGGAATGTAATAGCACCTGAAGATATTCTAAAAAAATACGGAGCGGACATCTTAAGAGTTTGGGTTGCAGCATCGAATTATGCTGAGGACCTTAGAATTGATTACAAAATATTAGAACAGCATGCAGAAGCATATAGAAAAATAAGAAATACATTTAGATATTTGTTAGGAAATTTACAAGATAAATTGTCTGAAACAGAATTTAACAAAATAGATTTAAATAATCTTCCTGAATTAGAACAGTATATGCTTCATAAAATTTTTGTTTTGGATAAAACATTTCACAAGAATTTTAAATCTTATACTTTTCATAACTTATATAAAGAGCTATTAAATTTTTGCACTGTAGACCTCTCATCTTTTTATTTTGATATAAGAAAAGACTCGCTTTATTGTGATCCTATAGAATCAGAAAAAAGAAAAAGTTGTATATTAGTTTTAAATATTATTCTTGAATGCCTACTAAAATGGTTTGCGCCAATATTGTCTTTTACTACAGAAGAAATTTTTTCTTTGGTAAATAAAGACTCAAAAAATAGCATACACTTAAAAAGTTTTGTTAAAATTCCTAAAAATTGGGAAAATGAAAAATTAAATGACAAGTGGAGTAAAATATTAACTATTAGAGATAAGGCAAATATAAGCATTGAAAGCAAAAGATCATTAAAAGAAATTGGTTCAAGCTTGGAAGCTTCAATTCAAATAAACTTGAGCAAAAGTCTGTTTGAAATTTCTAAAGATTTTGATTTTTCCGAACTATGCATAACATCGTATGCAGAACCCAAATTAGATGAAAAAGTAGATAATGTTGAAGTATTAACCACAAAGGCCGAAGGAACAAAATGTAAAGTATGTTGGAAAATAAGAAAAGAAAAATGCGAAAGGCACGGTTAATATTATAATGAGTTATATAAATAAAAAAATTTTTTTTTATTTTATTATATTATTTATTATTTTTTTTTTAGACAGAATTTCCAAATTATATATCTTAAATATTGCTGAAAATAATGGTGTAGTTGATATTTATATTAACCAATTTATAAATTTTATTCTTATATGGAATAGTGGAATTGGATTTGGTCTTCTTTCTTTTGATCAAGCACATTTATACAATTTAATAACTATAATAATTATTCTAATTAATTTATTTATAATTTACTTGATAATTAAAACAAAAGATTTCAGAGTATATTTGTATTTAATTATTTTAGGGGGTTCATTGGGCAATCTTTTTGATAGATTGTATTATTCAGCTGTTCCAGATTTTATCGACATAAATTATAAAGGATACCACTGGTTTATATTCAATGTAGCCGATATATTTATATCTATAGGAATTATTTGTCTTATTTTTGTTGAATTATTCAATTATAAAATACAGAGATGATAAAAATTAAAATTATATTTATCCTTACATTTTTAATTACCTTCACTTCTTGCCAGGGAGCAAAAGATGCTCTGCAGGGAAAAAAAAGATCTCAGACATCAGAGGAATTTTTGATTGAGAAAAAAAATCCTTTAATTATGCCTCCAGATATTGAAGACTTGCCAAGTCCTAGGAACGAAGGCAAAGCACAAAAAGAAGAAAAAAATGAAATTAAGAAACTTTTAACAAACAATGAATCAAGCACCTCCAGCAATTCAAGTGCAAATGATACTAAGTCATCTATAGAAAAAACAATTATAGAAAAAATACAAAACTAATTAATTCAATGTTTACACGTAATATTAGATTTTTGAATTTTCAGAAAATAAAAAATAAAAAATTAAATAAATCTGAATTAAATATTTTAAAATCATTAAATAAAATTAAATTACTATCAAGTTTTAAAGAAAATTATAATTATAGTTATAATAAAAAAGAATTAAAAAAATATAAAAAGTTTAAACATATCCGAATTTTTGGAATGGGTGGTTCAATACTTGGATCTGAAGCAATATATCAATTTTTAAATCACAAAATAAAAAAAAAATTTCAATTTATAAATAATTTAAATAATTTTTTGCAAACTACAAAAGATATTAATACTAAAAAATTAAACGTAGTCATTTCAAAGTCAGGCAATACTTTAGAGACAATATCTAATTTAAATTTAATTTTAAAAGAGAAAAAAAATAATTATATATTTATTACTGAAAAAAATGAAAATTACCTAAGAAGAATTGCTGAAAAACTTAAATCAGAAATATATGATCACAAAAATTATATTGGTGGAAGATATTCTGTTTTATCTGAAGTAGGAATGCTTCCAGCTGAACTTATGGGTCTTAATGAAAAAAAGTTTAAAAGATTAAATTATTTAATGAATAATAATTTTTTTTTAAAAAATTTAATCTCAAACGTTTATTTTACATTAAAATTAATTAAACAAAAAAAAACTAATTCAATAATTTTAAATTACGATGAAAGATCAGAAAATTTGTTTAAATGGTATCAACAATTAATTTCAGAAAGCTTAGGAAAAAAATCGAAGGGAATTTTGCCAGTTATATCTAATATGCCAAAAGATAATCATAGCACTTTACAATTATATTTAGATGGACCAAAAAATAATTTTTATACATTTTTTAGCGTTGATGAAAAAAATTCTAATAAGCTAAACAATAATCAGATACTTAATACCCATAAATATTTGAAAAATAAATCAATAAATGAAATTCTACAATCTCAGAAAAAAGCAACTCAAAGAGTTTTTGAGAAAAAAAAATTACCTTTTAGAGCCTTCGAAGTAATTAATCGAAATGAAGAAACTTTAGGAGAATTATTTTCATTTTTTGTACTCGAAACAATTCTTCTTGGTAGAGCATTAGACGTAAATCCTTTTGATCAACCTTCTGTTGAGTTAATTAAAACAGAAACAAAAAAATTTTTATCTTAATTTGTAAAAAATTATTTTTGAAATCCCATAAATTCTTGAATCAACTTGATTAAATTCATTATGAATAAATTCTTTGCTTTTTTTGTTTCTATGAATTGCAATAATGCCTTTTTTATTTATAATTTTTAAATCTGCAATAAAAGAAAATATATTTGTAACTTTTTCTTCTTTATAGGGAGGATCTAGAAAAATAAAATCATATTTTTTATTGATATGTTCGTAGGTTTCTTTGAGGAATATGTTCTTTTCTATAATATCGTATTTATTTTCTATTTTTAGCAATTTAACATTTTTTTTTAAAATCTTAATTGCAGGTTTGTAATTTTCTATAAAAGTAACATGTTTGGCATTTCGTGATAGACATTCCAAACCAAAAGAACCAGAACCTGAAAATAAATCTAAAATATTTGAATTTTGAATATCTAAAATTAAATTTTTAGAATGTAAAATTAAGTTAAAAATTGATTCTTTTGTTAAATCTTTTAGAGGTCTTGTATTTTTGTCAATTGGTTGAATTAATTTTTTACCTCTATATTTTCCAGAAATAATTCTCATTTATCTATTACCAAATGACCAATATCTTTCCTAAAATACTTATTTTTCCATTCTAAATTCTCTAGAATTTTTAAAGCGATATTTCTTGCTTTTTTAAGCGAAACCGCAACTACTGTTGCGTTTAGAACTCGACCTCCATTTGAAAATATTTTACCCAGTTTATTTTTATATGTTCCTGCATGAAATAATTGTTGTTTGTTGTTATTTTTAAATAAATTTATATTTTTTATTTCTTTCATTTTCTCGTATTTACCTGGATAACCTTTACTAGCAGCTACGATTGTAATTCCAGGATATTTTGTCCATGAAACTCTTTTTTTTGAAAGTGTTTTATTGTAAGTTGCAAGAATTAAATCTAATAGATCATTTTTTAATCTCATCATAATAACTTGACATTCTGGGTCACCAAAACGAATATTATATTCAATTAATTTTGGTTCAGATTTATTAATCATCAAACCGGCATATAAAATGCCTCTATAAGGACTTCCTTTTTTTCTCATAGCCTTTAATGTTGGTTCTATAATGTTTTTTTTTATTTTTTTTTCAATTTTATTTGTAATTAACGTTGATGGCGAATATGCCCCCATCCCTCCAGTATTAGGGCCAGTATCATTTTCACCAATTCTTTTATGGTCTTGTGCAGTACCTAAAGGTAAATATTGCCTTCCATCAGTAATCACAAAATAACTAGCTTCTTGTCCTTTTAAAAATTCTTCTACAATTACTTTTTTTGAAGATTTAAATTTACCATTTAAAATACTTTTAATTTCTATTATGGCTTCTTTTTTTGTATTGCAAATGGTAACACCTTTTCCCGAGGCTAGTCCATCAGATTTAATTACAATAGGAAAACTAAACTCATTAAATAAATTTTTGGTTTCATTTATATGCGAAATTTCTTTATATTTTGCAGTTGGTATTTTAAACTCTTTGCAGATTTTTTTCATAAATGCCTTTGACCCTTCTAATCTTGAGGCTTTTTTGTCTGGTCCAAATATCATAACATTTTTTTTTTAAAGAAATCTGTTAAACCGTTCACTAATGGCATTTCTGGACCAACAATTAGTAAATCAATTTTTTTTTTTATAGTTATTTCATATAATTTGGTAAAATTTCCAACGTCGATATTAATATTTTCACATATTTTGGAAGTACCTCCATTTCCAGGTATGCAGAACAATTTTTTTACTTTTTTTGATTTTTTTAATTTAAAACAAATTGAATGTTCTCTTCCACCACTTCCAATTATTCCAATATTCATATATTACTTTATAAACTAAAAATGTTTAAAAAATTAGCAAAAATAAAATATTTACCAAATAATTTTGAAGTTATTGAAGAGGGAGATCACGTTGAATGTGCAGTTTCAGGAAAAAAAATAAGTTTAAAAGAATTAACTTATTGGAACGTCGAATTGCAAGAAGCCTATTTTTCTTATAAAGAAGCTTTTCAAAAAAGAGAAATTATTAGTAAAAAATAATAACTTATTTCCACCTATTGTGAGACCAAATCCATTGATCTGGATTATTAAGTATCATTTTCTCTAAAATTTTGTTTAATTCTAAAGTAATTTTTTCTTGGGTTTCATTTTTTTCAAATTTTAATGGCTTCTCAAAATTTATTTTAAATTTAATGTTATTTTTTCTGCATATATATACTGGAACTATTTCACATCCATATTTCTTTGCTAATTGTGCAGGGATCGTTGTAGTTGAACATTCTCTATTAAAAAATTTTACTTCTATTCCCTCGCTTACTCTTTGATCAATCATTAGGGCAATAGAATAACCATCTTTAAATAATTTAATTAATTCTCTTGTACCGGTTTTGCCTTTTTTTATTTGTTTTTTGCAAATATGTTTTTTTCTTATTTTTTCCATATAATTATTTAAAAAAAAGTTATTTAACGGTCTATAAATAGCAGCAAGACTAATGCCAAAATTTTCTATTTGCATTGCCATAAGTTCAAAATTGTTAAAATGACCAGAAATAAATACCACCTGCTTATTATTTTTTTTTATTTCATTTAATATTTCCAATCCATTAACTTCAATAAAGTCGTTTAATTCATTCTTTTTAAATTTTTTCAAATACGGATATTCAGCTAAAATTCTTCCGTAGTTTCCCCACATATTTCCAATTATTTTTTCTCTTTCTTTTCCATCTATGCCAATATTTGATTTTTCTAAATTATTTAATATTTGTTTTTTAGATCTCAAGAGTGGTCCAATCACTCTTCCTACATTTTCACCAAAATTAGACGCTTTTTCATAACCAAGTAACTTAAACAAGAAAAGTAAAATAAAAATCACAATTGATTCAAAAAAGTATTTTAAAGTTTTCATATTTTATCTTTTATCAATTTAATAAAATTATCCTTATTTTCAATTTCTAATTCAACTTTTAAAAATTGAATTTGAAAACCTTTTGGAATGGAACTGGCAGCTATCCTAAAATAATCTTTTTCTGTAGTAACTAACTCACAATCATTACATTTTTTAAACATATTGCTTATTTCAGAATAAGAATAATTATGATGATCTGGAAATGAAAATGTTTTTATTAAATTTAAATTATTTTCTTCTAATAAATCAAAAAAATTTGAAGGATTGCCTATTCCAGCGAACGCACATATTTTTTTTCCTTTAAACTTTTCAATTTCAATTGGTCTATATTTTGAATAGTAAATTTCTACATTTCTGTTTTCTTCATATAATTTTTTTTCAATTCCTATATCTTTTTGACCATTTATAAAAATACAATCAGCTTTATTTATATTAGAAAAACTTTCTCTCAATGGTCCAGCTGGCATTACAAATCCATTTCCAATCCATTGCTTTTGATTAAAACAGAGAATATTTATGTTTTTTTTTATTGATGAATCTTGAAAACCATCATCCAAAATAGCTAAATTGAATCCGTCTTTTATTAGAAGCTCTAAAGAATTTTCCCTTTTTTTATTAGAATATGTTTTTCCAATTTTTTTAAGCATATTAATTTCATCTTCTACATAATTATAATATTTTTTTATGAATGCTGGGTTTTTGCCTAGGGATTTAGTAATTTGAAAAATTTCTTTTACCAACGGAGTTTTTCCAGTACCTCCAAGATAAATATTGCCAACACATATTATGGGTACACTATATTTTTTTGACTTCTTAATTTTTAAAAAAAAAGAAAAAATTAAGTATAAAATAGAGATAGGGTATAAAAACAAAACCCATAAAGAAAATTTTGATTCATCCCAAAACTTTGGTTTCTTTAATTTCATTTAAATATATTTATTTAATTCTTTTAGATTATTATTTAATATTTTCTTTCCTATAGAATTTAATTTACTAATATTTCTACTGGAACTAAATTTAGAATTTATAACCTTTAAAATCTCAGATTCTGCTTGATTTATTGTGCTTATTTTGCGTGAAATCTTCTTTTTATTGAGCAATGAATACACTTCTTTAAAATTGGCAATGTTCTTACCGTGAATAACTTTGCATCCTAATCTTGCAGCTTCAAGAGGATTTTGACCTCCATGGCCAATAATAGAGCCTCCCAAAAAAACTATTTTAAATAAATTTAAAAATAATTTTGTTTCTCCAAAAGTATCAACCAAATAAATATCAGTTTTTTTGTCTATTTTTTCATTTGAACTATGCAAGTGTAGTTTGAGATTTAATTTCTCTATATCTTTTTTAATATTCTGTGATCTATCTATATGTCTTGGAATTATAATTGTTAACGCATTTGGAATTTTTTCTTTTAATCTTAAATGAATTTTAGCACAAAAAATCTCTTCCTTATGATGTGTACTTATGCCTCCAAATATAATATTTTTTGAACTTAAAAATTTCTTTATATTTGTTTTCAATCTATTTGATGATTTTATGTTCGTTTCAGAAAATTTTAGATTTCCTAATTTTTTAATATTGTCAGCTCCTAATTTATTCAGAAATATTTTAGTTTCGTCATTTTGTGCGAGACAAACATCAAATTTTTTAAAAATAGAATTTGCAAAAGAGATTATTTTTTTCCATTTTTTGAATGATTTTTTCGTTAATCTAGCATTTAAAAGTACTAATGGAATTTTTCTTTTATTTAAATTTGTTATTATATTTGGCCAGATCTCTGATTCCACAAAAATTGCTGCTGCAGGATTCCAATGATCAATAAATTTTTTTGATATTAAGTTTAAGTCTATAGGGCAAAATTGGTGGATAGTTTTTTTTAACTTTAATTTTCCAAAAACTTTAGAAGAACTTAAAGTGCTAGAAGTTAATAAAATGTTTTTGATTTT
>MDSV01068255.1_pt1 | contig 16056 bp, 6 predicted proteins | sample 810851 | NCBI WGS metagenome assembly MDSV01 (sample SAMN05326640, study PRJNA326480) | marine metagenome | isolation source: seawater | place: Atlantic Ocean: North East | collected 2012 | reverse complement strand
GGTTCCGGTTCAGGTTCTGGTGGCTCAGGTTCGGGCTCGAGTTCGGGTTCAGGTGGTTCAGGCTCGGGTTCAGGTTCAGGCTCTGGTTCCGGTTCAGGTTCTGGTGGCTCAGGTTCGGGCTCGAGTTCGGGTTCAGGTGGTTCAGGCTCGGGTTCAGGTGGATGAATAATTAAAGATAATCTTTGAATTCTATCATATATTTCCTGAATTGCTTTACAAATGTGTGTTTGTATTTGTATGTTATCTATATGCATAGGTTTCGTATCATTTCCATCAATAACATGTGATAATGAATTTACATTATTTGAGATATCATTTGCTAAAAATCCAGTAGCACTTTTAATTTTATGTTCTAAATTAAAATTGGTAATTGGAACACTAGTATTAGAATTAGAAATATAATTATTAATTATAAATATTTTCGGTTGTAATTTACATATATCGTCGAATGCATATGATAAATCAGATATGTTATAAAGGTAGTTACTATCTGCCATAACAAAATTATTCTTATATGTAATAATATCAGAATCTATTTCAAATGATGTTAATGATTTGTCTGTAATTTCTAAATTCCTCCAATTCATAGTAATGTCTTCAAAATTATAATATAACGAAGTAGGAGAAAGTCTAATGTTTCTTTTATTAACAATACGATTAAACGAGGAATCATTATTAAATATTGTGAAAATTTCCCAACCATAATCAGTTTTTCCACTATTATTATCACCGGCGACAGAAAGTATATTCATTTTATGTATTAAATTTGGAGGATCGTATAAAATTTTAACTATAGAATTAGAATTATCTAAGATAGTATTATCCAAATAGTTTTCATAATAGTGATAGTCACTTTTAAATACTAATCCCGCAGATAAATCTGGATACATCCTATTGATACTTATATCATTTATAGTAGTTAAAGTATTTATAGATATATCTTTTATATTATTAAAATCATATTTAGGTAATTTAATAACATTACTTGATAAATCGACACCTTTAATAGTTTTACATATTTGAGTGGTGTTAAGTATAGATTCATTATACTCATAATAGTTATTTACACCCTTAATAAATGATATATCATCAATAGAAAAATATTCAATGTTATTTTTTATAAAATATCTTTTTTCAGGATAGGATAGAACTGCTTCATTTGAGGATAGATCAAAGTATGTATTATATTGTTCATTTTTAAAATATTTATACTTGTATTTAAATGTATAATTAAATGACCATTCATTATAATTTGTATTAATATTAGATATATCTATGGTTTCATTATCAATAGTGTAAATAGAAATATAATCATTCAAATTAGACAAATAGTTACTATTAACACTTAATAATATCCCTGTTCTATCTCCATTTTTAATAATGTTAGATTCATTTTCTTTATCGAGTACAAAAAATGCACATGCAGCAGTTCCAGCCCCTGATCTTTTAAGTTTGTTACTCGAAGGTTTATAATCTATTTCTTGTTTAAACAAATAATAAAGTTGACTATAGTCTTGGTATTCGTTAAGATTTATGTAAGATGCATCAAGAGGAAATTGTCTTAAGGTGGAGGCAAAGTTTATTTTAAAGAAATTACGCAAGAAAGAGTCTTCAAATTGTTCTTCAGCTTCTCCACGAACGACTCGTGAATAAAAATTGTTTAATAAATTATGAGATGTATCGCAAGACGCTTCTAATACAAATAAAAGTTTATCACTTAAATTATCATCAAAAATACCTATAGAATTTATTGGATTATATCTTCTGGATGCAAATAACGACTCACTTAATGTATTGAAATTTAAACTGGTATCACCTAATGTATCAACAAAAATAGTATCATATCTATTCGAGGTTGCACGTAATCCTGGAGGCCATTGCTTTAATTTATATTCTATACCTTTTCTATTAGAATACACGCCAGATGTATCAAGAGGAATTGGAATTACAGCATTAGCGTCAGATGCATCAAAAAAGCAAATATGTTTTGTTGTGGAAGTGCCTTCTCTTAAAAAATTGTTAATATCAGCCAAAGTATATAAAGTATCGCCGTCTGCACTCGGATCTAATGGAATAACGGCTTGAATATAATATTTATAATCACTTTGATTATCATCTTTATAATTTAAACTATTAGGTTGATAATATATTTTATTATTAGAATCGTTTAATGCAAAAATCTGCCCATAATCAATAGTATCATATTTAAAATATAATCCAATTATTTCACTTTCTGTAAATTGAAAAATTATACTTTCGTTGTTTTTAAAAGTGTGATTAAAAAGTGTTACATAATTTTCTTCAATATATGCATTATCTGTTAGAGAATACACATTAAAAGATACATCTTTATCTTGATAATCTATGAATTTAAAATTATAAAACTCTATTTGTCCAGAAATATCGAATCTTATATATTTTGATTTATTTTTATCAAAATTAATAAAGCTGTCTTTATTTAAATTAATATTATAATTATTAATAGTATCACTTATATCGATAGTATTATTTACAAATAAATAACTAATATCAAGATTTTTTCCTTTAAATAAATTATTAATAGATATATCATTCATAGAAATATAACTAGTATCAATATTGTCACTTGTAACTTTCAAAGTATCTATATCATTACACGATAAAGTAAATAAATTACAATAACTGCTATCATAATTTAAAGATTCAACATTTGTATATGTCGATTCATATGTTCTAACACTTGTTCCATCTTTTGTTTCTAATAAATACTTAAATTCTGCGTTATCATCTAATCTAATATTAAAATAATTGTGTTCTTTATATAACTTAATCTCTTGGCTTGATGTAATGTTGTGGGTATACAAACTATCAAATAAATTTATAGGTATGCTAGTTATTAAATTATCTATATTCATATAATTATAATATTCACTATAAATGTCTTCATGATAAGAGTAACTTATTTCTGTATAGATATCTAGATATGGTCTATATTCTACGTCCAATGTTTTGAGTTCTTCATTTTGCATTAATATGTTTTCATTAATTTGAATATTTAATAAATTAAATATTGAACTTGTATAATCTATTTCAATTAATGTATAAAACTTATTGTGAAGATTCAAAATAAAACTCGGATAATAATAATTTTCAACTATATTTATAGATTTATCATTCTGAGAAAATATCGTAATATTATCACTTATATATATATTTTTTAATTCATTATCTAAACCTTGTATACTATAAGTTCCTAAAGCAATATTGCTACTATAATTCCATTCGGTTGTGTTGTATATTCTCCATTTTATATTGAACGATCCATCAATATTAAATATATTATCTGTATAGAAATTTCTAAATAAAATTGAATATGGTATAGTTCTTGCTGTTTCAAATTGAAAAACTATATTGCTTGAGGGTTCTATGGTTATGTTTTCAACATAAGATATTAAATTTCCACTACTTTCGTATAAATTAGTATTTACATTAAATTGATGTAGTTTAAAAAATATATTATTATTATTGATATCTTTTAGTTCTAAATTACTGAATGATAGTAATCTTTTTGGTGTAATTTTTATATAGCTACAAAGTTGAGATATATAATACAATCTATTAACATTTATAATATTATTGTTATTTAGATTTATAGCAGTTTTAACTAAAGGAGTTTTAGTGAAACTAATAAACGATAAATCATAGAGTGTATTTATAGACATAGGTTGATGACTATCATTACCTTCACTGCATACATATCTTCTTAGTGAATCATAATCAAATAATATGTTATTAAGTGACAAATCATTATCTAATGTAAATATATAATCATAATTACTGGTATTTTCTGAAGTAATAGTATTAATATTATAATTTGATGTAGGATACGTTGCAGTTGCTGTAGCATTTGCGGTTGCATTTGCAATTGCAGATGCAGGTGCAGGTGCAGGTGCAGGTGCAGGTGCAGGTGCAGGTGCAGGTTCTGAAGAATAACTCATTATAATATTAAACTATTATATATTATTAAATTCAACTAGACAAATTCTCGTGCCAGTCATTAATTTTTTCAAGTATAAAATATATTTCTTGTAAAGAAGCTACTATAAAAGGTTGTAATCCTTCATAATTAATATACAATTTTTCTTGTTCATATTTATAATTGTTATAGTTACTATATACCAAAAACGATAAATCATAATTTTCTCGTAAATCTTGTGCTATTAATCCTGAAGACATTTTAATTAATCTACTATCTCTATAAAATAGTTTTGGTTTAATATTCTTAATAATATTCAGATTGGGATAATATTGAGTATCGGATATTTTATTAGTAATATTTTCAAAATTTTCTATAAACACATTATTACATACGTCTTTATAAAGAATTTTAGATAGATATTGCGTATCTGAAATATTTGAATAATCTATATTCTTAATCCAATTCAAACTTGAGCTATGTCTTAAATAGTAACTTTCTATTTCAAAAATAGAACCATAAGTATTGGTTGAATTAGTCTGTAATGGATAGAGACGTATATATGATTTGTCGGTAGAATTAATATTGTTAGAGGTGTTTAATTCTATATTCCACCCAGAATCATATAATCCAGATTTGTAAGAAGAGATTTGCATCATATATCCTTTATTACTATAAGCCATATCAACATTAAAATCATGGTTTATTTTAATAACTTTGTTAATAAATAAAGATTTATTACAAATAATATTATTAATATTAGTTTTATTAAAAGATATATCTAAATTTGCGATATTATAAATAATTTTATTGCTATAAACATTATTAAAAATTAATTTATCTGAATAAATATTTTTTTTTAATTCTAAATAATCATTTTTATAATTTAAAAATTCTTCGTTGTATATTTTTAATATATTAGTATTAAGTTTATTACTATTTATTTTATAAGGATAATTAATATAGAAATTTGCGTTATGTAATAGATTAAAAGTCCCATTAAACTTATTAATATTCATAGAATTAAGATTAATCAATTCAGTATTAAAAGAATCTATAATTTTGTTAATTTTAAAGTCATATATATTTAAATTGTTATATATTTTAATGTTATTAGTATTAATATTATTGCTTGTAACATTATTACAAGATATATCATTAGAAATTAGCGTAGTATTTTTTAGATTATTAGAGATTAAATAATTTGAACTAGAATCGTTTGTTATTAATTTTGAATAGTTATTATCTTTAACTAAAACATGTTTATTGTTGTAAAGTATAATCGGAATCATATATTTAATTAATTGTGTATTTGATAAATCATTTGTATTAGATAAGGGATATTTATCAATAATAACATTTTTAGTTGTTCCAACAATTTGATAATCTCCATTTAAAGTATTGCTTATTAATAAATCAGCATCTTTGTAAGGATTATAAATAAAATTAAATGATATCTCGGTATTAATAGATAAATCAAGTACTTTAATTGTATTATTATTAACATAAATATTTCCAATGTTTAGTGATGATATATCGGTTAAATTAAATAATCTAAATATATCACTAGATAAGTCGATATATATATTTGATGTATCATATATATTATTTTCGATATCGCTGTAATTATTATAAAAAAAACTAATAGCATAATTATAGTTATCGTCTAATTGCGTAATGGCGCTTATGTCAAAAAAAGATCTATCAAATTCTATTTTAGTATTATTATACAAATAATTATTCATATCTTCGATACTGTAAAAATTATCTAATTCATCACCATATAGTAGAGGTCCAATATTATTAATAATATTGGTAGATTCCGAAACCGAAGGTGTTCTGTTGTTTAAATATATATTATCATCAATGTTTTTATAAAATCCCGGAAAATCATTATAATAATAGTTTAAATAATAATTATTGAATGCATAATAATTAATAAAAGATACATCAATATCAATTGGATAATAAAATATTTTATTGGTTTTAATAGGTTTATAATATAAATAATTTGGAAAATTTTCATAATTATCTATTTGAAAAACTACTTCTTTAACATGAATTAACGAGATATCGTTAACTATTTGACTACTTGTATCAAATATAGCATTATCTTCTGATACTTCTTTAGATCTAGTCCAAAGAACATATGAAATATCATTATAAGATTCATCGTATAATGTAACATTACTTAAGGTTATAAATCGTTTAAAATCTATTTTAAAATATTTATATTTTCTTATGTTAATTTTTTTACTTCCTATATTATAAATATCACCACTATCCAGATCAAGTATGTTTTCTTTATAAGAATTATTAAATTGTAAAAAGGATATATCTTGTAGTTCATTTCTATAAATTGATTTACTATAATTGCTGTTACAAATTAGATTTTTAAATTCATTTAAATCATCTATAAATAGATTATAACACAAGTCATTGTATATGGTATATACATTTTTATAGTTAATATACGACATATATTAATTATAAATATTTTTAATATTTATAATTACTCTATTGTGTGGCCAGCTCGTCTAAATTTGTCCTCTAATTCATCAAGGGCATCAGAGATTTCTTGTATAGTTCTACAGATATAAGGTATTAAACTATTAAAAGAAAAGCCTCTTATATTTCCATCTTTGAGCAAGTAATTAATTTTACTAATATTATTAGATATATCATATAGATTATAACCGGTTTCAATAAATCCTGTATCGTTATTTTTAAATTTAATAGGAAATAATTTTAATATTATATCCTGAATTACAGAATTATAAGAAATATCATCATGGAAGAAATATGTTTTAAGAATAGCAGGATCATCTTGAAGGTCGTTTTCTAAAAAATTTGGAGGGGCAGCATTAAAAGCACTAAGCGATGTGTTAGGAAAGAGACTATTAACAATAATAAGATGTGAATTTGGCCCAGGAAATAAGGTATTTTCTCTGGAGTCACCTAGTTCAACTTTATCAAATAGTTGTCCAATGTTAACACTATTCTCTGTGAATCTTGAATCGTTTAAACATGTATGAGCCATATTAGTTAATGTTGTAGATGCATTAATATTAAACCAAGAAGAACTGATGTCATTATAAAAGTTTGAAGTAAATTCAAGTGTTCCGTAATTTAAAGAATTTAGATTTTTTTTATCAGGATCCATTTTAATACACCATCCGTCGTATAATTCTGAATTAGCTATTAACATTCTGTTACCCGAACGTGTATTGTAATTTAATGTATTAATTGAATTGAAGTATGCTAAATAGACATTACTTGAGTTTTCATTATTAAAAATATCATTGTTATCATATTTAATTTTTATACTTTTAACATCATAAACATCATTAGAATGTAAGCTATTTAATTTAAAATCCAAAAAAGGAGAGTTTATAATATTAAAAGATATATCATTACATGATAATTCTTTAATGAATAATTTTTCATAAACATATAAATAATTAGAATACTGATGTATATTACTAGAATTATCGGTTAATGCGTATTTATCTAAATTTAAATAAATTAGATTACTAGCATCTACTGCCAAAATAGTATCTTCATAAGAAATACCATAGTATATTATATTGTTATAATTTGTGATATATTCTTGTGAGTTTTTAAGAAAATAAAAGTTTTTAAAGGTCAAATCTGAATAAATTTTAAACATTTTATTTTGATTAGCAAAAACACCAGAAATATCCATGGTGTTTATGTTGTTGTCGTTCACGTAATCTAAATCAAAATTAAGATTATTATTGAATTCGTTTCTAATGGTTAATAAACTAGCGAATATATTACCACCATTATTTCCTGACGAATCATTAGACGAAATATCTATATTATTCCTATCTCTTTCTATGTTCCAATTAGTTGTAGATGATATATTTAGAATATTTGATAAATCAAAATATTTTGTGTTATTATCGCTTATATCACTTGGTATAATAAAAGATATATCCTCTTCAAAGAAATAATTAAAAAAGGAATTACTCAAATCATTATTATTTAAAATAGTATATGAAAAATCCAAAATATTGTTTTTAACAAAAAAAATTAACTTGTTTTGATTATATGTATATTTATCATATTCTTCATATGATCTAATAGGAACACCAAGAGATGAATCTAAAATTTCTCCAAATATATTAATATTACTAGTATTAGATATATCTATATCTCCACTAAGAGAATTATATGTTATTTTGTGTAAATCAGCTGGTATTTCATGATTATTATATTTATTAACAATGCTATATGAATTACTTATATAAGTATTATATGATGATATAGCTCCAGAACTAATAATATACTCTCTCAATATTCCGCTATTGTCCGGAGAAACAAATATAGGTAAAGGAATAATTGGTTTTTTTGATAATTCATTATTAAGTTCATATAAATTATAATTACCATTAGGTATTTTATATCTAATAACGGCACTTATATCTACAAATGATGGATCATTTTTTTCATAGTATATGCAGTTATTACTATCATCTATAACAAAAATTTTATCATTATCAATAGGTTCATAACTGAAAAATAATCCTCTACTTTGCGATTCTTCCAATTCAAAAACTATTTTTGATAAATCTTCTATATAGGGTATTGTTATATTTAATGTATTAGTTACATTATTACCTAATGTAATGGCATCTTGTAAATTATTATATGATGTATTAATACTTCCTAAGCAATAATAATTATTACTATTGTCTAGTAAATAAGTTTTAAATAAAGGATTATCTTTGAAGACATTGTTGAATTTAAAATTATTGAATAGTATATTTTTCTTATAAGGATTATTAAAATTAAAAATAATTAACTTATATTTATTTTTATTTAAATTAAAGGTTTTAGATGAATTATATAAATTAATTGTATTATTAGAAAAATCTAAATCACTAAAATTAGTTGAATGAACTTTAAGATTATTAGTTGCAAGTGTTAAATTGTTACCAGATATATCATTAGTAATACTTATGTTATATGTATCGATGAAACTAGAATCTATTGTGTTTGTGTATAAATAATTTTGAATTTCTATATTATTTGTTGAAATATCTTCAATAATAGAATTATCATGTGTTCCAATTATAGTTTTTATGTTATTAGATGATAATTCTCCTAGTATAGTATAAAGACCCATAGCGATTTCATCTTTTGTTTGTGATATTGTAATAGCAGTATTATCAGATATATCTAATACACTTTTTCTTTTAAGATAAATTTCCTTAACCATATCTTCTTCAGTATATTCAATAATATTACCAGAGTGATCTTTTTCGGGAAGTTTATCAAAGAAATTATTAATACTATATATTACATTATAATCATCATATATGTTAGTATTATTATAAGAAATATATAAATATTCATTGTTGTATGGTGAATATGTAAAGTCAATTGTATAATAGGAATTAGAACGCAGAATAAAAGAAGAAGTTGTTATAGTTAGTAAATCAAATAAACTACTATCACGATAAATAATTATATTAAAATTTGAACTATTATAAAATGATAATGTAAAATTCGGATAATTTTTTGATCCTCTTAATTCTAAAGGATATTTGTTTTTAAAAGCATTTCTAGGACCATATTTGATATCGAATATTAAATTATTTAGTTGGTTATTTAATCCGCTAATATCATATATACCCTCTTGTAAAGAAGTAGAATATCTATATACAATACTAGGATTTTCGAGCCACGACCATTTGATATTATAGTTAAAATTATTTACATAAAAAAGTTTATCTGTTATTTTAGGATTATATGTTATTTTATTTGGTAAATTAAGTATATTTTTTGTTTCTAAAACTATATTAGAAACGTTAGAAGTATCTGTTATATCAGAACTAATATCATAGTAATCGTTATTGTACAATTTATATATAGGTATTCCTTGTAATTTATCATGTATTCTATATTTAATATTATTACTACTAAATCCAAATAGTTTAATATTTTTAATAATCACATTTCTACCAAAATCAAGTTTTATAAATTTTGAAAGAGTTTCAGAAAAAGTAGATTTATTAATATTATAAATATTTCCTTTGCTTAAGTCTAGTACATCTGTATTCTTATAATTTGATACAAATTTAATGTTTGATAAATCTTTAATATCTATTAGAGTTTGTTCCATATTTTAATATTAATATTAAAATATGATATATAATATTTAATTAGTAATAATTCTTGGAGCGATATTCATTGTTATTAGTTCTTGAAACAATAGTTTACATGAATAAGGCAATTTAACCAATTTAAAATCTGTCCTATTTTCACATACCTTACATATGTGTATATTGACATCATTATTAAATGCTGCAATTATTCCACAATTATTGCAAGTATAAACTTCGAATTTATCTGAGGCATCATATATTCTTCCTTTTGTAAATTTCGACGCACCATGAGATATCATACAATCTCTTTCCATTTCTCCAAATCTTAATCCACCATCTCTAGATCTCCCTTCTGCAGGTTGTCTAGTAAGAGCTACCATTGGCCCTATCGAACGACTATGTGTTTTGTCTAAAACCATATGTTTTAATCTTTGATAAAAACAAGGACCCATAAATATTGATGTTTCAATTTGTGTACCTGTTATACCATTATATAAAATTTCTTCTCCATTTTTTTCATATCCTAACTTAAGAAGTTCATTAGATATGGTTTTAATATCTAAATTGCCAAAACTAGTTCCATCTCCAAATAATCCTAACTCTAATAATACTTTTCCTAATAGTGTCTCTTTAAGTTGAGCTATAGTCATTCTGGATGGAATAGCATGTGGATTAATGATAATATCAGGTTTTATTCCATTCCCTGTAAATGGCATATCTTTTTCTGGTATAATATTGCCTATAGTTCCTTTTTGACCATGCCTACTAGAGAATTTATCACCTATTACAGGTTGTCTCGTAGTTCTAATACGCACTTTACAAAAACTATATCCATCTCCGTTTCGATCTATATAATTTTTATCTATATAACATTGTTCATTTATTCTGTAAACTTTACTATCATCGTCATATTTAATAACTTTGGTGTGGTCGTTTCTATTTTCTTTTATTGGAATAACTTTACCAATAATAACATCTCTATTTTCTAGTAGTGTATTTTCAGGTATAACACCATTAGTATTTAATTTATTGTAATTACCAAATTTAGTATTTTTAGTCTTTGTTCTATCAGGTTTACATCTTATTTCATCATCACCATGTAATTTTTTATCTTCATCTTTTTCTGTATGATAAATAGTAGCTTGAAATAATCCTCTATTAATAGAACCTTGATTAAACATTATACTATCTTCTTGGTTATAGCCAGTGTTTGTCATTATAGCCACTATAACAGGTATTCCTGAAGGAATTTCGTTTAGCTTTATTAAATTCATTATTCTAGTATCTACTAATGGCCTATGTGGATAATTTAAAACATAACTGGTCTTATCCATTCTATTATCAAAATTTGTAACATAAACTCCCATCGCTTGTTTTCCCATAGCACACTGATAAGTATTTCTTGGAGATTGATTGTGTTCTGGAAAAGGAATACAAGATGCTAATATACCAAATATCGTGCTCGGATGTATTTCACAATGTGTATATTTATGTATAAAACCACTTTTATTTTTTTTTAAATCTTTGTAATTAAGTGAAATCATAGAAGTATTTTGCTCTTCTGGATCTATGTATTCTATTATTGATGTATCTTTGTATAGTAGATCATCCCATACTAGCTTATTATTATTTATCGAATTAATAATATCATTATTTAATATTAACTCATTATCTTTAACTTTAAGTAGAGGTCTAACCAATCTACCGGCATCATTACATATTTTAATTTCTTTATCCTTATAATTGAATATTATAGATGTATAAATGTTAATAATACCAGTGTATTTTTTTTCTTTCAAATCTATAAAAAGTTCATAGGGATTATTTGTTATACCTATCCAATTACCATTAATAAAAACCTTTACTTTATTAAAATAATCTTTATTTTCATTTAAATCTAGTTTAATCAATTTAGGTTCTATTATATCATATAATATAGATGATAAACTTGGCATAGTTACATTTGTCAAATATGATAAATTTTTAACAACACCAACAGATTGACCTTCTGGTGTTTCTGCAGGACATAAAAACCCCCATGTGCTATTATGCAACTTTCTTGGTGGAATTAATTTACCACTTTTATCAATTGGTGTATTAATTCTTCTTAGATGGCTTAAACTTGAAATGTATGTTAGTCTGTTAAGAACTTGTGCTACACCAACTTTATTGGAACTATTTTGTTTAATTGCAAAATCACCAGTTGATAAAGATCTTTTAATACCATTTTCAATAGTTGTTGATTTAATTATTTTGTATATGTTTGTATGATTGATAATATTAAGATAGTCGTCATTAGACTTCCATGAACCAATATTTAATTCTCTAATAGTTTGCTTTATCATATCCTTAACCAATTTATTAAAATAATTTCGATATAAGTTATTTAATAGTGAGCCAGTTAAATCAATTCTTTTATTTTTATAATCATCTCTATCATCTAAGGATATTTCCCCCAAACTAGCCTTAATTAATCGATTAGTCATGTGACCTAGGAAATATATTTTTTCTACTTTTGTTCTGCAATGAGGAAATAAATCATTTTCTATAACTTCGATCGCAAATTCTTTCTTTTTTTGTTGACCGCTATCTTTATCCATATTTATAGGAGTAAACATAACATTACTTGTTATATATTTAATGGCATCATCATAAGTTTTGACGTCATAACCATCAACTATACTACCTGATAAACGATACAATATTTTTTTGTTAGCTATATCATCTATATCTAATACTATTTTTTTACATATATCTTTATCAGATATTATATTTAATGCTCTGAAGATAACAAACAAAGGTAAGGGTTTTTTAACTCTAGGTATGGATAAGTATATTGTGTAATCATTTGTTTTATCAGATATGTACATTGCAATTTGCTTTGGTGAAATACACTTGAAACTCGGTATAGATTTTATTTCTGCTATAAATTCCCATTTGCTATTATTTTTAGATATGTTAAATATTTGTATTTTATTTTCTGCAGCTCTTTCCTGCCCTAACACTGTCTTTTCAGAACCATTAATTATAAAGTATCCACCAGGATCATATTTACATTCGCCTGTTACATTATTATTAATGTGTTTATAATTATTGAGTAAACACAATGTAGATTGTAACATAATTGGAATCTTTCCTATATGAACTTTAGGTATTGTGTTATATAATACTTTTTCGTTTTCTAAGTTGTCGCCACTTCTTATAATATATTTAATTTTAATGTCGATAAGTGTAGATGAAGCATATGTAAAATTGCGCAAACGACTCTCATTAGGAAACATAAGTTTAGTAGCACCATTATTTTCATGTATCTGTGGTCTAAGAATACTCAAATTTTCAAAAGAAATATTAATTTCAAGTGAATATTTTTTAATATCTTTATCGTAGTATTGTTCAGATCTTATAACTACCGGATTAAACATATCAATAGTATTTATCATTTGAGTATTTATAAAGTAATTATAGGATTCAATCTGATGTCTTACTAGTCTTTCTAAATATTGTTTATTAAAATATAAATCTATTATACTCCAAGGTGTTTCATCATCATATATATCATCTTCTTGTTTCCTACAATCCATTTATTAATTTATACTAAATCTAATAATCTTTAAATCAATTTATTTTTAAATATATCGTATTAATTAAGACAAATTATCAGAATTAATTAATAATTTTATATCAATATAATATAATGAATAATGCATTAAATGATGCTTTTGGCCCAATGGATCCTTCAAGTTGTGATTTCTTTTTAATAGTTTCCATGATAGGAGCTTTAGTAATGATAATGTCTTTAGTATATGGAATTATGAAATATAGCGAAAATAAAAGTATATTAATTATAGCTCTATCTATATTGCAACCATTTGTTTTATATTTTCAAAATAGATTATTATACAATATGTGTATTGGAAGCATTAATTAGTATTTTATAAGTAATAATTTTGTTGTCATATTAATTATATGACAACAAATAAAAAAGAAATTAAAATTAATCCGGCTTTATTTAATTTATCATCTTCTAAAAAGAAAAATAGAACTCTAAAAGCCAAACCAATTAATATTAAACCAATGAGTATTAAACGGGATCTTATTAAAAGAATAAGAGAAAGAAAAAATTTAGCAAATAGCAATGATGAATCGTTTAAATCATCTGTAGATTTATTTAAAGAAATTAATGAGGAAAAAGAGCAATTTTCTAAACCTAAAATAGAATTACAAATTAGTGAAAATAATGATAGTTTTAATTCAAATTTATTACCTGATCCACCATATAGCAATATTAAGAATGGCGACAAACCAACTTATAGGGAATGGAAGAATACTACACAAAAACGACCTCATCCTTTAGTTTTAACAGAACCTATGAAGGAAAGAAAAGTTTCTGGAAAAGATGGAGGGAAAAAAATGTCAAAGCATTATACTAAATTAGGTAAAAAAAATAAGACTATATCTGTATTGATAAAAGATCGTGCTACTAGAAAAACTATAGATCAAGAAGTTAATTTATTAAAAAAGCATGAAATATCTAAAATAAAGGAATATTTAAGAGATCGTGGTTTAATTAAGATTGGTAGTCATGCTCCAGAAAGCGTTTTAAGAGAAACATATGAAAATGCGTTTTTAACCGGAGATGTTATAAATACCAGCAAAGAAAACTTGCTCCATAATTACATTAATTCTTAAATATCTTAATTAATTATATATGGCGGATACATGGGAAGAACAGCATGAAATAATACTTAAAAACTGGGGCGAAATTTCTGCGTGTTATGGTTGGATGCATGATAGAGCCTACAGACACTACAAAGTTAAAAATATGCATTATGCTATTCCTGTTATTATTTTGAGTACATTAACCGGTACTGCTAATTTTGCACAGCAAAATATACCCGAAAGATATCGTTCAGAAGCTATTATGATTATAGGTGGATTAAATTTATTGTCTGGACTAATAACCACATTAGCACAATTTTTCAAGGTAAATGAATTGCAAGAAACACATAGGAGCTCCAGTGTTATGTTTTCTAAATTTTCAAGATATATTTCTGTTGAATTAAATTTACCTAAACGCGATAGATGTTCTGATGGTGCAATTTTTGTTGAAAATTGCAGACAAGAATATAACAGAATGTTAGAACAAAGTCCTTCTATACCCGATAACATTTTATTAGTATTTAATAAAAAATATAGACATGCTTTATTCAGCAAGCCTGTAATAACTCATTTAGAAGAAATTAAAATTTTTAAAGATATTAACTCCCACGAACACGAGCGAAGAAAGAAAATACAGCACATACAACATCTAAAACATCAGGAAACAATGAAAAATATTAATAATAACAGTAGATTACTTAGCTTTAAATTACCAGGTGCAATTCGCTCACAAGGCTTAGATGATTCTAGTGAAGACGAACCTCTAGAACATCTTCCATCTGATGACCAAATCAATATTGAAATGCAAGAAATTAAAATTAATACTCATACAGGAGAAGATAGCTTAAAAGAACATGAAAATCCTAAACTTAAAAGCTACGAAATATAAATCTAATCTTTAAATTCAAATAAATGTTTAAATTGAATTTAAAAATATCTCGTAATTAATCTTTATATTATGGAAAAAGAGGATAAAAATTGTTATTATTTTGAACTTTCTCATGTTAACATTTTTATGTATATAATATATTTTCACCTTTTTATGAGTTATTTTACACGTTCACTAACGAAATCTTATATGCCTTCTTTGTTTTGCCGTTTATCTTACGTATACGAAGGTGTTAAGCTTTATTTGTTTCCTAAAACCCCCAAATTAAATGCATATGATACATTTCTATTGGTTGTTGATATGGTGGAAGCCTACCGTCCATTATTCAGTAAATCTATGATTAGAAATATAAAGAAAAATATTGAATTGGCGAAAGAACACGAAGTTCCAGTTATTTATACTAGATGGGTTAGAATAGC
>MDSV01184686.1_pt1 | contig 16057 bp, 23 predicted proteins | sample 810851 | NCBI WGS metagenome assembly MDSV01 (sample SAMN05326640, study PRJNA326480) | marine metagenome | isolation source: seawater | place: Atlantic Ocean: North East | collected 2012 | reverse complement strand
TGCAGAAGGAACACAAACACCGGATGGTTCTCCTAGACTTTGTTTACCTGTGGAAGTCATTAGGTCTTTGTTAAGAACTGAATCAGGAAAAGATGTTATTCGTACACAAGCAAGGAAAAAAGCCCGTGCTAAGAAAGGTGAGAGAGTTCCGTGGCATCCAAGGATCAAAAAGATTTGGAAACGTGTAAAGGAACAAAGTCCCAAAGATAAGAAAAATCCAAACCACATAAAAATAAGCCACTACCCTGACCCTGACCCTGAAGCAGCAGAAGGGGTAATGCGAATAGACTTGCATGAAGACGGAAAAAACGTCGGATTTTTGTTATGGTCCGAAAACTCGAACGGTGCAATACACATAGATTACATAAATGTAAAGAAAGACAACAGGAAGCAGGGATTGGCTGAGTTGCTTCTTGGCGAACTAAGAAAGATGCACAAAGGCAAGAAAATCCAACTACACGCTCCTCTTGGACAGGCTAGGGCTTGGGTATCTGAATGGTATCAAAGATATGGTTTTGAATTGACCGAACCAGATTCCAACTTGATGGTTTTACAGAACCCAAATCCATATTACAATGCACATCTTTATGCAAGTGGTAGCACAGACCCATTTTTCCCAGGAGACGTACCTGTGGCTCCACCAGCCTTGTTAAAGAATCCACCAAGTAAAGTAATTATTGTAAGTGGCCCATCTGGTTCTGGAAAATCAACCATATCTAAAACAATAGCAAAAGAACTTGGCGGCACTCTTGTACCAACTGTGACAACAAGATCCAGAAGGCCAAAAGAAAAGGAAGGAGAAGACAGAATCTTTGTTTCTAAAGATGAATTCAAAGAAATGATAGATAACAACGAGTTCGTTGAATACAAGCAACACAAAGATGGAGTCTTTTACGGCAGAAGAAAAACAGACATGGATGACATATCAATTGTAGAAGTTAGCCTAAAAGGAATGAAAGAGTATAAAGAACTTTATCCAGATTCATTTGCAGTGTTCTTAGAACCAGATAAGTCTCCGAAAGAGATAGAAAAAAGATTATTGTCAAGAGGTGGCATGTCGGAAGCGAACGCAAAAGCCAGAGCAAGCATAATTCCTAAGCAAGTTGCAGCAGCAAAAACAATGCCCTATGATTTATTCACTAAATCAAGAACAGGTAAGTATTCAGAAGTAGCAAAAGAAATAATTAGTCAAATACCAATGGCTAATCCACATTGGCGACATGGTGAAGCAATGGATGAAGAAGACGACCCGTTTGCAGATCAGTTTGAAGCATAAGGTCAAAACAATGATATAGAAGCGGTGTAGTTTTTACACCATGACAAAAACAACAGCAGATAGACGACATCATAATGGCGAGTGTAAGTTCTTCAAAGACTTCATGAAATCGGCCTTTGACGAGTAAATTACAACAACAAGTTAAAATGAATTAGGTAATCATTGATACATATATGCGTCTGACAGGAAGGTTCATTGAATCATTCAAACAAAGGCACGGTGTTGTATTAGGTATTACTAGAAGTGGAAAAACTTTTTTGGCTGCAAAGGTCTTACAACGAATACAAGAAACAGGTGGTCACACTTTATTTATCGACCCAAAGCACGATGATGGATATTCACATCTCGGTACAATATGTCACTCACCCATAGAAGTTTACGAACAACTATTGCTAAAGAACCCAGCAATTATTTTTAGAACACCTGGAACATCGGAAGAAAGAATAGAAGCATTAGATAGAGTAGTAGAGTTAATGTTTACATTACAAAGAACAGCAGGATTCAAAAGAATCCGACGTGTTATTGCAATTGACGAAATACAGTTATTCGTTAAGAAAGGTAACTCTCGTGCAGTGGAAATGATTTGGACAATTGGTGCAGGTATTGGAATCGTAGGTATGGCATTGACACAAAGAATACAATTGCTTAACGAAACTGCATGGTCACAATCAGACAATAAAGTAATTTTCAGAATAGAAGATAGACCAGAGTATCTTAGAAGTAGGAACTTAGAACACTATGTTGAGCAATTAGATTTCTTTACTGACCCAATGAATAAATATTGGTTCTATTATACACAAGGCGGTGGCAAGTGGAAGAAACACGAACCTGTTCCTTTGGTTGACAAGACCAAATCACTTAACCTAAGTCGGTTTTAATTGAAAGGCATAATAAGAACCAGCCCCTCAGGAGGCTTAGATGGCCATTACGATTAGCGCACCTCATTTCAAAGAATCAGTAGATGACCCTAATATCAAACAATTCGTCGACCAACTAGAATCTTTTTTAGATGCAAAGAACATGGCCTACTATAGTGTCAAAGGTACTTCTCTAAAAACAATGTTGAACTTAGCAACATCAGAAGCCAGAGGTACAACTTACAATCAAGAACTCTCAGCAGCACTTACTGTAAGCGATTTACATATCGAATTACACGCATATGATTTTGATACACACGAAGCGTGGTCTACATCTGATATTGTCTTTGGTAAGTTAGTTGGCTATACCGATGATGAATTGCTAAATGATTTTGAAAACATTATTGGTTCTAAAGCATCTTACGAAACCAATGTAATATTACCCATTGGACACTATTCTAGCGCATTAAGTGAGTTTGTTTATCAGATACCTAGTATAGTAATATATGTTAATGTAGATAGTAGTACACTATACCCTAGTATAACAGAAAGTATAACAGATATTATTTTGGATTACGAGGAGCGTAAAACTTCATAGGTTCGTGCTTGATAGTCCAACGTAAGAAATCAACAGCAGCGTTAATAGCGTGAGACCTATCTTTGAATATCTTTTGGTCAATCATATCGTCAACCATATCATAGAGTTCTTTGTTCATAGTAAAAGAAACAGGAACCTTTCGACTGAAATCTCTTTCAGTCTGCCGTCGAGACACACCTTTCCCAACCTACACATACTTATCACAGTTTTTGAAGCGGTTATAATAGAGCATCGTAATCTATAGATGTATGACACGAACATATACCAATACACGCTCCTTATATCCTACCCTGCTGTCGGACAGGTTAGATCGCATGCCTTTAGCCGAAGTAGTTATACTTAATCCGCGAAGACCGGCAGCAAAGCGCAAGTCCTCAAAGAGGAAGAAGAGTGTGCGTTCGAAAAACAAAGGAATGAATAAAATGGCAAGAAGAAAATCTGCAAAAAGAGTTAAGTCAACCAGAAGGAAGACCACAACTCGTCGACGCGCTTCACCGAAGCGTAAAAGAACTACTCGCCGCCGAAAAGTAACCCGTAGAAAGGCTGCTCCTAAGAGAAGAAAGACTACACGTCGAAAGACTGCACGTCGAAAGACTGCACGTAGAAAGGCTGCTCCTAAGAGAAGAAAGACTACACGTAGAAGGAAGACTACAAGAAGGAAGGCTGCTCCAAAGAGACGCCGAACTACTCGTAGGAAAAAGACTACAAGAAGGAAGTCTTCTCCAAGGAGAAAGACTACTACAAGAAGGCGTAGAGTAAAGAGACGTGCTGCACCTAAGAGAAGAAAAACTACTCGAAGGAAAACTGCACGTAGAAAGACTGCAAGAAGAAAGAGCACATCTCGTGTTCGCCGAAGCCGAAAGTCATCAAAGAAGATGAGTTTCAAGGGATACACATCCTTCGTAAAGAACCATATGGATCTGCGCGGATTAGGTGTTGTAGTTCTTGGTCTATCTCTACCTTCAATGGCAGGTTACCTCGCATCAACTAATGTTGGTATGAAAGCAATGTCCTACGTGGACATGGTACCTGGTATGACAACAAACGTTGGAAAGGCAGCACTTGCTGTTGGTCTAACTGCTGCTGTATCATACGGAATGACTGGGTTAGGAGTCATTAGTGCTAGTGAAGCATTAACAGCAAACATGATCGCTCTAGGTCTTGTAACTGTTGGCGCACTACAGACTATGTCACTACCTGTTGGTGGTAACTTAGTCTCTGCTCTACCAAGTGCTGGCGGTCTCGCTGGTCTAGGTGGTGCTTCATACGGATACATCGGTAACTACCACGACACTGGAATGGGTGTAGGAGCAGAAATGCTTCCAGCACCTCAGTCTCAACAGTTATTCGGCGTTCGCGCTAATATATTCTGATTACGTAAAAAATAATTGGGAGTCTTTACGAAAGCATCCTGGGGGGTCATCGCGACCTCCCAGCGGTGTACTAATATAAAATTAAAAAGTCCCTCTCTCATCGAGAGTCTTCATAGTTATGTTTCTTCTAACATACTCATCTTCTGTAATCTTCTTTTCAACTAAGTCACCTGCCAATCGCATCAGCGCGCACGAACGAATATATGCAGAAACTGTTATCTTGGTTCGGTTTGCTTCTCGTAGTATTTCTTGGTACTCTGCTTGAGTAAACCTTAGAGTGACTACTTTTGACGTACTAGTCTTATTGCCCACACATTATCCAGCATACATTCAGTAATAACCTTGTTGTAGTATTTTGTATGACAAACGAATACAAAGTAATCAAACTCCTTATACCTAAGTGGTCGGTGGCTCGTAATAACTCGAACGCTGACAACGTAGTGACAGTGAACCACTAACGAATTAAAAAAAATGGAAGTGAAAAAAATATGGAACTAAGACCTTATTACGACCGGCCTACCGGTCAAATTAAGAATTATTTAAGCCTTATTGAGCAAAAAATTGCAAGCAACTTTCCACACTGGGGTCGAGGATCTCAGGGTGTCTGGCCGAAAGGCGACTACGGTAAGGGAATCCTACGTGCTGATCAATTCAGTATATTAGGAACTTACGGGCAATGGTTAATCCCATCATCCGGTTCATCCGGAAACCCGTCCTCTGCATCTGTAGACTCCTTTGGTTGGTCATCTAAGACCTTGAACTTCAAGTCACTAGAAGAATTTTTCTACTTGACTATGGGTATACAATATCCGGTTACGCCATTGCTTATAACAGAGCACCAATGGCAAATTTCCGGTATCGAAACACCTGTAATCGATCAGCAAATTTTCGAAGTACTTGAAGAACCTTTCGTGTGGTATGAATCACCGATCGTGATCGAACCTGAGAAGAACATCGTCTGCAACCACCGTGTGGTTGGAGGGGCTGCTAACTTCGGTAACAGCACAATCAGTGGCGCAGAAAAGTGGCGTGTAATAGGATCTGTCGTGGGACAACACCACGAATTGATCCAACTCACACAGAACATTGGAGAATTGAGTTAATCCTTTTGGATTGGCATTGGAGTGAACAAATATGACATCAATAGGTGGATTAGACGTTGCTTACGGTGCTAGGATGCAAGTCGTTCGTACGAACGTCATGTGCCTCGCTCTTGCAAGTACTGGTCTGGCAAATGCAACCACTGTACCTAAGTTCATCCTTAATACATATAAGGAAGCACTAAAAGGTACTGTGATTGAGCCTGACTTCTTGTATATCTATGAGGTAGCAGATTTAGATGGTAGCGGTTACACAACTGCTGCTGTTGCTAACGGTCTGTTTAATCAGGATAACTCCGGCGATGGTACAGCCGACACCACTGCTTTGGAAGTTAATGGAATCCTTAGGGATATCCAGCAATGCCCATTAGCAGTTAACAGTGCATTCGCAGACACTACAGCAGCACACGCTGCTGAAGGTGCTGCACATACACTGCACACGTATGATAACATACATGGTAACCTGGCTCTCGAATCTGTTCTAAGCCTTTCTGCATTTGCCCTAGACGACACTGCTGCTGATCAAGCGGCAACTGGTGTTTTCTCGGATAACGCTGATGCAGACCCGAATGCTATGGCAGGATTATTCCCGCAAGCAATTCAAGGCTTGGCTTTTAAAGACGTATATGATAACGCAACAGCATCAACTGGTGGAAACCTAGATGCTGGTAGCAAATACACTGGTATGCACAAGGGACCGTTTACGGTCAACCTGATGACTGCTCTTCAGCAGTTAGAAACAGGACCTGCTATTGCAACTGGTGCTGCTGCTGCAACTGTGGACGCATTTACGGCTTCGACATCCTTTGGCGATATTGCTGCTGCTATTACCGGCGATGCTGGTATTATTAGCATGACATCGTTTGCCAAAGTTGTCTGAGATTTAAAACATCTCTCAACAAACGGCGTTGGCCCCAATTGTGGGGTCAGCGCCTTTTTTCTATTTTAAAATAAAAAATATAGCGCATCTTATAATGGTGGGGTTTTTGTTATAGATTATGTTATGTTGCTACAATTGCAAACTGCCTATACTAGAACTAGAACACGTCGTCGTAAAAGACCTATACGAAAAGCCCGTAGACTTCTGCGCTACGTGTGAATTAGAGTTAGAAACAGCATGGTGTTAATCGACTGACTTATAATCAAGCACTGGCTCGGACAGACTGGTCCCAGACCAACCAGACAAAGAAGTGGTGTAAATGGCAAACCTAAATCAAGGATATAGAAGTGGAAACGCCTTCGGGCGACTAGCGAACGTGAGTTATGAAAATTACACAGGCGAAGACATAGCGTTGAAGCCTGGTTATTTACTCAGAATACGTGATACGTATGCATTAGTAACAGGTGTAGAAGCAATGAGCGTTGACCTGTTCTTTACAGATACAGTCAATGTGGGAATCACTGCGGTATCAAGCAATGTAGCAACTGACTTTGACGGAACGCATGGTGAGGCACTAGAACAATACGGACTTGCTTCAATCAGTGCTTACTACGACTTAGGAACAACAACTGTCGCAGAAACAGACAAGACTGGTAACATTCTTGCACCTGACTACGATTCCGGTTTCATTACCTTCAAGGCGCTTGAGCCATATGCAGGTAACTTGTATCATCTATGTCCAACTCTACCTCTACAACCAAAGTATATGGATTCAGAGGCTGGTGATTGGCACTCCAAGAATGCGTATCCACCATATGACACATCAAACGGTGGACTTCCGATTGGTTTCAAGGGTGACGGAACTGCAGAACATCTATTACAAATCGGTAGCGTATCTGCAAAATTATACTTAAAACAGCCTTCTGGTGTGGCCAAGCATACTTTAGACGAAGCAAGTGACGGTGAGTCTGCAAGAGCAACTGCAAGCGAAACGACTCTAGAAGGTATCTCTGGTTTCCTAGATGGAGAAATGTCTCCTCTAGCAAATCCAAACTGGTCTTTCGGTATGATTGTAGAACACGGTGAAGCATCATTACCTGCATTCCGTGTGGTAAACGATTCTGATGAGTACATTCTAGACGGTCGCGTAAGATTGGTTGGATGGAAATACAAAATCTTAGAACTGTCACAAGAGCAACTTGCTACATTAAAGGCAAAGGCTGGTGGCAGACTTCGATTCATGTACTACAACCCAGTTACTTACCAGTCGTCTGGATTCCTTAGCGATTACCTCGCTATGTAATTAAGACGGTGGGATAAAGTAAATGGCATTATTTGATTACGACAGAGAAGCACTGAAGCCGTCTATAATTTCGGCTCACGGTCTTAGACGTGAAGTTCAGCGTACTGGTTCATCCGGTGGTCAACAACAGCGCGACGAAAGAAGGAATAAGAATGCACAAATTTTACAAAATGTAGCATCGAACATCTTTAACTATGGTGCAGGCGGAAATGCCAATACAGCAGAAATAGAGTTGAGAACTGACAAGTTTAGAAACTTAAATATAGACAGTGGAGAAACATTAGAAATACTTGCTAAGAAAGGTGCGGGTCTCCTTCATGGACTAGAAGTAGTAGTAGATAATCCCTATGGGGCAGTATACCTAGAGATAGATGGATATAAGAATACTACAGATGGTATAGGAGAAACTCCAGCGGAGTTATTATTGAATAATAGAACTGCTAGAGTAGATGGGCAATTCTATGTTAAGAGTATCGCAACAGATGGAACATTTACTATGCTTTACACACCAACAAAGCCAGAACCTTACACTGAACAACTAAGAATAATGGTCTCTAACAGAATCAAACCATCTAGAGATGTATTTGGACACAGTTTGAATTACACAAGTAGAGGTGGTATTCCTACACCAATGAAAACAGATTTCATGGGAGGTGGTTCTTTCTCACACACTGGACTCAAAGAAGCAAACTTAGATACAATCGGTTCGGCAATGGCAAAACCAATTGGCTCTACTACTTACTCAGTCGACGATACATACAATCAAGCAGTTTTCGATTCAAACAGTCATTTAGTTGGTACAGGTCATCCATATCAAGGTCAAGCAGGTAAACCAGTATTCTCATTGAATGCAGAGTTCGATGCAGCACAAGGAACAATAGAGTTCGCAACAGTTGCTACGGCTGGAGCAGATGCTAACGCGGTAGCGGGTCCAGCACTAGGTGGTTCAGGCAACTTCCCAGGAACACCAGCCGCACCATCGCATCAGAACGTGTTCATCTACAAAGACACATCAAAAGATGTCACAGAAGTTTCAACGCTTAATTTCGATTCGGCAACGGGTGTTTTAATTAACGAATCCAACATAGACGCAGATGCCCAATTAACATTGACAGTAGACGGCAACTCTGCTCTCGAACATTTCGACGTAGGTGATGTGGTCTTAGATAACACAGGACAGAAGGTAGGAATTGTTGAATCAATTACTGCAACTTTAATTACATTAACTGCTAACAATATTGTGGCGGTCGGTAACGATGAGAATCTTAGAAAGAAGTCAACAACTATCCCAAAAATCGGAGATAGAATATACTTTAGAAATAAGGGAACAGTTTACTTCCCAGGAATTGTGCAAAACATTTTCCGATACAATCGTGCAGGCGATACAGGTGCAGATGGATGGATAAGTGAGACAACTGCTAACTACGGAGACTCAACGGGCGCACATTGTTTCCAAGTATCTCCAGGCTTAAGAGCAGCAGCATCAGTGTTCAGTAAAACATCTGACTCTAGTGATGAAACAATATCCTTTGGTATAGTTACCACTAACGCAGACAGCAATCCTAAAATAAACGTAAAAGGGTTGTTCATTAAGAGACAAACAGTTATCGGTTCGGAGAGTTAAATATGAAACTAGGAAAGAAAGTCATGAAATTCGCAGACGACTACCCGCTTGCAGTGTTAGCATTAGGTACGGTTGGAATAATGTATGCTTTCGAAAATGTAGGGCAGATAAATGGCCTAGGACAAGCAAAATTCAAGACTGGTGGAAGTGATATGGATACTCTTTTCCGTAAAACCGGACACACTGGAAGCGCAGCACCAGGAACAGGAAGATGGGACACAGTAATGCCCTCTCCATCTGGACCACAAGTACGCTACGATGCGGACTATCACACGCAGCCACTTATGATGGATCCTGAACTAGAAAAGACTTTAGCAGAAAGAGGCAAGAGACCTGTTGTGCAAAGCGCGTCTATTAGACATGGATATGAGCCACTTATTTTTGCAGGCATGAGACATACACTTTGAGGACGACAAGATGAATTGGGAGTCTGCAAAAAAACAATTGAAAGCGGCTGGGCCATTTGCAGTCACTGGTGCATTTCTTGGTAGTACTGGCTTTCTTGTTGTCGAATACTTAGACGGTTCTGACATGAGCATTTCGTCTTTACTATTAGGTGCCGGCGTAGGTGCATTAGTTGGTGGCGGAATGGGTATGTTGGTTAACGCTGCGAGAGATCAGAGAATTGAAAATTATACGGTTGTAGCACCTGTTATAGCAACAGGGCTTACAATGGGCGCACTCAAAGCATACCCAAGTACACGCGGTATGTCAAACAAATCACTTATATCCGCTGGCCTAGTCGGTGGTACAGTCGGTTTGACACTAGGTGGAAGTATCGATTATTTAACATGAGGAATTACAATGAAGTTAACAAGAAAAGTAAAAAGTTTCTATAAACGAAACACTGCCCTATCTATAGGTATAATCGGCGCTGTAGCGTACACTTATATGAGAAGAAATGGAATGACAACAAGCCTTGCACCAGTACCTGTCAAAGCAGCGACAAGTAGCGCACCAGTAGCAAGATATGCATACGATGCATACCCTCCAATTAGGAATGAACCATACACAAATGCTTCACACTTCTTTGGACCTGCTGACGGAGACCCCGTTTTCTACGGATTCTGAGGTCTTTTAGATGTCAGGCTGGTACGGATCGATGGATATGGGTGGCTTAGGTCATCCACATATGGGTGATGGAGATTTCTTTAGAAGCCATAATATGAGTCAAGAACAGGCAGCAGGAATGACTGATGCTCAATTACACCCACCGTCAACAGTGATGACAACAACTAGTTCTAGTGGGTCATCTATGCGCAGTGTTGCTAAAAAAGCCGGATATGGTTTAGTAGCAGGTGCAGTAATTGGAATGGTATTGCTAAGAGTTCCTATGTATAGTAAAATGATGACCAAAGATAAGTCATGGCAAGCAGCAGCAATTGGTGCAGCAGTAGCCGTTCCTTTAGCATCAATGTACGCGTGAGGTGAGAAGATATGTATCCAGATCATTTAGGAGAAATCACCGCACCAAAAGTAGCGGTTAGTACAGTTCTTATCACTGGTGCAGTAGTTGCATTCGCTGTTGGTGGTGTAATGCAAGCATTTGCTGATGGTTATTTCTTAGGCCGAGCACAGAAGAAAGGTGTTACTTACAAAACTATAGCAAAGAGAAATGCTGTACTAGGTGGCGCAATAGGTGCAGTAGCGGCTGCAGGAATTTTATCAGCGTGATTATATGGGAATACAAAAGGATGTCAAGTCTGCTTGGAAAGACTCCAAGAAGTTTGCAAACAAGCATCCAGTTGTATCTATATTAATCGGTGGTGCAGCAGCATACACAGCACTAAATATTTATTTCACTAGTTACGTGATGACTAAAGCATTTGAAATGGGGAATCAATAATGGCTAGAAAGAAAGGCGTTGTTGCTGGATTGCAAGACTATGGTTCTAAGCACCCGTACGTCACTCTAGCACTTGCTGGAACTTTTGGATACTATCTGTATGAAAACATGATTAAAGTGCAATCAGTAGCCCCACTTACCGAAAGACAAAAAGTGCGACAGGAAGTTTTAGCAAATGACGGCTATGTTGATCATATACAGCGAGAGCGAATGAAAACGGCTGGACTAGGTGCAACAACTTCAACTTCAACCACATCATCATCTTCACACAGGATGCCAGGGCCAGGCGATGGCGAGACGTCCATGTATATCGACCCTACAAAATCAGGTATGTTTGGGCTAGGTGCAACAGTAAAAGCAATGCCGCAAACTGATATGTATCTTAATCAACAAACTGTCACAAGGGCAGTATCAAATCCGCCGGCACATCTGATGTTCGACAAAGCACAAGGTCTGGGTGCGTGTCATAACTGCGGCACAAGAAGCAACCCACATTGTCACTGTGGTGGCTCACATGGAATGAATGGTTTCTCACCTTCTGCTCGTAGAAGAATAGGTCATGCTGGAATCGGTATGGCATCAGAATCTTACGAAGCAACATTAGACACACAGTTTGAAAACCGTGAAGCAATGATAATGGGCGACTTAAAGAAACACCAAGATATTCTCGGCTTCTCAGGGCTAGCACCCTTAGCAGGCGGAGACTGGTACGAATGATGCATAAGCACGCTCGTAAAGTCCCACGATACCATCCTGATTTAGAATGGGAAAGACGTACGTTAAGTAATGATTTTATTGACATCAATCGCATGGCTTTGGACGATAGTTTTAGTGGAAAAAATGCTGCGCCATTGAGCAAGAGAAGAAATGGAATTGGTTACACAGATGGTAAGACACCAGGATTATTTGGTATTGGCAGTCCAATTGATACATCAGACCCAAAAGCGACATTTTTGTTAGGAAGTTTAATTGCAGTAGGTGCTTATACTACAGTTGACTGGATTATGCATAAGCCTAATCAGACTAGAATTAAAAGAATGGTAGGAAGAACGCCAGCCTCCCTCATCGTGGGAGGCATAGCGTTCACTTTATTTTCAACGAGTGCTTAATTACTCGTTTAGGTTAGATTCTAAAAGAATCGCAGAGTTAAGAAGTGCGGCTACGCCCTCTTCTAGTTCGTGGTTGCTTACTGCTTGAGCAAGTTTCACTTCTTTGCCTATTAGTTCTACCTTAATTGTTACCATTGTTGTCTTATCTTCACGCATTTGTGTCACCTTCCGGTAATCTATAGATTACTTGCACTTATACTTATAGGTTATGATTCCGGTGCATCTCTAAACTTGGGTAATTTTTTCTCTTCTTTAGTAGGAATCCACTCTAGTTTCCCCTGACCTTCCGTTCTTTCCTTGGTAATCTTACGTTCTGCACGGTGTCCTTTACCATAGAGTTCGTCTTCTTTGTTATACTTGTCCAACCCGCCACGAAGACCCACTGCTTGCTCGTTTGACCAAGAAATAGCGTGCTCTTGATTTTCAGTCTGCTCTAGTTTTCTTTTGAAACCAAAGACTTCATCCCATGGTTCTCCCAAACAAACATGATTTTGTACAACGTGCGACCATCCACAACTCTCACATTCTACTTTGAACAAATGATTCCAAGGTTGTGTATCACCTCTAGCACCAGTACGCTTACTTTCGATAACTACTTTATGGAACATCTTGGTTTCTGGATAATCACACATGGGACAGTGTAGTGGCTCACCTGTATTGGGATGCAACATTACCTCTCCGTCGAGGTTTATTTTCTTGTCAGCAATGTCACTACAGATAGGACACTTGCGCCTACTATCCCATTCATTCGCTGTAATCTTCTCGTCTGCCAACGTCCATCTCTCCTGCATCGCTGTCTAGTGAGTCAAACATTGCATTCATCAATGCCGACATCGCAAGGAAGCATACTCCTCTTGGATCCCCATCATATTGGATGGCTAATAAACCCGCTGAACTACCCGCAGCGAATATGAAATCTTCTACACCCAATTCTTTTAGTTCTTGAGCAAAAGCATTAACTTTTGCCATAACCATCTCATCGCTCATTGGTTTACTGACTCCTTCATTATAGATATCAAGTATCGCATTGCCTTTAGTTCAACAGGGAAGTCGTAAGCATGACATATCTCAGTCACAACGTGTATTTTAGAAAAGTAAGTTTGCGGGCTTGCTTCCCACTTTTGGTAATCTTTTAACATCATTTCTTTGACTTCTTCATGTCTTTTCAACCAACAAGAATGACAAGCAACAACCGCTTCTGTTACCTTTCTTACTTTAGTGACTTCTTCGGTTTCTTCCCAAGAATTATTAGCATAATCATCAGACCTAGCAGTTACTACTTCAGCAGTATATTCTTCGTATTTTGCTTTCTCTAGAACATGACTTCTGGTGTCTCTACCACAAGTAACACAGTTACCATATACGGTTGCAACATCGTCTCTTTCAAACAAGGCCATGTGTTTACGGTGCTTCCTTTTTCACTTAAGTGATGCGGAATCCTTTTGTTTAAGTGTAAGTTGGAACCTACGTGGCGCAGGGAAACGACTCAGACAAGAGCCAAGTACACGGTACTACTGGTTCTGGTAATATTTTACCTATATCTGCAATTACGCAAGAAAGTGCTACATCATTACTTTTTACAAGACAGGGTAGAGAAGACTTTGCCGCAACCAGTCACCCTAGAATGACCGTCCCTAGTCACACAATAGGAAAACAGTTACCATTATTGTGTGGATTACAAGATGTAGTAGCCCAAACAGGCTTTCTGATAACCGCTGATTCCAGTAATACCGTTACCGTTATGATTGGTGGAAAGACAGTTAGCGCAACAGATGGCGTACCGTTAGTTGCTGGACAATCTATAATGATAGATATAGTAAGACTATCTAAGATATATGCTATAGCAGCAACAGACCCTAGTGGTGGTACCTGTAATTTATTTTGGTTAGATATGTGATACTATGGGATATATGACATCACCTCCAGCATTAGCCGATATAGACGGTGATGGCAGTATAGATGGTGTTTTGCGTCGAATTAAAGACGGCACTGGATTAACAATGAGTCTCAGTCAGAATATTCTAACAATAGGAACATCCGGTGGAGTTGTTCAGTATTCAGATGGTGTACCGTCTAATAGTGACGGTGAAAACGGTGACGTCAATATAGACTATACCAACGGTGACATATATCGTAAAGCATCCAGTGCTTGGTCTTTGTTTGAAACAATTCCCTCAATAGGAAGAACACGTAAATTTGTGGCAACTTACAATGTTTCGTCTTGGGGTAATGGCAAGTTTGGAATAAACTCAGGGAAGTATTATTTTCATAAAACAAGTCTTCCAGGCTGTACAACAGTAGCACACGCAGAGGCTTATTTGGCAACAACTGGTTTTACAGTAGGTACAAGATTTATCTTTCAAAACATTGACAATCTAGACAGTATAGCAGTGTATAGAGTCACTGATTCAACTATACACACTAACGGTGATGCAGGTTACGACAATGGAACGGTTGGGACAGAACATGTCGCTCTAACACTAACGAAAGAATCTGGAGATGATTTTAGTGCAGATGCAAAATACACTATTGCAACAACCATTCCTTTGAACTTCCTTTTCGACTCTAGCGGTAACGCTACTATATCTGCTGACTTAAGCATAAAAGAGATTATACTAACTACAGCAGAAGGTTCTACTAGCAGTACTAGCACAACCACAATAGACTCGTGGGCTATCACTACTTACCGTAGCGCAAAATATGAATATCACATAACAGATACCGGCGCAGACCCAGATGAATATCAAACGGGAGAACTTATGGTAATACATGACGGAAGTAACGCAAAACACAATTCATATGGGGTAATCTTTACAGGCACGGCTGCTCTAGGGACGTTCAGTACAGACGTGTCGTCAGGTAACTGTCGACTCAGATTTACTGCGGCTAATAGTAATGCAATGGCGATTAAAGTAGCAAGAAAAGCAATCAAGGTGTGATAAATGGCAAACGAATTCCGTGTAAAAGAAGGTCTCATAGTTGATGGGGTAACTGGTTCGGGAGTCAATCCAGTACAAATTTCAGACGCGGTTATTTCTTCTGCTTCTGCTTTAGAAGTTAGGTCAACGGCTAATGCAGATCCTTCAATACTGATTCACTCTAATGGTGGAGATGATGAAACAATTAAAATCCGCTCAAATCAAGGAACAGGGGCAGATTCTATTATTTTAGTGTCAGACGAAGGCGGTATCACGCTCGATGCTGAGTTAGATATAGCCCTCGATGCCAATGGTGGAGATGTTTTCGTCAAAGATAATGGTGCAGTTTACGGTAGCCTGACTAATTCTAGCGGTGCTTTGCACATTTACTCTGGAACCACGGCAGTTCTAAAGTTGGGAACAAACAGCGTAGTTTCAAACGCTTCTTTCATGGGAGACCTGACAGTTGGTGGTACCGACCAGACTGGAAGTGCTGCAAATAGATTCCAAGTTAATTCACCGTCTGGTTCAGGGGAAACAATAGAGGCTCGTCTCAGAACGTCCGTAGAAACACCGAGTGTTGCGGCAGGTGTGGCTAACGTATTAGTTTTGGACAATGGAAACAAAGCATCCGGAGCCGCACAAGGAATGATAACCACAATAGGATCTGCTGCAGCAACAGACCAAAATACTCAGGTTTGGTTCTGGGGAAGAATGGACTCATACAATAGATACTCTTTGGGTTACGTAAGTGGAAAACACTGGGATACAAGCAGTTTTGCTGGAAGTGCCACATCTCCTGAGAAAGCAGCACAGTCTGTTTTCCAAGTAGACGAGAACGGAAGAATACTAGTCGGGGCCGCCAATGGTGAGGCCGCCGGTACTGAGGGACCACAAAACATGGTGACTGTCTTCGTCGATGACGATGATGGCCAAGACGGTATGACATTCCTTCGACAAGACGAAACCACTTCTTCTGGAGACCTTCTAGGAGCCATTGGTTTCGATTCAGCCGATGGTAACATGCCAAGTTTAGCAACCGAGGCATCTGCGTATATTGCTGCATATGCTACAGAAGCCCACGCTGCAGGCAATAAAGGTGGAGCATTGGTATTCGGTGTGACCCACCTAACGGATGACGACGATACTACTTCACAAGAAGTAATGAGAATTT
>MDSV01132320.1_pt1 | contig 16058 bp, 14 predicted proteins | sample 810851 | NCBI WGS metagenome assembly MDSV01 (sample SAMN05326640, study PRJNA326480) | marine metagenome | isolation source: seawater | place: Atlantic Ocean: North East | collected 2012 | reverse complement strand
GTACCAGTGTCTGCTTTTTGATGATTATTAGTAATAGCTATTGAATAAAATTCTCCAACAGAATTATCCCCTTGTAATATGCAGCTTGGGTATTTCCATGTAATAGCTGAGCCAGTTTCAACTTGAGTCCACGAAATTTTTGAATTTTTACCTCGACAAGCTCCTCTTTTAGTTACAAAATTATATATTCCACCTACACCATCTTTATCACCAGGGTACCAATTTTGAACTGTAGAATATTTAATTTCTGCATCGTCTAAAGCTATCAACTCTACGTTTGCAGCATGCAATTGATTTTCATCTCTCATCGGCGCTGTACATCCTTCGAGATAACTAACGTAACTACCTTTATCAGCAATTATTAAAGTTCTTTCGAATTGACCAGTTTCAGCAGCATTAATTCTAAAGTAAGTCGAAAGCTCCATCGGGCATCTAACATTTGGAGGTATGTAAACAAAAGAACCATCTGTAAAAACTGCTGAGTTAAGTGTTGCAAAAAAATGATCTGTTAAAGGAATAACTGAACCTATATATTTTTTTACCAATTCAGGATATTTTTGTATAGCTTCAGATATTGAACAAAAAATAATTCCTTTTTTTGTAAGTTCTTCTTTATAAGTTGTTGCAACAGAAACTGAGTCAAAAACTGCGTCTACAGCAATACCGCTTAGTTTTTTTTGCTCGTTTAATGGAATTCCAAGTTTTTTATATGTTTCGAGAAGCTTAGGGTCAACTTCATCTAAACTTTTTGGTTTGTCTGAAGCGCTTTTTGGTGCTGAATAATAATATAAGTCTTGATAATCTATTTTAGAATATTTGGGTTTTTGCCAATTAGGCTCCTTTAAATTTTTCAATCTGCTAAACGCTTTAAGCCTCCAATCTAACATCCATTTAGGCTCTTTTTTCATTTTAGAAATAAATTTAATTGAGTTCTCATTTAAACCTTTTGGTGCACGAATATTTTCAATATCTGTTGTGAAACCGTATTTATATTCTTGATTTGTATTTATATTTTGATTTTTCATTTAATTAATATTTAGTTTTTTTTTCAACCAAATCATTTAGGCTTACATTTTCAAAAAAGTTATTAATGTGCTTTTCTAAATCATCCCAAAGATTGTGAGTTATACATTTGGTATTTTTACTGTTACAACCTTTTTTAGATTCTCGCTTGCATTTCAAGGTTTTTATTTCTTCATCTACTGCTGAAATAATGTTGGAAATTTTAATATCTTTAGGATTTTTTTCTAAAAAATATCCACCATAAGAACCTCGGGTACTTCTAACTAATTTTTGATTTTTTAATTTTAAAAATAATTGTTCTAGATAAGATAAAGATATATTCTGCCTTACGGATATATCAATTAGGGAAATTGGTTTAGCATTCTGATTTAATGCTAAATCAGCCATAGCCATAACTGCGTATCTTCCTTTTGATGTTAATTTCATTTTATTGTCTATTTTATTAACTTATTTAGTTATTCCTAGTAAAATAGTCAACTTCATAAAAAAATAATTTGTCGCTCATAAAACGTGTTATAAATCTATTTTTTTTTTGAAAATAATTATCATTATTAAATATGAAACAGAAAAGTATTGAAGTTTTTTTGCCAGGTCCTTCTGGAAGACTAGAAGCAAAATATTATAGAAATGAAAAAAAAGGTTCTCCAGTTGCTGTGGTATTGCATCCACACCCTCAATATGGAGGCACAATGAACAATAGAGTAGTTCAAGAAACATATAATGTTTTTGTTAAAAATGGTTTTTCAGTTTTAAAATTAAATTTTAGAGGCGTGGGTAAAAGCGATGGGACATTCGATAATGGACAAGGTGAACTTTCTGATGCTGCATCCGCACTTGATTGGATAGAAAGAGAAAATCAAGATTATAGTCAGTGTTGGGTATCAGGTTTTTCTTTTGGGTCATTAATATGTATGCAATTGATAATGAGAAGACCAGAAGTTACTAAATTTATTTCTATAGCACCGCAACCTAATGTTTATGATTTTACTTTTTTAGCTCCATGTCCAACATCGGGTCAAATAATTTATGGTGAAAAAGATGAATTAGTTTCTAAAGATAGTATCGAAGAATTAAATAGTAGGTTAAGTAATCAAAAAGGAATTGAGGTTGATTTTTGTGAAATTAAAAATGCTAATCATTTTTTTTCAAATAAAGAAGAAGAATTAAAAAAAACTATCAATACGTACGTAAAGAAAAGTACCGCACTTATTTAAATTTAACTAATGTTCCACCACTTATTGGTTTTGAGCAACCAGTCGTATCTGGAAAAGATATTGGTTCATTTATTAACGATCTAATAGCAAGACAAGCAAATGCTTGGGACTCTACGAAGTCTCCGTCAATACCATAATCATCTATTGGTTGAAGTACAATATTTTTAAGAGTTCTTTGTTGAATTCTACTTAACAAAGTTTTATTTTTTCTCCCGCCACCACACACTAGAACTCTAAAAAGTTTTTCTCTTACATTTGATAAAATAGTAAATAAAGAAGCTCCTATAATTCTTCCCGTAAAATCTGTTAATGTTGCAGCACCATCTTCTAATGATAGTCCTCTTGCAAAAGATACATCAAAATCATTAACATCTAGAGATAAAGTTTTTTGATTTGTCCTATTTGAGTAAAGTTCTTGTGCCTGCTCAAGTATAATTTCATTTGTTTTACCAGCAGATGCAAGTTTACCATCTTTATCAAATTTCAAGTTTGAATTTTTTCTGACCCATGAGTCTATTAAACAATTTCCAGGTCCTATATCTCTACTTGTGAAGTTAAAAGGGTAATAGTTTCCAACAACTGTGATATTTGAAATTCCTCCAATATTAAGAATGCAAGAAGGGACATCTATTTTATTTTGTTTTAAAATTAATTGATGAAAAATTGGTGTCAGTGGTGCTCCCTCTCCTCCATTATTTATATCATTTTGTCTGAAGTCATAAACAATATTTTTTTTTGTTAATTGTGATAATAAATTTCCATCACCAAGCTGACGTGAAATTCGCTCTTCAGAATTATGTAAAATAGTTTGTCCATGGAAACCCACAATGTTGATTTCTTTTTCTTTCGATACCTCATTCACAACCATGACATGAAACATTGTTATTTTTCGTTCTAAATTTTTAAGATCTTTTGAATATTTTGTTAAATCTTTTGAGGAATTTATTTTCTCTTTTAATAAATGAATATTGTCGTAAATTTCTTTGTCATATTCGTAATATTTGTTAAGAATTACTTCGTATTTTGTTAAACCATCAGATTTAATTATTGATGCATCCACTCCATCTCCAGATGTGCCGCTCATTAAACCCAAAGATGTATATTCTTTATTCATATTTATATTTATTTATAGTTATTTTTGTATAATAGTAGATTCTAAGCATAAAGTTGTATGAAAAACACCTTTTTATCAGAAATGAGTTCAAGGGGTTTCCTTAATCAGTGCACTGATTTGGAAGGCTTAAAAAAAATTTCAAATCAGAAAGCTATAAAAGCGTATATTGGATTTGACACAACTGCACCGACTCTTCACGTCGGGAGTCTTATGCAAATCATGATTTTAAGACTTCTTCAGAAATATGGACACCAGCCTATTGTTTTGCTTGGAGGCGGGACAACTCTAATTGGAGATCCTTCGGGAAAGGAATCTACTAGAAAAATTTTAAAAGAAAAAGAGATCAAAAGTAATATTAAAAATATTAAAAAGATTTTCGAAAAGCTTCTTGATACAAAAAATAAAAAAACAAAGCCGATTTTTGTTAATAATTATGACTGGTTAGGTAAGCTTAAATATATTGATTTTCTAAGAGATGTTGGAAAACATTTTACAATAAATAAAATGCTTACTCTTGAGAGTGTTAAATTAAGGTTAGATAGAGAACAATCTCTTAGTTACATGGAATTTAACTATATGATTTTACAAGCATATGATTTTTATCAACTCTTCAAAAAACATGATTGTATTTTACAATTGGGTGGTTCAGACCAATGGGGAAATATAATTAATGGTGTTGAGCTCATAAGAAAAATTTTGCAAAAAAGTGCCTTTGGTTTAACAACTCCACTTATAACTTTATCTTCTGGAGCAAAAATGGGTAAAACTGAAAAAGGAGCTGTATGGTTAGATAAAAAAATGTTTTCGCCTTACAACTATTGGCAATTTTGGAGAAATACATCTGATGAAGATGTAACAAAATTTTTAAAATATTTTACGGAGAATAGTATTGATAATCTTTCTACACAAATTGAAAATGAAAAAGATATTAATAATTTAAAGATTTTACTAGCAAATGAAGCTACTACTATTTTACACGGGTCCAAAGTGGCAAAAGATTGTGCTGAAACCGCAAAAGAAACCTTTGTTAAAGGAGGATTGGGTAAAAATATTCCCGAAAAGATAATAGAAAAAAAAATTATTATCCAAGGTATCAATATTATTGAATTAATTTTCCAAAATAAATTGGTTCAATCAAAAAGTGAGGCTAGGAGAATTTTAAAAAATAATGGAGTTAAAGTTAATGATATTACGGTAAATGATGAAAAAAAATTTATAAATTTAGAAGATGTTATGGAAAATAATTATATAAAACTATCTATTGGAAAAAAAAATCATTTAAAAATTAAGGTTATTTAATATCTTTTTTCTTTGCATTTTCTAAAGCTCTTGTAATAAACCTTGGTGTTAATGTTTTAATAGGATTTACTGTAGTCTTAAGATCATTTGGTAATCCTTTAACTTTAAAACTAATTCCAAAGACACCTTCACCAACCTCTTTGCCAATTAAAATATCCCCAACCACTGGTATTTTTGCTATTAAACTGTTTAAAGTTTTTGCGGGCACAAGTGTACCTCTTAAACTTACTAAACCACTTTTTTTTTCTACATAACCATCAATTAGTATTGAAATAGATGGACCAATCATAAAAATTTCATCAACTATCGTCTGTGACGAGTTTGAGTTATATTTAGCTGATAGAGTATCAAAGCTAATCCCTTCCCCTTTTAAACTGTCAGTAAGGCCTTTTAAATCAGCAAGGGATAGTATTTTCGCTAAAGCGGGTGCTTTATTTAATTTAAAATTATTAATATTTAAATTACTAGACGATGAATCGCTATTAAAAGTTGATGTAAACTTTAAATCTCCTCCATCTAAACCTTGAAAAAATTTAAAATCACTCAATAAAGGAGTTGCAATATCTGAGTATATTTCTAATGTTTTCTGATTAGAATTTTTTATTTTCTTTAAAGAAATATCTAAATGTTCATTTTCACCAAAATCACTTTTTGCTGAAATTTTCTCGAACGAACCTTTTTTAATTTTTCCAACTAATCTAAAATTATTTATAGGAAAACTTGTACCCTTAAGGATTTTGTTAAAGTCTAATTCAATATCTTTTGATATCTTATTAAGAAATATATTTTTTTTATTATCCTGGCCCAACACTTTAAAAATATTTTTTGCATCAAATAGTTGTCCTTTGATAAATATATTTTTTTTATTTTGAATTGTGAATTCATTGTTTAATTTATTATCTATTTTTGTTTTAACTGAAATTTGTTTAAAATTACCCAGATTTAGATTTTTATCAAGGTTTAGATCTTTAATTTTAAATTCGTTATTTTTATCAAAAATTAAAAGATTGCTAAATAAGATTTCTTTTTTTTTATTTATTTTAAATTTAGCTTCTATATTTTGAATATCATCATTCAAAAATTCATAATTCATTGCTGATATATTTAATAAATCTTGCAAATTTTTAACTTGAAATTTAATATTAAAATCAAAAAGTTTATTTTTTTGAACAATATCAATTTTACCATTTAAAAATTCATTTTTATCATTTTTTTTATTTTTTAAATTCCAGCTCATATCTTTTAGAGAAAGAGATTTTTGCGTATATGTAAAATTTGAAATTAAGTTTTTAATTTCATACTCATCAGAAACTTTTAAGTTTACTGAATTAATATTCCCATTAATTTTGTAATTTTCTTTTATTTTAAAATTTTCATCAAATTTTAAATTTAAATTTTCAATTTTCAATTTACCGCTTTTTATTAATTGAAGATTTTCGTTATTAACATTTGCTTTTTTAAATAAAGGTTTAATATCATTAAAATCTAAATATTTGGTTGTTAATAAAACATTTTTAATAACTATCTTTTTTTTTGTTAAGAATTCTAAATTAATATTAGTTTTAAGCAGACTTAATGGAAAATCCGTTTCATAGTAATTTAATTTTGGATTTATAAATTTAACAAACAAATTCAGTTTAATTGGATCAAGTTTTATTGAAATCTTTTCAAAATTTAGCACTAGATTTGAATTTGATTTGTTAATTTCGGATTTGATAATTTTGTTAAATTTATCTGTCTCGTGACCAAAAAAAGTAAGGTATGTTATTGAAATGAGAACAATAAATAATAAAAATAGAATGGTCGATAATATAGTTTTTTTCATTAATTCTTCGCTCTAAATATTGACCCCTCTATAAATTTATCTATATTCCCATTCAATACAGCGTCTGGGTTCGTATCTTCAATGCTATACCTTAGATCTTTAACCAATCTATAGGGCTGTAAAACATATGATCTGATTTGATATCCCCATCCTATATCTGTTTTTGAGTCTAATTCTTTTTTATTTTTATCTTCTCTTTTTTGAATTTCATTTTCATAAAGTCTGGCTTTTAACATTTTAAAACAGGTTTCTTTATTTTTATGTTGCGATCTTTCGTTTTGACACTGAACTACAATTTTTGTTGGCAAATGGGTTATTCTTACAGCACTATCAGTTGTATTTACATGCTGCCCTCCTGCTCCACTAGATCTATAAGTGTCTATTCTTAAATCTTTTTCATCAATTTTAATGTCAATATCATCGTTAACACAAGGATACACCCAAACACTTGCAAAACTGGTATGACGTCTTGCTCCCGAGTCAAATGGTGAAATTCTTACTAATCTATGCACCCCGGATTCTTTTTTCATTAATCCATAGAGATTATTTCCAGTTATTTTAAGTACACAGGATTTAATACCAGCCTCGTCCCCCTTGTGTTCACTTATCAAATTATATCTAAAACTTTTTTTATCAAACCATTTCAGATACATTCTTCTGAGCATTTCTGCCCAATCTTGACTTTCAGTCCCTCCTGCGCCAGCATGAATTTCTAGGTATATGTCTAAACCATCATCTTCGCCCGATAGAAAGCATTTAATTTCAAAAATTCTTATATCACCTATAAGTTTATTTGTTTTTTTTAGACAATCTTCAAGAGTGGGAGCATCGTTTTCTTCTAAAGCTAATTTATATAATTCTTTTAAGTTATGAATATCTTTTAATGTAATATTATAGAAGCCAAATATGTTTTCTAGAAAGTTTTTTTCTTTGATTACTTTTTTGGATTTAATATTATCTTGCCAGAAATTTTTTTTTAATATTTCTTCGTTTAAAAATAGTATTCTCTCTTTAACGTTATTACCATCAAAGATACCCCCTAATATTTGAGAGGGATTTTTCAGAAATTTTTATATTTTTTTCAAAATCAGTCATTAATAGAATCGAGTAAATATATCAAATTTATCACGTTTTTTTCCTAAACTTAAATTTTTTAATGTAATATCTGAAAAATTTTCCTCTTTAAATGCTTCTATTATTGATTTTGGATTATCAAATCTTGTTCTTTTTCCAGTATCATAATTTATAGGAAAAAAGTTTATTGTTTCCGGGACTTTAAAATTTTTTATATCTTCTCTGTAAATTGCAGTTTCTATAAATTTTTTAAAAATTGGTAATGCTGCTTTAGATCCAGTTTCATATTTGCCAAGAGATTTGGGATTGTCATATCCAACGTAGACGCCTATTGTTAAATTAGATGTTGATCCAATAAACCAAGCATCAAAGTTATCATTTGTTGTTCCAGTTTTTCCTGCTATGGGTAAATTAAGTTTTTTTAGCTTTTTTCCCGTACCCCTTTTAACAACACCCTCAAGCATTGAAGTAATTTGATAGGCCGTCTCTTTACTTATAACCTGATCGTTCTCATTTAAAATTTCTGGCATACTATCATCTTGTACATCTACTTTGTCACATCGTTTGCAGTTTCTTTCTTCAGAATTGAATATTGTTTTTCCTCTTCTATCTTGAATTCTGCTAATTAAAATTGGTTTTACTTTTTTTCCACCGTTTACAAAGATGCAATACGCATTTGTAAGTTTTAAAAGTGTAGTTTCGTTTGAACCTAAGGAAACTGACAAAAGTTCTGGTACTGTTTCATAAATACCTAGATCTTTTGAAATTTTAGAAATTTTATCAAACCCTACTGTTTGTGCAATTCTAACTGTCATTAAATTTCGAGATTTTTCTATTCCTTTTCTTAATGTGGATAATCCATAAAATTTCTTACCATAATTTTCTGGTTTCCACTCTTTTAAACCTACACCTTGTTTGCTAACAAAGGGTGCGTCTAAAACAACTGAGTTTGGCAAATAACCATTTTCTAACGCTGCGGAGTAAACGACTGGCTTGAAAGCAGAACCGGGTTGTCTTTTTGCTTGAGTTGCTCTATTAAATTCGCTTGAAACAAAACTGTAACCTCCAACTAACGCTTTTACCTTTCCATCAAAAGGGTTCATCACAACTATACTTCCGTTAACAAGTGGCAATTGTTTTAATGCCCAATTATTTTTAATTTTTTGTATAAAAATAACATCTCCTAAACTAAATAATTCTTTAAAATTCTTTTTTTTAGTCCAATTTAAATTTTTAAAATAAATTTTGTGTGTTTTATTGCTTTTAATTATTTTGATTTCCGAAACATATTGATCAATGTTTATAACCTCAGCAATCTCCCAATTTAATGTTTCATCGATTTTAATAGATTTTAATTTATTTTCCCATCCAGTATCTTTTTTTATGTTTGTAATTGGACCTCTCCATCCATGTCGCTTATCGTAAGCTTCAATTCCATATCTAAGGGCATTTAATGCAGCAATTTGATATTTCCCGTTTAAAGGTGAGGTTATTGACAAACCTTCTGAATATAATTTTTTAAAACCATAATCAGTTTTAACTATTCTTCTAATTTCTTCTGTGTATGATTTTGCTTCTTTGATAAGAGAAATTTTTCTTTTATTTAATATAACTTCTTTTTTTTCAAATTCTTCGAATTCCTTTTTAGATATATAATCATTTTCCATTAAATTATTTAAAACTAAATTTCTTCTAGTTTTAGCTAGAGATTTAGATTTATAGGGATTATATTTGCTTGGTGCTTTAGGGAGTGCTGCTAAAAGTGCGGCCTCATTATAATTTAGTTCTTTAACAGATTTATTAAAGTATTCTAAACTTGCAGAAGCAACTCCATATGTTCCTTGTCCTAAATATATTTCATTTAAGTATAATTCGAGAATCCTTTTTTTTGTGTACGCCTTTTCTATTCGAAAAGCCAAAATTGCCTCTTTTATTTTTCTCTTTAAGGAAACTTCGTTTGTTAACAAAAAATTTTTAGCAACTTGTTGTGTTATTGTTGAAGCTCCTTCTAACCTTTTGTTTGTGAGAACATTGTTAATATTTCTTATTATTGCTCTTGTTACTCCCTTGGCGTCTATTCCCGGATGATTGAAGAAGTTTTTGTCCTCTGCTGATAAAAAAGAAAAGATTACTTTATCTGGAATAGCCTCGTAAGGTATGAAAAGTCTTTTTTCGATAGCATATTCTGCGATTAGTTGGCCATTGTCATCATAAACTCTACTTAAAACTGAAGGCTCATAAACTGCTAATTTTTTAAAATCTGGTAAGTCATGCGAGAAATACCAGAAAGCTGAGAAAAGTAAAAATACAATTGTCAGCAAAATTAAAGTTATCGTTTTAAGAAAAGCGTTGTATATTTTTTTCATTTTTTTCTTTAATTTTAATAAATCTCTATATTTTGGCTATCATAAGGCACAATAATCCTTAATAAATTGCGTTTAATAATGTAAAAAAACAATGTATAGTGATTAATAACAAATTTTGTTAATTATTAAATAAATAAAAAAATATCTATGAACAGGTTTTATAACACATGCAAAAGAATTTATACATTGATGCTTCGCATCCAGAAGAAACTAGGATTGTACTTAAATCAGAATCAAATATCGAAGAATACGAGTCTGAAAATAAAAACAGTCTAAACTTAAAAAGTAATATCTACCTTGGTAAAGTCGGCAGAGTTGAACCATCTCTACAAGCTGCGTTTATTGATTTTGGAAGAGAAAGACACGGGTTTCTTGCATTCAACGACATTCAATCAGACTATTATGAAATTCCAACGGAAGATAAAGAAGAGCTAAAAAAAGCTGAAGAAAAAATAAGAGAAGACCTTAAAGAAGAAAATGAAAATGAAAACAAAGACGGGGACCAGAATGATGTATCAGAAGTAAATTCTAATAATGGTAATAATACTGAATTGAAGCCTGTTGATGTAGAACAGCCAGATAGAACAAGAGAAAAATTAAAAAATAGATACGGGATAAGAAAATATAGAATTCAAGAAGTAATTAGACCGGGCCAAGTTTTGTTAGTTCAAGTAATGAAAGAAGAAAGAGGACAAAAAGGTGCTGCGCTAACAACTTTTTTATCTTTAGCTGGTAAATATATTGTGTTAATGCCGAACACAGCAAAAGGTGGTGGAATATCAAGAAAAATTTTTAATTACGAAGACCGAAGTAGAATAAGAGAAATTTTAAAAAACATTGATATACCGTCGCAAATGGGTCTTATAGTTAGAACAGCAGGTGCAAGAAAAACTAAAAATGAAATAGATAATGATCTGCAAAATACTATTGGGCTTTGGGAAAACATAAAAAATAAAGCAATAAATTCAACTGCACCTCTATTAATCCATGAAGAAGGAGATGTAATTAAAAGAGCTCTTAGAGATATTTATGATAATGAAACTAAATATATTCATGTAGAAGGCAATGAAGGATATCAAAAAGCAAAATTATTTATGAAAGAGTTTATGCCAAGAAATTCAAAATTTGTAAAAAAATATAGAGGTAAAATACCTTTGTTTCATAGCGCGGGAATAGAAAAAGACTTAAATAAAATTTTTGAACCTTTGGTGAAATTAAAATCTGGGGGATATTTAGTTATAAATCCAACAGAAGCTTTAGTTGCCATTGACGTAAACTCTGGCCAATCAACTAAACAAATAAATATTGAAAAGACAGCATTAAATACAAATCTTGAGGCCGCAGAAGAAATTTCAAGACAAATTAAAATAAGAGATTTGTCAGGTCTAATTGTGATTGATTTTATCGATATGATGAACTTTCATAATAAAAGGCTCGTTGAGAGAAAAATGAAAGAAAAACTAAAATTAGATAGGGCAAGAATACAGGTTGGAAGAATTAGTACTTTTGGTCTTCTGGAGATGACACGTCAAAGACTAAAGGAAAGTGCAATAAAATGGGAAACAAATTTATCAATGGAGTCGTTCTCACAGAAAATTATAAAAAAAATAGAATTATTAGCTTTTTCTAATAAAACAAAAACGATAACTGCTTTTGTGCCTGAAAAAGTTAATAGTTATTTAAATTCTTTTTTTGGGAACGAAATTTCTTTTTTTGAAAAAACATATAAATTTAAAATAAATATTATTACAGATAATAGTCTAATTATTCCAGAATACAAAATACATTTATTTAATAAAAATAAAAAAATTATAAATAAAATTGAAAGCGTTAAAAATATTGAAAAAAAACCTTCTAATAATATTATATTAATTCCTAAAGCAAAAAAATTAGATAAGAGTGAAACGAAGAATTATAAAAAAAATATTAAGACTTTAGGAAAGACTCTTTGGGTCAGAAGAAAAAAAATTAAATCAAATTAATCCTTCGAGTGGGCTGCTCGCTGAACCATATTTTTGAGCTTTAATTCTTCCAGACAAAAAAGATTTTCTACCAGCTATTACAGCGTGCTTCATTGACTCTGCCATTAAAATTGGGTTATTTGCTTTAGCTATCGCTGTATTAATTAATACACCATCACATCCTAGCTCCATAGCAATAGTAGCATCGGATGCTGTTCCAATGCCTGCATCAACTATAACAGGAACTTTTGAATTTTTTATTATTATTGATAAATTTAATTTGTTTCTTATGCCTCTGCCAGATCCAATTGGCGAAGCAAGTGGCATTATTGCCGATGCGCCAAGGTCCTCTAATTTTTTAGCAATTATAGGATCGTCAGAACAATACACCATAACTTTAAAGCCCTCCTTCACTAATATTTTGGTTGATTTTAAAGTTTCAATCATATCTGGATAAAGAGTTTTTTTATCTCCTAGGACTTCTAATTTTACAAGTTTCCATCCTCCCATTTCTCTTGCGAGTCTTAAAGTTCTTAAGGCTTCTTCTGAATTAAAACATCCAGCCGTATTTGGCAGATATATTATCTTCTTTGGATTTAAATAGTCCATAAGTACTGGTTTGTTTTTGTCTAATATATTTACTCGTCTTACAGCGACTGTAACCATGCTAGCACCAGATGCTCTTACAGCATCAGCTGTTTGTTTAAAATTTTTATATTTTCCAGTGCCTACGATTAAACGCGAATTTAATATGGTTTTATCAATTTTTAAATTGTCTTTCTTCATCTATCCACCGCCAATAAATTGTACAATTTCTATACTATCTTTATTTTTAATTTTTTTTGTGGAATAAAATTTTTTAGGTAAAATGACTCCATTTAGTTCTACGGCTATCTTGTTTTCCTTGAGTTTAAATTTTTTAATAAGGTCTATGACACAAGAATTGCTGTTTATTTTAATTTTTTTTCCATTTAATTGAATTTTTGCCATAATTGAGATATTTTTGATTTTTATTATATCAAAATGACTGAAAAAATCCTTGTTATAAATGGTCCAAATTTAAACCTCCTGGGATCTAGAGAAAAGGAGAAATACGGAAATGTTTCGTTACAAGATATCCAAAAAAAGTGTGAGGATCATGCGGCTAAGATTGGTTTAGAGATTGACTTTAAACAATCAAATGTTGAGGGAGAAATAGTAAATTTTGTTCAAGATGCTAGAAAAAAATACAAAGGTATAGTTATTAATGCCGGTGGCTATACACATACCTCAGTAGCAATTCTTGACGCTTTACTAGCCGTTAAAAAACCTACAATCGAGTTACATATAACAAATATTTACAAAAGAGAAGATTTCAGGCATAAATCACTGATTAGTAAAGCTGCAGATGGAATAATATGTGGTTTAGGTGCTGAAGGGTATATAATGGCTCTGGATGGTATAAAAAATCTAATACAAAAATGAAAATAGATAAAAAATTAATTGAAGAACTAAAAAATTATCTTGATGAATTTGGATTGACAGAAATTGAATATCAGGATGGTAGTAAAAAAATTAAAGTTGGAAAAAATTTAATTTCGAGCGGTAGTATAACAGCACATAAGCCAGGTCTTGCAAAAGCACAGGAGGAAGAAAGCGGCACAAAAGTTGCATCTCCAATAATTGGGACTGCCTATTTAGCTCCAGAGCCTGGTGGAAAAAAATTTATTGAAGTTGGTCAAAAAATTAAAAAGGGGCAAACAGTAATGATTGTTGAGGCGATGAAAACAATGAATCATGTTCCGTCAACCGCTGATGGTGAAGTAAAAAAAGTTCTAGTTCAAGATGGACAAGCTGTTGAATTTGGACAAACCTTGGTTCTTCTAAAATAATAAATGTTTAAGAAAGTCTTAATAGCAAATAGAGGTGAGATAGCTGTTAGGGTTATAAGAGCGTGTAAAGAATGGGGTATCGGAACAGTTGCGGTCCATTCTGACGTTGACTCTGACTCTATGCACGTTCGATTAGCAGACGAAAGTGTTTGTATAGGTTCTCATGAACCAAGAAATAGTTATCTTAATATTCCTGCAATAATGTCTGCTGTCGATGTAACTGGAGCTCAGGCTATTCATCCTGGTTATGGTTTTTTATCTGAAAATTATAAATTTGCTGAAATAGTTAACAAACATGGTATTAAATTTATTGGTCCAGGCTCCGAAATTATTAAAAAAATGGGAGATAAAATTCAAGCAAAAAAAATTGCTAAACAAAACGGATTACCAGTCATTGAAGGTTCTGACGGTGGGGTTAAGAATTCAAAAGAAGCGAAAGTAATTTGCCAAAAAATTGGATACCCAGTTCTAATTAAAGCTTCGGGTGGGGGCGGTGGAAAAGGAATGAAAATAGTAGAAGAAGAGAGTAAACTTGATGAATTATTTTCATTAGCTCGACTAGAAGCAAAGAAATATTTTGGAAATGATGAAGTTTATATAGAAAAATATTTTAAAAATCCTAGGCATATAGAGGTGCAGATTTTAGCAGGTAAAAATAGAACAATTCATTTAAATGAAAGAGATTGTTCTGTACAAAGAAAACATCAAAAATTGATTGAAGAAACACCAAGCCCAGTATTAGATGAAAAAACTAGATCAGATTTATTAAATAAAACTGTTAAAATGGTACAAGCAATAAATTATGAAGGTGCTGGCACTGTTGAGTATATTTATGAAAATGGAAAATTTTACTTCCTTGAGATGAATACAAGAGTTCAAGTCGAACATCCTGTAACAGAAGTTCAAACAGGTATAGATATAGTTAAAGAACAAATTTGGATTGCACACTCAGGTGACACTGCTCTTAAACAAGATGATATTAGTGCTAGGGGCCATACAATAGAATGCAGGATAAATGCTGAAGATCCTTCTAAAGGGTTCCAACCAAGCCCGGGTATAATATCTGTTTGCCATCAACCTTCTGGCTTCAGAACAAGAGTCGATGGTTCGATTTTTCAAGGGTGCAAAATTACCCCATACTACGATAGTTTAATTTGTAAATTGATATGCAAAGGTAGAAATAGGACGGAAGCTATACAAAGAACAATGAGATCTCTCAATGAATTTGTAATTGACGGTATAACAACTACTATAGACCTACATAAAAAAATACTTTCACATGAAAAGTTCATTAGTTCAGATTTTGACACAAATTGGTTGAGCAAAGAGAAATTTTATTAAAATAATTTAAATTGAAAAATTACTTTTTAAATGATACTAAAAAGTAACTTATGGGATATCCAAAAAAACATAGAGGAAGACGAAAAATAGGCTCAAAAAAAAGAAGGGCTAGAAAAAGAAATAAGCGAAAGTAGTCTTAAACCTGATGGTGCACAGAACTCAAATTAAAAAGTTGAGTTTATGGATATTTATAATTCCATTTCTAGCAATAAATCTCTGCTTATTCATATCTGTAAACTACGAAATTTTCGATAATACTTTTTTAAGTGTTGATCAGATTGGTAGGTCTGGACCAACACTTCCATATTTTGATGGAGGTGTATCTATAAGTAGAACAGCAAGAACCTATCCGACATTTTTAATTTTTAAACCATCTATGTTTTTGGCTTCTGTGTTGTTAATTATTTATTGGTTAAAAACAAATAATCTAATTAATTCATACCAAAATACTAAAGGTATAAATAATAAATTTAGAATATTTGGTATTCTTTCGGCGATTTTCTTAATAATTCATTCCATATTACTTGGAGTTAAATTTGATTATGACTTATATAAATTTTTTAGAAGATTTGTATTATTAGGTTTTATTATTTTTGAAATAATCGCTCAATCACTTTTGGTTATAAAATTCTATAAATTAAAATCTATAATCATGAAAGATATCAATAATTATGTTTTGACACTAAAAATTATATTAGTCTCAATATTAGTTATTGTTGCAATATTAAGTTTGCCAATACTTGTAACAAGTGGAAACGTTCATTTTAAACACGCTTTAGAATGGAATTACTTTATAGGTGTAATTCTTTTTTACTTGTTAACGTATCTTTTTTGGAAGAAGAGTTAAACTCTTGTCTACACACCTTTCGGTGCGCAGACTTAAGTTTTGGTTCGTCGTTTTAGGCGCTACCGCCGAACCTCCCGCTCTGCAATTTTAGCGCTACTCTGCAGAACTTTCTGCCCGTTAAGC
>MDSV01249350.1_pt1 | contig 16061 bp, 13 predicted proteins | sample 810851 | NCBI WGS metagenome assembly MDSV01 (sample SAMN05326640, study PRJNA326480) | marine metagenome | isolation source: seawater | place: Atlantic Ocean: North East | collected 2012 | reverse complement strand
TTGTTTTTATTAATTAATCAAAATTAAATAATATGTCCAATCAACTTGATGAGTTAGTAGATTTTAAACAAATTTTTTTAAAGGTTTATAGTAATTGGTTTTTAATATTATTGAGCTTAATTTTTTCATTTATTGTTGCATCTATTTATAATCGATATTCTACTGAATTTTTTCTTTGTGAATCTTCTGTATTAATCCAAGAAGATAATAGTACTTTACCCACAGCTTCTGAGTTGATTTATGAAAATAAGAGTTATAATAAGCGAAAATTAAGTAAAGAAAATAAAGCGTTGGTATTAAAATCTTATCCACTTGTTTTTAAAACTTTAAGTGATTTGAGGTTTGATATTGGTTATTTTATAGAGGGTAATATAAAAGTTACAGAAAGTTATGATGCACCAATTTCTATAGCTTGTTCAAATGATATAATTGCTTTACATGGAAAGAGTCTTAAAATTGTTATAATTGATGAAAATCGTTTTTCTATTATTGATATATCAAATAAAAATGAGCAAATTAGAAGTTTTAATGAGAAATTTTTATTTCATGGCATTGAACTTGTTGTTAAGTATAATATTGATTTTCCAGCTGATAACATTGATGATTTACCTGTCACTGTTGTCAAATTTCGATCTTTACAATCATTAACTTTAACTTTTCAAAATAGTATTGTAGTTAAGCAAAAAGAACGTGAATCAAGCGTTCTTAATGTATCTATTTTATCAGAGGATGAAAGTAAGGGTGTGGTGTTTTTAAATAAATTGATTGAAAATTATATTGCTTTTGATATAAATGAAAAGAATTTAGCTTCACATAATACTGTTAAGTTTATTAATAATCAGCTTAATCAAATGAGTGATTCTTTAGCTTTAATTGAAATGCAAATGCAAGAGTATAAGAATAATAATCAGATAACAGATTTAAGTGTAAAAGCACAAAATATTTATTCTAATATTGTAAGTTTAGAAAGAGCTTCTTCTAAACTTAAGACAACTAATAAATATTATAATTATCTTTCTGATTATTTGTCTAAAGGTGATTACTTAGAAGGAGTTTCAGTACCAGTATCATTTGGAGTAGATGATGTAGCATTAAACTCTTTAATAAGCAAGCTTATTGAGGTACAGACAAAGAAAAATATTTTAATCGATGGAGGCCAGGTAAATAACCCTGCTATTAGTCAATACAATAGACAGAGAAAACAATTAATCATTAATATTAAAGAAGCAATTAATTCTAGTAAATCAGCTAATGAATTAATGTTGGCTGATAATCGTAAAAGGATTTCTATTCTGGAGTCTTCGTTAAAAAGTATTCCTGAGGTAGAGATGGAGCTATTGAATATAGAAAGATTACGATCAATCAGTGAGAGTATATATGTTTTTTTATTACAAAAACGTGCTGAAGCTAGAATTAGTGCAGCTTCAAATGTTTCTGATAGTAAAATTTTAGAGCCCGCAGTTTTTCTTAATAGAAATCCAGTTTCTCCTGATAGGAGAGAAACTTATTTAATTGCTTTATTGTTGGGGCTTTTAATTCCAATTATATTTATATTATTATTAGAGTTAATTAATGATAAAATATTAACTAGAGTAGATTTAAAGAGACTAACTAATATTCCTGTTTTAGGTATAATTGGTAAAAATTTTAGTGGTTATGAATTATTATCTCAACATAGTCCTAAATCAATAGTTTTTGAAGGCTTTAGAGTTTTACGCTCTAATTTAGGTTTTTTTCCAACTTCGAAAACTGATAAGGTTTTTTTAGTTACATCTTCAGTAGGAGGTGAAGGAAAAACATATGTAGCATCTAATTTTGCAATTGTATTAGCTAAATCAGGCAAGAGAACATTATTAATTGGTACAGATTTAAGAAAACCTAAGATTTATTCTTCTTTTGGTCTTGATAATAGTAAAGGAATTTCAAGTTATATTTTTTCAGAATCAGAGATTTCTCTAGATGATGTAATATCAGAATCTAATGTTGAACATCTAGATATTTTACTTTCTGGACCAATACCTGTAAATCCATCAGATGCTTTATTGACAGATAAGTTTGCTGATATGATAGATCAGTTAAAAAAGAAATATGATTTTATTGTTTTAGATACACCACCTCTTGGATTAGTTTCAGATGCTTTAACATTAATGTATTATTCTGATGTAAATCTTTACATCGTTCGTCAAGGATATACTAGAAAAGGGCTTTTGTCATATATCAATGATATGTTTGATAAACAAATGTTAGGTAATATTCAAATATTATTTAATGATGTAGATAAAGAAACTGGAGCTTATGCATATGCTTATGGATACTCTAGTTACGGTTATAATTCAGCAGAATTGGATTATTTTGATAACAATAAAAAAATTGATAAATAGTGGATTATCAAAAGCCGAAGTTAATTGCTGAGATTGGTTGCAATCATAAAGGAGATATAGCTGTTGCAAAGCAGCTTGTTAAAATTGCAGCTCAAAGTAGCGTAGATGTTGTTAAATTTCAGAAAAGAAATAATAAAGAGCTTTTAACTAAAGAACAATATAGTGCTCCGCACCCTAATCCAATGCATTCTTATGGGGAAACTTATGGTGCTCATAGAGATTTTTTAGAGTTAGATATTAATCAACATTATGAGTTGAAAGAATATGCTGAAAGTTTTGGAATGTTGTATTCTACATCTGTTTGGGATGAGAAATCTGCAAATGAAGTGGTAAAGCTTGATCCAGTATTCATTAAGGTTCCTTCTGCATGTAATAATAATTTTGATATGCTAAAAATATTAAGAGATAATTTTTTAGGTAATATTCATATTTCATTTGGTATGACAACTCATAAAGAAGAGGAATTTATAGTTTCATTTTTTGAAAAAAATAATCAAGCCCATAGATTAGTTTTATATTCTTGTACTTCTGGATATCCTGTCTCTTTTGAAGATGTTTGCTTATTAGAAATCATACGTTTAAAGAATAAATTTGCTAGTAGAGTGAAAGATATTGGTTTCTCAGGTCATCATTTAGGTATTGCTATTGATATTGCCGCTTATACATTAGGGGCTACTTGGATTGAGCGTCATTTTACACTTGATAGAACATGGAAAGGAACAGATCATGCTGCATCTTTAGAGCCAACAGGATTGAGAAAACTTGCAAGGGATTTACAAGCAGCATTCAGTTCTCTTTCTTATAAATCAACTGAGCTTTTAAATATAGAACAAGCACAAAGGGATAAGTTAAAATATAAAAAATCATGAGTGTAGTTGCTTTTATTCCTGCTAGAATTGGTAGTAAATCAATTCCGGAAAAAAATATTAAATTATTTTGCGATAAGCCTCTTATTTTCTGGGTTTTAGAGCAATTACAAGATTCTAATGTTGATGAAATAGTTGTGGCTACAGATTCAGAAAAAATAAAAAATATCGTGAATTCATTTTCTTTTTCAAAAGTTAAGGTTTATGATAGAAAGGATGAAAATAGTAATGATGATTCTTCAACAGAATCAGTAGTTTTAGAGTATATTGAACAATCTAGTTTGTCAGATTCTGATGTTTTTATGTTGGTACAATTAACATCTCCTTTTACTCAAAAAGAACATTTTAATGAAGGGTTATTACTCTTGCAAAAATATGATTCTGTATTAAGCTGTATTGTTGATAAGAAATTTATTTGGGGAGAGGATGGTATACCTTTAAATTATGATATAAATAATAGGCCTAGAAGGCAAGATTATAAGGGTAATTTAGTTGAAAATGGCGCGTTTTATATAAGTACAGTAGAAAATATCAATACCAATAATAATAGAATATCAGGTAATATTGGTATTTATAAAATGCCTACATATACTCGTATTGAGATAGATGATCCATTAGATTGGTTACTGGCTGAATCTGTGATGAAAAGTTATATAATTACTAGTAGTTATAATTTTTCTAAGATTAAGTTGTTTTTATCTGATGTTGATGGTGTATTAACAGATGGAGGTATGTACTATACAGAGGATGGAGATGAGTTTAAGAAGTTTTGTGCACATGACGGGATGGGTTTTCAACTATTACAGAACAGAGGTATAAAGGTTGGTATTATTACTTCTGAAAATAGAAAATTAAACAGAAGAAGAGCGGAAAAACTTCGTTTAGATTTTAATTTTCATGCTGCAATTGACAAACTTAAGATTGTAGTTGATTTGTGTAAAAATGAAAATATTACTCTTGATGAGGTTGCTTATATTGGTGATGATGTAAATTGTTTTAAATTATTGTGCAATGTTGGTATTGCTGCTTGTCCAAAGAATGCTATATCAGAGATAAAGGAAATACCAGATATAATAAAATTAGATAAAAATGGCGGTGAGGGAGTAGTTAGGCAGTTTGCCGAATTAATCCTTAAGTCATGAATTTTGATAATGATGATCTATTAGATTTAGGAAAATACTTAGATAAAAATAGTATTCCTAAAAATAAGGTATGTATTGTCGGTTCAGCTGTTTTATCTATTCTGGGTATAAGAGAAAATGATGATATTGATATTGTAATTCATTCATCATTAGATATCAATTTAGATTCTCATACTTTCATTAATGTAGCTAAATCTCCATGGAGTAAATTGTATTCAGATGACGAATTGATTGAGGATAGTAATTATCATTTCACTTATGCTGGATTTAAGTTTGTGATTCCTGAATTGTTATATCATAGAAAAATTTGGCATAATAGACAAAAAGACATCCTTGATGTCTATAAATTAGAAGAGTATGCAAATATGCATAATGATTGGAATTGGCAGTTGATCAAAAAAGATTTACCCACAAAATCATCAATGAAGGTATTCTTTATTAAAATTAGGAATCAACTCACTTTTTTTACTAATTATTTAAATAACTATTTTTCATTTAGTTATTTAATTCACAGAGATTGCTATCAAATGATATCTCCGAATCTGTTGATTTCAAGACAGATTGTAAATGGAGAATTTAATAGGTTTGATATTATAGTTCGCTATCTTGCTATTCATTCATATATTAATAATGATGATACAGGTATTCATTTATATCAAAGGATGCAGGATAAAAGAGGGGGCACAGTATTTTCTAGACCCATGAAAGAGTTTCAGAAGTTAATTAGAAGTTTTAAAAAATATGGATATGATAATACATTTCCTATTTTAGTTAATGATGATTTGCATGTTGTGGATGGAGCACATAGATTAGCATGTGCTTTATATTTTAATATTCCATTTATTCCTATAAAAGTAAATAGTAAGTTAGATTACTCTGTCTATAGTATCAATTGGTTTAAGAAAAACTCGTTTTCTTCTAGTGAAACTTCTTTCTTATGTGATCAAAAGAACACATTATTTATTGAAAAAAACTTGTATTTTGAGGTTATTCTATGGCCACCTATAGTAGAGTATTTTGATGAAATAGAGGAAAGTATTAGAGAGGAGTTTTCTATTCTTGATTCTAACAGTTATTTTGATGTTAAAAATTTTGATGATTTTGTAAGAAATGTGTATTGCATAGATGATATTAAAACTTGGAAAGTAGATTTAAAAATTAAAGCATTTGCTAATTTTAAAAAGCATATTCGAATAATAAAAATTATGATTAATGACCCTCAGTATAGAATGAAAGCAAATGGAAAACGTATATCTAAAAGAGTTGAAAAGTTAAAAAGTGATATAAGAAATAAATATATGAAGCAAGTGCCAGAATATTTTCATGATATTATTATACATATAGGAGATAGTTATGAGCATACAAAATATACTTCTAGTTTAAAAATTAAGATGTAAATTTATGGTTTCTCTGTTTAGATCTTTTTTTTATTTTACGACTTCTATTTTTTTAAAAAAGAAATATGATATTATTTTCTATTATCCTAAACATTTTAATCGAGGCATAAAAAAAGAAAATTATTATTTTTCCTCTCTTATAAATAGTTGTAAACGACATAATATCACATATCTTTTATTTGAGGAACCTGATTCTTATCTTATTGCTAATAGGAATAAATCAACTATACCTTTTGATTTTATCTTTTATTTAATTATTTTCTTAAGAAAGTTATTTAATACTGAGGTTAACTTAATATTTAAAGATAATAAGATAGGTATATTTTTATCTAAAACATTTTTTAGAGGAATTAAGTTTAATAATGTTATTACTATTTCACAGAGCATGGTAAGTGTTTTTCGAGGCATAGATAGTTCTTGTTCTATTTTTGATGTCCAGCATGGAATAATACATCCAAATAAGTTAAATTATCTAGAACATAGAATGCCTTCAGATAATTTAATAAATAATCGTATTAATATATTGTTGACAGGATTAGCTTACCAAGAATTGCTAGTTCGTCATGATTCTACATCTTTTTTTAAGAATAATTCTTTTGTAATTGGAAGTCATATTTGCTCTAGTGAAATCAGGCATTTTTCATTTAATAATAAAATATTAGTTACTTTACAATTTACACATGATCATACTTATGATGAAAATCTACTTATTCTTACAAATCTTATTAAAATGATAAAGAATTCAGATGTAAAAAATGTTTTTTATTTGAGAAATCACCCTAGATATAATAATGATATTAATCTTGATGATTTATTTGCTTTAGCTAATGTGTGTGTTGCTCCAAATGATCTTAATGAATGTTTCAATATATGCAGTTTACATTTGACAGCGTATTCTACTTGTATTTTTGAAGCAGCTTTAATTGGAATACCTACAATACTAATTACGCCAATTGATAGGTTTAATTATTTTCAAACATATTTTAAATATCCTTTTCAATATGAAATTAAGGACTTTATTATTGATAATTACTATGTAGATCAGGCACAAGTAGTACAAAATTGGGCAATAGATTTCTATAGTCGTTATGATGAAGATACTTTTATTCAGCTTTTAAAATGAAGAAAATAAAGGTTTTCTTGGCAGGATATGTGAATTATCCGAATGCTCAGAATCTAAATTGTCAAGCGATTGCTGATAATTTAGATCCAGGCAAATTTGAAGTATATGCATTAAGAGTACATTTTGGTAATAATGAGCATTTTGATTATAATACATTTTTTTGTTTCTGGCCTTTTTCATTTACTTTCCATTTAGGTTTTTTATGGGGTTTAATTAATGCAGATGTTTTATATCTTCCCAAGCATACAGACACCCCAATATGGCTGTTAAAAATTTCTAATTTTTTTAAAAAACCAGTTTTTACTACCATTGAGGGTAATGTGACGGATTTGAGCACAAAGTATAACCTTATTAATTTATTCTCTTGTGAAGAAAAGATGTGTCAATATTTTTCACATTTTAATGCCATCTTTGCTATTACCAATAACATCGCTATTAATAGTAGGAAAGTCTTGAATATTAGAAAAGACCCCTTATCTTTAGGTGTTGATTCTAGTTTTAGAATTAATTATAATAGAAATAATTTATCATCAATTATATTTATTGGAGGATTAACAAATAGAAAGCGCGTTGATGAGTTTCTGAAGCTTGCAAGATGTTTTCCTATGTTAAATTTTAATATTGTTGGGGATGGCCCTGAGATGCATAATTTATTAAGAATATCAACAGAGAATGTTAAATTTTTAGGTAGATTGGATCAATCTGAAATTAGAGATGTACTTAAAGCTTCTGACTTAATGTTTCTGCCTTCTAGATCTGAAGGTTTCCCAAAAGTAATTTTAGAGGCAGCATATACAGGTGTACCTTCAATAGTATATAATACCTATGGCGCTTCTGAATGGATGGCTAATAATATGGATGGTTTTATAGTTGATAATTTTCAAGAGGTTAAGGATATTGTTGATAAATTGCTAAGAAACCCTAAGATGTTAGAAAAAGTATCTGAGAATACATTGAAATTAGCTGTTAGATATGATTGGAAGGTTGTTATTAAGGATTGGGAAAGAGTAATTGAAGTTTTATTTAATGAAAGGTAAGAAAAAATATATTATTATTACGCCTTATTTCCCTAGTGAATCCTCACATGTTGGAAGTTATATATATGATCAGGCGAAGACAATTGACAGTAGTGAAAATTTTGCAGTAAAAGTAGTAAAGGTAGTGTCTTTCTTTTCAAAAGAGTCTGATTATCATTTTAAAGGAATTGAGGTTAGTGTCTTTAAGGTTTTGGATTTTCCATTTTTTATATTGCCTGGTTCTTTTAATTCACTAAATTCTATTCGTATTAGAAATTTTTTTAAAAACAAAGGGTTTATAGATAATTTAGATGTCGTTCATGGTCATATATCCTATCCTTGTGCTTATTTAGTTAATGCTATTTCTAGTATGTTAGATGTGAGAACAATTGTACAGCATCATAGTTTGGATCCATTACAATTGATGAATTGTAGATTTAATGCTATTAAGAAGTTTCAATATCATTTTATTAAGAATAGATCCTTGAGACAGATTAATAAAGTAGGTTTAAATGTTAGTGTTTCTAATAAGGTTAGCAGTGTATTATATGATTATAAAGATTACCACCCTAGCAATGAATATGTCTTGTATAATGGAGTGGATAGAACAAAATTTTATAATATGGATGTCTCTAGAGATAGTACTAATTATATATTAGGATGTGTTGCCAATTTTTGGCCTATCAAAGATCATATTAATTTGATTAAGGCAATAGAATTATTAGTTAGAGAAGGTATAGATGATATTTATTTAAGGTTAATTGGTACTGGAGAAACACTATATTTTTGTCAGAAGTTTGTGGAGAAAAATAATTTAGAAGAACATATATTCTTTGAATTAGAGCGTTCTCATAATCAGATGAATATCTTTTATAATGAGATTGATCTTTTTGTTCTTCCTTCTTATTTTGAAGCATATGGATGTGTATTGATGGAGGCATGGGCAACAGAAACTCCTACAATATCTATTAGAGGACAAGGGTTTTCAGAATTAATACCTAATGATGCAAGAGATTATTTATTGGCCGATGCAAGATCTCCAGCTTCTTTGAAGGAGAAGATTTTTGAGCAATATCAAAATCGTCAATCACATCCATTTGATGATAAGTATGATATTAATAATACTATTTTTGAATTTTTGAAACAGCCTTTCTTTCATGAGAAATAGTGAGTTATTTAAGATATTAAATCGTGAAAAGATACCTTATACTATAGTTGAAGGAGAACATGATGTGGAATCATATAAGATAGATAATAAGTTTTCGAATGTAGATATTGATGTTGTCTTGCAAACTAATTCAAAGTATATAATGACTGTTTTAAAAGAAAGCGGAGGTTTTGATTATTTAGGAGGTCATAGTTTTAGAGACAAAAAATATAATATCCGGCTTGATTTATATTTTTTTGTCTTAAACGTAGGGTACTATACTTTTCTTAAAGTAAATCATAAATCGTTTATTAATAAAACACTTTCAAAAGAAGAATATATAATATATAATTTACTAGATCCTTTATTGAAGTTCTCTAAATATTATCCGAGACATCAATATAGATTAGCGAAATATTTTGCTGTTGAATTGCCTCAAGAAGTTCGTATTATATTAGATTGTACTATTGGTAGATTCTTATCTAATATTTTATTAAATAAGATTAAGAATAATGATTTTAGGATATCAAGAATATTTATTAAGATTTGTAAATTTAGATTGTTATTTATAAATGGTAATTTTGTTAATATGTTAAAGTCAAGACTGTTTTAGAATGTATAGTTATAAATATTATAATGTTGCTTTTTTAATTGACACGGTTGATATTATTAATAGTAGATTAAAATTAAAGGTTGAAGACGCAATACTTGATGTGTTTAAAGGTTTTTTGAAATCTGATAGTAGTAATATTCAATTTGCGTTTCGTATCACGGATAATATTGATAGATTTATAACAGATACAGAATTTATTAGATTCAAAGATGTCCAGGTGGGGAAAGATCAAATCTATTTTAGTGATAATGAGTTGAGTTTCTTGATTAATAAATCCGATCCTTTTAATGTAGTAGTTAATATTGATGAAGATCAATCTATTAAATACTCTTTCAGAATATTTAATAAGGCTTTTAACAGTAATATAGAGAAGCAGATAGTTACATTTTATTACAGAGTATTTTTGTTGTTTTCACAGTTGTGGAATGTGCAGAATGGCTTGTCTTATATTCATTCCTCGGCTATTTCTGTTGCTGGAGAGTCTATCTTATTTACAGCTAGTTCTGGAATTGGAAAAAGTTCATTGCTTCTTAACTTCTCACAGTTAGCTAAATTTGATTTTATTGCTGATGATTTAACAATAATTTCATCAGAATCTAAATCTTTTTATCAGGGAAGAAGTCTGAGTATTAAGCCCTATCATTTAGAGCATTATCCTTTCTTAATTGATAAGCTAAGATCTTTAATGAGTTTATGGCAAAAGTTACAGTGGAAGATTATAGATGATAATAGATTGACATATAGGATCTGTCCTTTAAATTTATTTAATAAAGTTGCAGAATCTTCTGACATAAGAAGGGTTTTTCATTTGTGTAACCATTCAGATTCTGATTATAGAATATCAGATCTATCTGTTGATGATTTTATTAAATATAATCTGTCTATTCTTTCTAATGAGTTCTTTTTAGCTAACCACAAAATCAATACTTTGGCATCTTTGCCAGATTCTCCATTTCCTAATACATATTCTTTATATAAAGAAGTTAAAGATATATACTTGAAGGCATTTGAATCTACTGAAATCAAACTTGTTCTTATTCCTTATAGATCAAATCCTAATGACCTATATAGTTTCTTAAATTCCGAGGGATGCTTAGGTTAATCTTAAAACAAACAAACTGGAGTATAATTGGAGCAGTTTTTGGATTTGTAATTGGATTCTTTATTAAGATCTATATTATAGATATTGTTGGTTTAGCAGATTGGGGAAAATATGTTATAGCGCAAACTTTTAGTTCTTTTTCTGAAACAGTATTATCTATAGGAATACCCTTTGTGATTATAAAGTTTATTCCAGGATTTGTTGAAATTAATATATCTAAAGCAAGTAGGTTGTCAAGTATTTTCTTAAAATATGCATTATTAGCTGGAGGTTTCTTTATTACGATTATATATTTTTCTTCAGATCTAGTTAACCAGTATGTTTATAATGATATCTCTGGCCTGGATTGGATACTTTTTGTTATGTGTATACATGTTCCAATTAGTATGCTTTTTGGTGTTGTTATATCATTATATCGTTCAGTTTTAAGGATTAAAGAGATAGTTATCTATGGAACTTTGATATCTGTTACATTAAGAGCAATATTAACACTTATCATTTTTCAATTTTTTGATAATATTGTTCATTTTATATACGTCGAGATATTTACTCAAATTCTAGTTTTGTTTATTCTATTGTATCTTTTTAATAAGAGGGAATTCTCACTATTTGTTAAATCAAACTTTAAAGAAGTAATTAATGATGATATTCTTGTTGATTATGGTAAGAAGATGTTTTTTAATTCAATTATTGCATTTATTTCAGGTTGGGCTTTGAGTTTTATTATTAGTATCACATTGCCATCAGAAGATGTTGGGGCATATAACATACTACTCTCTCTTGCAGGATTAATGACTTTCTTATTGATAAATCTAAATAAGGTATTCGCACCAGCAATTTCAAAATTATATCAAGAAAGTAATTTTTTGGAGCTTAATAGATTGTATAAAAAGACTACATTTTTTATAAATATATTAACAATTCCTTTGGCTGTTATAATTGTAATTTTTGCTGATGAAATTTTAGAGCTTTATACGAATGATATGTTAAATTATAGAGAGTATTTGTTTTTTATGCTTATAGGTGGAGTATTTTCATTAGCTGCTGGTAGTTCTGGTACTTTTATGGTAATGGCTGGCTTAGAGAAAAAAAATCTATTTATACAGATTATACGCGCTTCAATGATTATTATATTATCTATATTTTTAATCCCATTATATGGTATGAGAAGTGTGGTGATCTTGTATGTTTCTTTTATGTTTTTGGTTAATGCAATTCAGTTATTGTATATCTACAGATTTATTAAAATTTCTCCTTTTTCAAGAGAATTAATATTATTATTACTTATTACCGTATTTGGGATGTATTTTGCTGTAAATCAAGAATATAATTTTGGTATATTGCATTTTGTCTTTATACCAATCATAGTTTATTTGTTATATTTCGGATTGATGTTTAATTCAGTTCGGAGATTAATCAGAGAATTAAGATGAAATATACATTTGTGTCATTAGGTCAGTTAGAAAGCTTTGGAATCCGTTTAGGTGGAGCAGGTCTGGGCAATATATTATTTCCTTGGGCAAACGCTATTGTGTATGCAAAAGATAATAGTTTGATTAGAATACAAACAACTTGGAGAAGTTTAAAATTAGGAACTTTTATTAGAAAAGAGAAGGACAAAAGAATGTATTCTGATCTGTTCTCTGGTAGAGATGGGATTGGAGGATTAAGAAAGTTTTTTTTATTGAATTTTTCAAATAAGGTCAAGTTTTTTTCGGGGATGGATAAATTATTTGATCCATTTAAACATGAGCATTATTTTGTGAAATCAGAATTATTACGAATAATTAATCCTTCTCATATTACACAAGCTAATAAATTTGATGGCAACTCTATTGCTATTCACATAAGAATGGGGGATTTTAGTGTCCCTGATACTGAAAATATTTTAAGAGAAGGAGGTTGGAATTATCAATTGCCTATAGGATGGTATAAGAGTATAATTACAAAGATTAGAGAGTTTAGTAAGCTGCCAATATATATATTTTCTGATGCTGAAGATGAATGTTTAAAAGAGATTCTAGATTTGGAGGGTTGTACTAGGGTGCATTTTGGGTCTGCTATATCTGATATGATAGCCTTAAGTAATGCACGGCTATTAGTTGCATCTGCAAGTACTTTTAGTATGTGGGCATCATTCTTAGGGCAAACATCAACTATTTGGTTTCCTGGGCAAATGAGACAGAAATTAATTAATAAATCAAGTCTTTTTGAAGGAGAGATTGATTTCAATGATAGATTGCCAGAATTACTAATTAATATACTAAATAATGATTAGATGGATTTTTAAATATGGCGCCGTTATCTTTATATTTAATACTGTATTATTTCATATTGATAGTACTAAAAATTTAGCAGATATTATATTTTTTGGATTAATGGGATTGTATGCTATAATTCTTTTAATGAATATAAATAAAATAAAAATTGTTATATTTCATAAGGCATTTTTATTTTTACTAATTATTACCTGTTTAAATTTTTTATATTTTATAATATTTCATTCTTTTAATGATATTGATGCAATTAATTATCTGCTAGCAAGGACTGTCCAGTTCTCAATTTTTTCAGTGTCTATTTTTTTTAGTTATGAATATTATAAAGAAAGGTTTCTTGATCATTTTATTTATTTTACTGCAATTATTTTATTTTTAGGTTTTATTGTGAATCCATATATTTTTTCTGGAAGATATTCAGGACTTTTGTGGAATCCAAATATGTTGTCATCTCTTGTTACATTAGCATTTTCTGTATTACTTCTTAAGAATCAGCAGTTTACTCGAATGGAGTATTTTTTACTTTTTTTATTCCTATTAGTTGCTATAGCTACTGGATCTCGGGGGTCTTTAGTTGCTATTGTATTAGCGGTATTTTTGAAGTATGGATTTTCAAAAAGAAATTTTCTACATGCTTTTGTTATTATAATTTCTGCTTTAATTTTTACGACTCTGCCATTTGAAACTAGCTTTAATCGTTTTGCAGCAGCATCATTTTTAGATGATCGTGTATTACAATATAAATTTGCTATATCATCTATTGCTGAGAAATTGTTTGTAGGTTATGGTTTGGATAAGTATTCATATATTAATATGAATTTGGTTCCGTCCTATTTGGTGGGACCCTTGAAAGGAGCTCATAATGGATATTTAGCAATTTTAACGCAATATGGTATTATTTTTGGCTCTATAGTTCTATTTATAATAATTAAGAAAAGTATTGTTGTAATATTATTTTTTAGGAAGCATTCTGGAGTTGAGTCCGCATATATATTTATAGTAATATATGCTCTTATTGCAGCAATATATGAAAGTTTGATTACTGGTATAAATGAACTGCATACTAGTTTGTTTTGGTTTGCATTATCATTTCTCTCTCTATGTAGGTTTAAACAAGAATATGGATATTAATATTATTTCCGATATCAGAGATTTTAAAAAGGTTCAAATGTCTTGGGTAAATCTATTTAATTCTGAAAGTTATAGTGTTTTTCAATCTTTTGAATTTAATTATTATTCTTGGAAATATGAGCTGAGTAAGAATCGGTTGAATTACTTGTGTATTGTTGTATTAAATGATGCTTTGGGTGTTTACTCTATATTACCTTTATATATTGATAGAAATAAAGTATTAAGATTTATAAATGATGATCATGCAGATTTTTGTGATTTTATTACAAGAGAGAAAATAAATTTATCTAAGGTCTTTAACCATTTAAGATCAGAAGTTGATTTCAGATTTATTAGTTTAATAAATGTATGCAGTAAATCAAATGCTTATGAATACTTGCAAGATGTTAATATTAAACATAAACTTTTCAAGATAATATCAGAATTTTCATTATTAAATATTAAACAGGGTGATTTTCCATATAATGTTCCGCATTATCGTTCACATCAGAAACATAGAATAAATAAAGCGTATAAAAAACATAAAGACAGACAAAGCGTAATTTTTGATTTTAAAGAACATATGTTTCCTAAAAAAGATATTCTTTATTTAAGAGATTCTATGATAGAAAATGGTATTAGAGAATACGATTTTTTGACAGTTGATAGGCTGTCTTTAATTGAAAAAATGTATAATTCAGGATTAGTTGTTTTACATTTTGTAAAAAAAGGGAATCGTATTAATGCTTGTAATATTATGATAAAAAGTTCATCTGATCAACTTATGTTTTGGATTGATTTATATGATGATTTACAAATGATAAATATATTTAGTTATATAGTCTTTATTAAGAATTTTTCTTTGGATCGTCCTCTTTGTATTAATTTTGGTAGAGGAAGGTATTTTTATAAAGTTTCAAATTTTGCTCCTACTTTTAATAATTTATATCGAATTATGTTATTTCATAATAAATGGTATATGTTACGTTTTATGCTGTTAGATTATATAATTAGTTTATTAAGGATGATATATAATCAACTAAAAAAAGATTAATCAAATGAGGATATTTTGTTATTTTGTAGAACCAGCATCTTATACTCTTGATTTAATTAAGAATGTTTATAATAATATTCAGATTGATCATTGTTTTATTAATTCACATACTTTAGCTAAATCAGATTTTACTTCTGAACAGATTTTTCTAGAGAAGTTATCTTTTTTTTCAAAGTTTAAGTTCTTGATTTCTGTTTATACGAATTATGATATTATTATTGTAAATGGTTACAATAATTATTGTTTTTTTATTACGTTTATTTTGAATTTATTTTCATTTAGGAAAAAATATATTGCTATTGATTCGGATACCCAATTACGTATTCCAGGTAATTTGCTAAAACGTTTAATTAAATGGGCATATCTTTCAACAATATTTAGAAATAAGTATATTTTGGGATTTGCGGGTGGAACTCAGACGCATAAGGATTTATTTAGACATTATGGTATGAATGAAAATAGAATATTTTTTATGCCAATGATGGTAGACAATACTAGATTTTATATAGCTAAAAAGAAATTTCCTGAAATGTTTACTTTTTTATATGTTGGTAGATTGGTAAGTCATAAAAATGTAGAAGGTATCATACAACAGTTTAGAGCAAAATTTTCAGATAAAAAAGCTGTTTTAAAAATTGTAGGTGGCGGAAAAGAGGGGGATTATCTTAGAAGTAAATACGCTTCAAATAATATATTTTTTTTAGGTGAATTATATAATGAGGATTTAGTAGTTGAATTTAAGAGTGCTAGTTGTTTTGTTATAGCTTCTAATTTTGAGCCCTGGGGTTTAGTTGTAAATGAGGCTCTCTCCGCGTCATTGCCAGTTATTGCTTA
>MDSV01212536.1_pt1 | contig 16061 bp, 24 predicted proteins | sample 810851 | NCBI WGS metagenome assembly MDSV01 (sample SAMN05326640, study PRJNA326480) | marine metagenome | isolation source: seawater | place: Atlantic Ocean: North East | collected 2012 | reverse complement strand
CTATTTTTGATACTGGTAAATTAAATAAGTTTTTAGGAGCTTTAACAGAAGACTTAGTTATTGAAGTTGAGAAAAATGTTAATTCTATACCTAATAAATTAAAATTAGCTGATTCAAATTTTGATTTAGAATATCAATTAGCGGCAGAAAGTGTTATACCTAACGTTAAAGTACCTACAGAAAAAGGTTTACTTGAACATAATGAGATTGACTTAAATGATATGGTGGCTGATATAACTAATGAAGATGTCTCTAGATTGTTAAAAGCTAAATCAGCCCTCCCAGATAATGATACTGTATTTTTAAAAACTAATACAGATTTAGACGGAAATTATAATTGTGAATTAATGTATGGAGCTGACAATAAATTTTCAGATAAGATTAGTTATCAATTATCCGCTACGTTTGTAAAACCATTTGATTTTGAATTGCCTTTTAATGTAAATATATTTTCAAAAATATTAAGTGCAAATAAAGATATGGAAAGCGGTAAAATAAAGTTAAGTAAAAAAGGAGTAATACAAATATCTTTTACTTCAAACGATATGTATAGTGAGTACTATATGACTAGAAAAGAAACAATAAATTAATTATGAGAGAAATAGATTCATCCCCAAATACAGAATATGGTTATATTAATTCTGATAGATTTAGAGTAAATCCCAATGCAAATAAAAGAGTCCACGTAGTAGATGATTTTTATGAAGATCCTATGGCAGTTAGAGAACATGCATTATTACAATATTATAATGATGATCCTGGTTATCTAGGATTAAGAACTAGAAAGCAATTTTTCTTTGATGGCGTTAAGGAAAAATTTGAAGAAATTCTTCAACGTAAAATTACTAAATGGGAAGACTATGGAATGAATGGTAGATTCCAATCTAATATAGCTGGTACTAAATTAGTTTATCATTGTGATTCTCAAAGTTGGGCAGCAGCAGTTTACTTATCTCCAGATGCTCCTTATTATACAGGAACTTCATTCTGGGCAGTTAAAAATTATGATGCTGGCCAATTAGGAACAGCTAATTCAATTAGACATAATTCTCACCCAGATTTAGATTTAGCTTTTAATCAGCACACATTTGTTGATAGATCCCCTTATGAATTAGTAGATACAGTAGGAAACGTATTTAATCGATTAGTTATTTGGGATGCTGGTTTAATCCATTCCGCTTCTGAATATTGTGGTTGGGATATTAATTCAAGTAGATTATTTCAAATATTCTTCTTTGATTCAGTAAAATATTAAAATTATTTGGAGGGGTGATTTTCCCTCCTTATATTATATGTATAATAAACAAACATTGTAGCTAGGGCACAAGTTATGTTTTAAATTAAATTAACCGGAAGCTTCGGCTCCACAAAATAAAATGATATGAGTACATTAGAAATCTTAGAAAGGCATATAAGTCCTTTCGACATCCTATTTAGGAACCACTTTAAATCTGACAGCACATTTCAACCTGTTGGAAATTTCAAACAACCACACCCACTTAATATTTTCTTTGATGACAAAGGTTTGTCATTTGAAGTTGCCTGTACTGGTCTAACTAAGAAAGACGTAGTATTAGATATTGAAGGGGATACTTTAAAAATTAGTTATACAAAACCAGAAAAAGAAGAATTCCATGAAGGAATGATTCATAATGGTTTATCTAAAAAATCATTTGATTTAAGATATAAAATTGCTCCTAAATTTGATTTAGGTTTAATTGATGCCTCTTTAACAAACGGTTTATTAGAAATTTTTATACCATTAGCTGAAGAAGCTAAGCCAAAATCTATTAAAATTAAGTAAAAATAATTGCAAAAAAACGTGTCCTAGCAATGTTTTTTTCGTATATTATGGTCCAAACAAATAAATAGTTATATGGCAAGAAAACCCAACTCACTTACATTGATTGAAGATCCTAGTATGGAACCATTTTTCATTACTAAAGACGAACACTGTTATACAGTTAATAGAAAAATTGTTTCTAATGCTAACCACTTCAGATCAACAGGAAAAAGTAAAACGTATTCTAAAGCACTTACGTTTCATTCTAAGTTTGAAGATGCTTTAAAAAGAATAACTGAAGAACAGTTACATACTAAAAAACACTATAATAAATTAAATGATTTTTTAGATCATTTTTTAACAATTGAAAATAACATTAAAACATACATAAATGAAAAAGCTTGAAGCACTATTCGATGCGGTTATCGTTAAACCTATAGAAAACGAAGAAACATTATATGGGAATATTATTGTTCCTGATATGGGAAAAGAAAAAAATGAATATGGTGAAGTTGTTGCCGCTGGAAGTGGTAGATTCACTTTAATGGGTAATCATATTCCAATGCAAGTTAAAGTTGGAGATTTAGTTGTATTACCAACTCAAGGATTTACAAAGTTACCATTTGATGGAGTTGAATATTATGTTGGACCTGAGAATCAAATATTAGCTAAAGTACAACAATCAGTAGAAGGAGTATTAGCGGAAACTGAAATAACTGAAGAAGACGAACAAAACCTAACAGATATTTAATATGGAAAACAAAATTGAATTTGGTAAACAAGCCAGAACAAACATAATGAAAGGTATTGATAAACTAGCTGATGCAGTTGTATCAACCTTGGGACCTAATGGAAGGAATGTTGTAATATTTAAAGGAGCAGCTGAAGCACCACAATCAACTAAAGATGGTGTTACAGTAGCTAAATCTATATTATTAGACAATCCATCAGAAGAATTAGGAGTATTATTAATTAGACAAGCAGCTGTCACTACTGGAAATAAAGCTGGTGATGGTACAACAACATCAACTTTATTAGCCAGAGAAATAATAAAATCTGGATTAGCTAGTTTAGATAATGGAGAAAATGCTACTAAAATAAAAAGAGAAATTGACGAAGCTACTAAATTAGTAGTTAAAGAACTTCAAAAAAATATATCTGAAGATATATCGGAAGAAGGTCAATTAGAACAAATTGCAACAATATCTGCTAACAATGATTCTGAAACTGGTAAGTTAATTGCTCAGGCAATAGATAAAGTAGGATTAGAAGGTGTAGTACATATTGAAGAATCTAAAACAGGAGATACTTATCTTGAAACTGTTGAGGGTATGCAATTCGACCGAGGTTTCAAATCACCATATTTTGTAACCGATAATAATACAATGCAAAGTGTTTTAGATAATCCTGCTGTATTGATATTAAACCAAAAATTAAATTCAGTTAAAGAGTTATTACCAATTTTAGAAGCAGTATCCTCACAAGGAAAATCATTATTAATTATTGCTGAAGATATTGATAATGAAGCTTTAGCTACTTTAATTGTAAATAAAATGAGGGGTACAGTTAATGTATGTGCTGTAAAAGCTCCTGATTTTGGGGATAGAAGAACTTTAATTTTAGAAGATATAGCTATCACAACAGGTGGTGTTGTATTTGATAAGAAAAAAGGAATGAAATTAGATAAATTTAGCTGGGATTGGTTTGGAGAAGCTAGAACAGCAACAATAGGAAAAGAAGAAACAACAATAGTAGATGGAAAAGGAGAACTTGAAGCAATTGAAGCACGTATTGAAGAACTACAATCGCAAATCGAGAAAGCGCAAACCCCGTACGAAACAGAACAACTCCAAGCAAGATTGGCAAAATTCGTCGGAGGAGTAGCTATTATTCACGTAGGTGGTAATACTGAAACTGAAATGAGAGAAAAGAAAGATAGAGTTGATGATGCTTTACATGCAACAAAAGCTGCTATTGAAGAAGGAATACTACCAGGAGGTGGAGTTGCTTTACTAAATGCTAGTAAAACTTTAGATGCTTCTAAAAAAGGGCATAAAATTGTTAAAAAAGCATGTACTAAACCATTTGAACAGATATTAATTAATGCTGGTTGGGAAGATAAAGATGCAGCAGCAAAAGGCACATATGAGTTATCTTCTGATGATAAATGGAATGGAGTTAATGTGGATGATGGTTCAATAATCAACTTTAAAGAAAGTGGAATTATAGATCCAACAAAAGTTACCAGATTAGCCTTAGAAAATGCAGCATCAATTGCTGGTACAGTTTTATTAACTGAATGTACTTTGACACAGGATAAAGGTAGTGTTGAGGAAAGAATGAGAGTGCTAACAGATGCAACAAGAGGTGATTTAAGTGGAGCAGCACGAACTCATGGAAGTTATTAGGATATTTATAACAAATTAATTATATTATAGACATGAGACAAAACACACAACCTAAAGTAGAAGTAATAGAGAATGCAACTCTTATTGCTCGTAGAGTACCACCTGGAGATAAATGGAGATTAGTAGCCAATGAACCAGAAGGTCCTGTACATAAATCATTAACTGATACGCTAGAAGCGTATATGACAAAAACTGGATTTAGAGGTGAATATAGATTAGCACCATTAAAAAGTGAACTATACGCTATATTAACATCAGAGAAAGAAATTGAACCAGTTAAAGAACAACGTTATTCAATATATGGAGAATACTAACAGTTTACTGAACGAAAAGTACAGACCAATAGTTTTAGATAATTATGTTGGCAATGATAAATTAAAAAAATCAATTGCTAGACAACTTGAACAAAATGATATTCAAAATTATCTATTCTATGGTCCTGCTGGTACAGGAAAAACAACGTTAGCCAAATTAATAACTAAAAATCTCGATTGTGATTACATTTATATTAACGCTTCTGACGAGCGTGGGATCGAAACTATTAGGGATAAAGTCTCTGGTTTCGCGTCGGTTGCTTCATTTAAGCCCCTCAAGGTTGTTATCTTGGACGAGGCGGATTTTCTCACGATTCAAGCGCAAGCGTCGCTCAGAAACATAATTGAAACATTTTCTAGAACTACAAGATTTATTTTAACTTGTAATTATATAGAACGTGTTATTGATCCTTTACAATCAAGGTGTCAAACAATTAAAGTAATACCTCCTACCAAGAAAGAGGTTGCAGTACATTTAGCTAGTATTTGTGATAAAGAAAGCATCAGTTATGATCCAAATGCCATTGGTAAAATTGTAAATAAGTTCTATCCGGACTTACGTAAAATGCTTAACACTGTCCAGACGAGTAATATTAAGAACAAGCTCATTTTAGATGATTCTTTACTTGTCAGTACTAGTTATTTGTCTGCTATTTTAACTGAATTAAAAAAAGATAAACCTAAATTTAATACTATTAGACAAATCATAGCAGATTCAAATGTAGATGATTTTGAAGAAGTATTTAGGTTTTTATATGATAATGCTGACGAATATCTTCCTGGTAAATCAGGTACAGCGGCTTTTCTAATTAATGAGCATCAATATAAAGCTAATTTTAGAATAGATAAAGAGATTAATATAATGAGTTTAATTAATAATTTAATAAATAATAAGTAATTTTATGGAAGCACCAAAACAACCAAATATTGATTTAAAATCAACTGAAGGAATGAAAAACGCTGATGGCGGAAGTATATTCAAATCAGGAGTTATTTTAAGAAAAATTTCTAAATTTGTAGCAGGAACAGATAATGATGCTATAATGCCTATTCCAATTTTTTATGATCCATCAACTAATAAAATATTAGGTGAAGGATTACCATTGGAATTAAGAGATGAACTTAAGGACGAAATAGTATAATGAAAAACATTTTTGATTGGCTTAAACAAATTAATTCAATCAAATCTGATCCATCCTCGTTTTCAGATAAAGATTGGGAGGTATGGAACAGTTACATGGTTCATAGATTTATGTCTATGAACCCTAACTATTTAGATTTAGTAAATGAGGCACAACAAATAATGCCTCAAAATAAAGAACAAATTTATAATATTTATAGGGAATATATTCCTAAAAATAATAAATGGAACAAATATATTAAATCGACGTTAAAAAAACGTAACAAACAGTTAGTTGAACATTTAAGTACATACTGGGAATGCTCGCAAACTGAAGTAAGGGATTACTTGAAATTTTTGGATAACGATGAAGTTATTCGTATATTGACCAGTATTGGATTTGAACAAAAAGAAATTAAAACCCTAATAAAATGAATATAGAAGTATACAACTTTTTAAAAGCACAAGCAGAAGCTGATAAAGCTAAAGCACTTGCAAGTATTAAATTATTAACAGCTCACCCAGCAGGAATTGGAGATCATTCAACAAAAGACTATTGGGATAATTGTGAGGAATCATTGAAGTTACTTTCATCAGCTCATGAAAGATTAGAGATGTTAGAAAAATACTTTAATAAAACTGAGTTACTATAAGTGAGTAACTCTGTACACCCAGAAGGTTACGATCCATTAAGTTGGTGGAACCATTTTTGCAAACCAGAATTAGAAAAAGATAAAAAAGTTATGAGTGATTCAGTGAAAAAATACCACGAATTAATTTCCGAAGAGGAAATGGATAAGTTAGAAAAAGGCACAACAGTATCTGAAGCTGTTGAAGTATTTGAAAACGAATATCCAGAATTATCTGAGGAATTTAAACAAATTACTAAAGAAATGTATGAGATGTTTGCCCGTAAACATATGGATTATGGTTTAAATAATATCGCTTTAGGTGGTGATATATTAAACAATAAAGAAGATAAAAAATTCTCACTAACAGGACTAGCAATTAGATTAACTGATAAAATAAGTAGATTAAAAAACCTATTAGTTAATGGTAAAAATTATGTTAAAGGTGAAGGTATGGAAGATACCTTTATTGATATTGCCAATTATGGAATAATCGGTCTTTTAGTAGGTCGTGATAAATGGAAAAAATAGTTTGGCTAAAAAATTACCATCTATTGTTAGGGAGATTAGAAATAATCCTCCCGAACCTATAAATTTTGCATTTCAAAAGAATATATCCTATTCTCAAATGTCAATATTTCAAGGATGCCCTCATAGATGGAAATTACAGTATAAAGATAAAATTAAGAAGTTTACATCTTCAATTCATACTGTGTTTGGAACAGCGGTTCATGAGGCAATGCAACATTATTTAGATATAGCATATGAAAAATCATTTGCAGCTGCTGATAGAGAAATTAATATGCAAGAGTATTTCCAAGAAAAATTCATAGGTGAATATCAAACTCAATATAAAAAAAATAATAATTCACACTTTTCTGATGCAGCCGAAATGAGAGAATTTTTTGAGGATGGAGTTGCTATATTAGAATGGTTTAAGAAAAAACGTAGTAGATATTTTAGTAAAAAAGGTACATTTTTAGTAGGTTGTGAAATACCAATTAAAATACCACCAAATAAAATGTATAATAACGTATTATACATGGGGTATCTAGATGTTGTCACATACAATGAAAGATCAGATACATTTAAAATAATCGACATTAAAACCAGTACTAAGGGATGGAATAAATTTGCTAAAGCAGATGAACAAAAACAATTTCAGTTATTGCTTTACAAACAATACTTTTCAGAACAATATAATATACCTTTAGATAAAATTGATATTGAATTTTTTATACTTAAAAGAAAAGTATTAGATTGGGATGATGATAAAATTATGTCACCACACCAAGCTTATAGAGTGCAACAATTCACACCTCCTAGTGGAAAAATTAAACTAGGTAGGGCTAAAAAAGCAGTGAGTGATTTTATACATGAATGTTTTAACTCTGATGGAGGAATTAAAGATAAAATTTATCCAAAAACTCCCTCAAAATGGACTTGTAATTTTTGTCCATTTAAAGAAGAACAAGAATTATGTGGAGCTGGTTTAGACTTTGCGTAGATTAGAGAATATTCATATATGTATAGACAAATATAACGTTATTAAAAATTAAAATTATGCCACAAAGTAAAAAAATGACACTAACAAGTGTTAAAGTCCAAAGCCAGTTATTTGAAAATTTCAAAGTAGAATGTGTGAGACGAAAATTCTCATTCCAAAAACTTGCCGACCGTAGTTTATTTTTGTATCTTACAAACGAAGATTTTAGAAAACAAATTACAAACCAAACAAATATTGAATTATAAAATTAATGAACATGAATAAAAGTTTTGAATATCTTCCTAAAAATGAAAGGAAGAAATTAGTCCTTATATGTGATGATATTAGAGTACATTCAGGTGTAGCTACAGTTGCTAAAGAAATTGTAACTCACACTTGTGGTCATTTTAATTGGGTAAACATAGGAGGTGCAATTAACCACCCAGATGTAGGTAAAATATTAGATCTATCAGCGGAATGTAATAAACATGCCGATATAGAGGATTCTGATGTTAGAATTTATTGTGTAAATGGATATGGTAAAGATGATGAAATTAGACAAGTATTAGAAGCTGAAAAACCAGATGCAGTAGTATTATTTACTGATCCTAGATATTTTACTCATGTATTTAATGCTGAAGATACTATTAGGAAAAAATGTCCAATAGCATATATTAATATTTGGGATGATTATCCAGCACCAAGATATAATCAAGCATTTTATGAATCTTGTGATTTGTTAATGGGTATTTCAAAACAAACTAAAAATATTAATGAATTAGTATTAGCTGATTGTGATAATAGTAAGAGAGTATTTAAATACATTCCACATGGTTTAAATCATAATGATTATTTTCCAATTACTAAAGATCATGATGATTATAAAGATCTAAAGATATTTAGAAATAGTTTATTTAGAGGAGATGATGTTGACTTTGTTATGTTTTTTAATTCAAGGAATATTAGACGTAAACAAATTCCAGATACGATGTTAGCTTATAGAGCATTTTTAGACACATTACCTCAGGAAAAAGCTGATAAATGTAGACTTGTATTACATACTGAAGTAGTTACAGATGCAGGTACAGATTTAGAAGTGGTTAGAGAATATTTGTTTGATGAAAAATATCCTAAAGCATGTGTATTTTCACTTCAAAAGTTAAACAGAAAAAATCTAAATTATCTATATAATATAGCTGATGTTCAAGTATTATTAACATCTAACGAAGGATGGGGATTAACAATTACTGAAGCAATATTAGCTGGTACACCAATTATTGCTAATGTAACAGGTGGAATGCAAGATCAAATGAGATTTATTGATGATAAAGGTAAATGGTTTGAACCATCACCTGAAGTACCATCTAACCATAGAGGTACTTATAAAGAGCACGGTGAATGGGCATTTCCAGTTTACCCAACAAGTAGATCAATACAAGGATCACCTCCAACACCTTATATTTTTGATGATAGATGTAAATGGGAAGATGCTATGGAGAGAATTAAAGAAGTTTATAACTTATCACCAGAAGAAAGACAAAAAAGAGGTCTAGCAGGTAGAGAATGGGCTATAAGTGATGAAGCTGGATTTACAGCTGAAAGACAAGCTGAGAGAGTTGTTGAAGCGTTTACTGAATTATTCAAAGTTTGGGAACCTAGAGAAGATTTTGAAATTGTAAATGCAACTGAATACAAAGGTAAATTGTTAAATCATAAAATTTTATATTAATGAAAAAACCAAGTTTTTATATAAGTTCCCCTTTTGACACATATAGTGGTTATGGGGCTAGATCTAGAGATATTATTAAAGCAATTATTGAATTAGATAAATATGATGTTAAATTATTAAGTCAAAGATGGGGTAGTACACCATTTAATTTCTGTACTGATCATGAAGATTGGTCATTTTTAAATGAACTTAGAGTACCAGGAGTAGCTCAAGGACAAAAACCAGATATTTGGATGCAAATTACAATTCCAAGTGAATATGCACCTGTAGGTAAATTTAATATTGGCTGTACAGCTGGTATTGAAAGTACAGGATGTGATCATACTTGGATTGAAGGTTTAAATAGAATGGATATGAATTGGGTTTCTTCAAGGCATAGTAAAAAAGTATTTACTGAGGTTAAATTTGAACAAAAAGATAGACAAGGTAGAACTACAGGCCATGTTTTAAAGAATGAAAAACCAATTGAAGTAGTATTTGAAGGTGCTAATTTAGATGTTTATAAACACATACCATCAAGTGAAGTAAAATTAGATTTAAGTGCTATTAAAGAATCATTCTGTTATTTGTTTGTAGGACATTGGATGGAAGGTGATATGGGTCATGATAGAAAAAATGTTGGTCTAATGGTAGATTATTTCTTTCAAGCATTTAAGAATAAAAACCAAAAACCAGCTTTAATATTAAAAGCATCTACTGGTAGAAATAGTTATATGAGTAGAGAAGCAATTGTAAATAAAATTGGTAAAATTAAAAAACAATACAGACATGATGATTTACCAAATGTTTATGTTTTAAATGGTGCACTTACTGATGAGCAAATAAATGAATTATATAACCATAAAAAAGTAAAAGCAATGGTTAGTTTTACTAAAGGTGAAGGATTTGGTAGACCATTACAAGAATTTTGTTTATCTAAAAAACCACTAATAGTATCAGGTTGGTCAGGACATATGGATTTTATTGAACCTGGGTTATCAGTAGTATTAGGAGGTCAATTAGAACAAGTTCATGCTAGTGCTGCTAATAAATGGCTTAAACAAGAATACCAATGGTTTCAAGTTAATCCTAAACAAGCTAAAGATTCATTTAAAAACGTATTTAAAAATTATAAAAAATATATTGATGGAGGTAGAAAACAAGGATATTATATTAAAACAAACTTCAGTTATGATAAAATGAAAGAATTAGTTGGAGATATTTTAGATAAGAATGTACCTGAATTTGCAAATGAATTAAAATTAAATCTACCAGATATGGGTACACCTAAATTAACAACACCTGAATTAAAATAAATGAAACAATTTGATGAAATAATAGATTGCCCTAAATCAGGTGGTGATCTATGTTATAGAATAGAAGTTACACCTGAAATTACTAATTATTTTAGTATGTCTTGTGGTTTTTGGACTAATAGTTTAATGACACCTGATCAGGATTTTTATAAAGAACAATGGGCAGTATTGCCTGAAATTTATAAAGATTTAGCTTGGACAGATACTGAAACAGGACTTACATGGCTACCAAATACAGTTAATGTACCAGAATTAGGAATGGTTTATGCTGATGGAGTAGGTTCTGAAGAATGGTCCTGGGCTGCAGTTAAAGCTGAAAAATTAGATGAACCAATTAAAAATAAAGATGGTTCAATGACTGAATATAAACCAAATATGAAAACAATAAAACGTTTTCATGAGCGAGATTATATGGATGCGCTTTCATATATTGGAGCATTACCTGGAGGAGAAGATGAAGATTAGTTATGCAATACCTGTTTGTAATGAACATGTTGAATTAGAAAGATTATTAAATTTTCTAGTTAAACATATTAGAGAAGAAGACGAAATTGTAATCCAATGTGATGATGGAAACACTACACCTGAAGTATATGAAGTATTAGGTTTATTTCAATCTCCTAATGAATATGTAGATCCACTTACAATTATATCATTTCCATTAGATAATAATTTTGCAAATTTTAAAAATAATTTAAAAAGAAATTGCACAGGTGATTATATATTCCAAATTGATGCTGATGAATACCCACATGAAAGTCTAATAACACAATTACCAGTTATATTAGAGGCTAATCCTGAAAATGAAGTATATTTAGTTCCTAGAGTTAATACAGTTGAAGGATTAACTAATGAACATATACAAAAATGGGGTTGGAATGTTAATGATAAAAATTGGATAAATTGGCCTGATTATCAATGGCGTGTTTGGAAAAACAAACCAGAAATAAAATGGGTAAATAAAGTACATGAGAAATTAAGTGGACATAAAACATATGCTGCATTGCCTGATATGGAAGGGCTATCGTTATATCACCCTAAAAAAATAGATAGACAAGAAAAACAAAATGCATATTATAATACATTATGATTAATTGGATAAAGAGTAAAATTAAACGTTTTAGACTTTCATATGATGTTCTTATGGGAGTTAATCAAGGACAACTACGAATTACTAAAAAAGGAAATATTAAAAAACAAAAGTGAGAATAATATATAGAATATCAGATTCAGGTTATAATAAAGTAAAACCAGATTATATTAATAATGAAGCATGTTTAAGAAATGCTGTATTAAATTTTGGTGGCTGTGACTGGTCTATTATTGCTGATAATGTTTCTGAAGAAACTAATGATATGATTCAAAAATATGTTCCTAGAAGTGAAATTTTTTACGTAGAAAGAGGTAATGGAGCAGCCACATTTAATATTGCTTTAGATGAAGCACTTGAAATGAAGGATGATGAAATTGTTTATTTTTTAGAAAATGATTATTTACATAAACCAAATTCTAGAGAAATATTAGAAGAAGGATTTACATTAGGAGCATCATTTGTTTCATTATATGATCACCCAGACAAATATATTTCACCAAATGAAGGTGGTAATCCATATTGTGAAGGTGGTGCTGAAGAAACTAGGGTATATAAAACAAATTCCGTACATTGGAAATTAACAAATAGTACAACGATGACATTTGCTGCTGAAGTAAAAACATTAAAAAGAGTAAAAGATATACTTAGAAAACATACCTCAGGTACTCATCCAAATGATTTTCAAATGTTTATGGAGTTAAGAAGTTTAAATGAATTATTAATAACACCGATACCAGGTTATGCTACACATGGAGAAACAGCTTGGTTATCACCTTTAACAGATTGGAGTAAAATATGATTAGTGTAATTATCCCAACTTATAGAAATCCTGAATATCTGGATTTATGTCTTAAATCAGCTATTGACCAACAAGATAATAAAAATGAAATAATAGTTGCAGTAGATGGTTTTTATGATGAAAGTAAAGACGTATTAGAAAAATATAAAAATGATATTAAAGTACTTGATTTAGGTCATAATCAAGGCATGCAACAAGCACTTAACTTAGGTGTAATAAATGCTAATAACGAAAAAATATTTATAGTAAACGATGATAATGTATTTTGTAGTGGGTGGGACACAGCGATTATAAATTCGCTTAATGTAAATAGTGTATTAACATTAAATCAAATTGAACCTACAGGTCCAAGTATGTTTAATTTTCCAGAATATGATTTTGGAAGAACACCTGAAGAATTTCAATATGAAAAATTTATTGATTATGAAAAATCAATTAAACAAGATAAATTAACATTAGATGGAGGAATATTCCCATTTGCTATGTATAAAAAAGATTATATGGTAGTTGGAGGCTTTGATGTGATGTATCAATCACCTTTTATTTGTGATTGGGATTTCTTCTTAAAATTAGATTTAAATGGGGTTGGCTTTAGTAGAACACATGAAGCACATTTATATCATTTTGGTAGTACTGCTACTAAAAATAGAGGTGGAGATGAGGATGAAATTAAATTTAAAAAAAGTGAAATACCTGCAGCACAACTATTTGCTTATAAGTGGGGGATACCACCAGCATTATTTAACAATTTATCACATAATCCTAAAAATGGAGAAATTATAAAAGGAATAAAATATGAATAAAAGTATATTAATAACAGGAGTAGCTGGTTTATTAGGTAGTAGGTTAGCAGACTGGATAATTAAAAACAAACCAGAATATAATGTAATAGGTGTTGATGATTTAAGTGGTGGATATAAAGAAAATGTACATCCAAAAGTTAAATTCTGGCAAATGAATTTAGTAGATCATCCTATTGAAAATATATTTGAAGTACATAATATTAAATATGTATTTCATTTCGCTGCTTATGCTGCTGAAGGATTATCGCCTTTTATACGTGGATACAACTATGATAATAATTTAAAAGCAACAGCTCGTATAGTCAATGAATGTATAAAACATGATGTTAAAAGATTGGTTTTTACGTCTACATTAGCTGTATATGGTCATGGATATGGTGGGGTATTTGATGAATCTCAACAACCAAAACCAATAGATCCTTATGGGGTTGCAAAATTTGCTTGTGAAATGGATATCCAAATTGCAAACGAACAACATGGTTTAGATTATTGTATAATAAGACCTCATAATGTTTATGGTGCTAAACAAAATATTTGGGATAAGTATAGAAATGTTTTAGGTATTTGGATGTATCAATATATGAAAGCAAAACCAATAACTATATTTGGTGATGGTTACCAAACAAGAGCATTTAGTTATATTGATGATTCATTAGAACCTTTATGGAATGCAGCTATAAAACCTGAAGCTAGTAAGCAAATTATTAATTTAGGTGGTGTTGAAGAATATTCTATAAATGAAGCAGCACAAACATTAGTTGATGTATTACAAGGTAATTTAATAAAGAATCAAGTTGATGATTTTGATATTCCTATTATACATTTAGAAGCACGACATGAGGTTAAACATTCAATACCAACATACCAGAAATCAATTGATATATTAGGTTTTGAGCATAAAACTAATCTAAGAGAAGGATTAGAAAAAATGTGGGATTGGGCTAAACACCAACCTATGAAGGAACAATTTAAATGGGAAAATTACGAATTAGATAAAGGAATATATAGTTTTTGGAAATAAAATGATTAATAAACAAGACCAACAAAACGGAAATACTCAACTTAACCAGGTTAGGAATGAGTTAAACGATAGAACATATCGCAAAAAATACTTAGGCAGTACACCTAGAGTATATTGGAATAGTTCAAGAAGATTTAGAACAATTTAGTTATGGATATAGGAATTATAGGACAAGGATTTGTCGGTAATGCTGTATATCAAAAGTTTAAAAATTATTATAATGTTTATACTTATGATTTACAAGCCAAATTATGCAACAGTACTGTTGAGATAATAAATGAAAAATGTAATTATATTTTTGTATGTTTACCTACTCCAATGGATAAAAGTGGTAGATGCTACACAGGTATAGTTGAAGAAGTACTTAATGATTTAGAAGTACTAGCTTCTATGAATCAGGAGAAAAAAATCGTTGTAGTTAAATCTACAATACCCCCAGGTACAACTGATAATTGGAATAAAGAATATAAATGGATTGATATAGTATTTAGCCCTGAATTTTTAACTGAAGCTAATGCTGTTAGTGATTTTAATAATCAATCTCGTATTATATTAGGTGGACCTAGACCAGCTAGTACTAAATTAAAACCTATATTTGCTAAAGTATTCCCTAAAGCACATATAATTAAAACTAATTCAACATATGCTGAAATGGTTAAATACGTTACTAATGCATTTTTAGCTACTAAAGTATCATTTGCAAATGAAATGTATGAAATATGTGAAGGTTTAGATATTGATTATGATAAGATAATTGAATACGCTCAACATGATGATAGATTAGGTAAATCACATTGGTCAGTACCAGGTCCAGATGGCAATTTTGGTTATGGTGGACATTGTTTTCCTAAAGATGTTAAAGCATTAATAGAAGTAGCTAAAGATTTAGATGTTAAACCTATAATGTTAAAAGCAACTGACGCTAAAAACTTCAATACTCGAATTGATAAAGATTGGGAATCAATGAAGGGTCGCGCAGTTATCTAAAGACTCCCGCATAAAAATTAGGTTACTCCAAATAGGGGTCGTATATTTACCAGGAACTTAAAAAAATAATATATGACTAAAATTATAGACGGAATGATTTACGATAGCGAAATTGATAAGTGGGTAACTGTTGAAGAATACAACAAAGAATACGATAAAATCGAATGCTCAGCCGACCAAGATTGGGAATGGCATTATGCAAGTGAGTAAAGATTCCCGCGGAAAAATTTGGTTACCCGGAGAAGAGTTCGTATATTTACAGGGTAAATAAGAATAATAATTAAAATCAAGGTTATGTCAAATACAGTAAAAATTAAAAGAGGTCGTCCAAGTAAAAATGTAGGTAAAGTCGTTAGAAGATTTAAGCCAAATACAATGATGATGGATGATTTTAAATTCGATCCCCAATTATTTGTTCCTATGAAAACTGGAACTAAAATTGATAGTTTACTTTCAAGTGAAGGTGGAATGATGAAAGGTACTAACGTAGCATTCGTTGGTGATCCTGGAGTTGGTAAAACTACTGTTTTATTAGATATACTTGCTAACATGAAAAAGAATGGTAGTAAAGTATTATTCATATCAGGTGAGATG
>MDSV01215279.1_pt1 | contig 16065 bp, 16 predicted proteins | sample 810851 | NCBI WGS metagenome assembly MDSV01 (sample SAMN05326640, study PRJNA326480) | marine metagenome | isolation source: seawater | place: Atlantic Ocean: North East | collected 2012 | reverse complement strand
TGGTAATACAAGATGGTCGTCGGGCACCTACAGGTCGTTTTATTGAAACGATTGGTTGGTATGATCCGAAACAAGAGGGCAACAATTTTTCGATTAATCTGGATCGAGTTGAATACTGGTCTTCCAGTGGTGCACAGCCTTCAGATACAGTGGCAAGCCTAATCAAAAAAGCACGTTCCCTTCCGGTTACAGGTGCAGTGAGTGAAGACGAAGTGTCTGAGGAAGCTGTAGAAGCAGAAACAGCTGCGGATGGGGCTGTAGAAGAGTCCACAGTTGAGGCAGTTGAAGAAGCACCTGATAAAGAAGCAGGTAAGGAGTCAGAAGAAGCATGAAGATACTCTTAACGTCGATTATTAAGGCGTTGGTCGATACTCCATCAGCTGTAAAGATTAGTCAGATTCAAGGAGCAAAGAGCACGATCTTTGAAATCCGTTGCGATGATCGTGATGTGGGGAAGGTCATTGGAAAGAGCGGTAAAACAGTTGGTGCTTTACGCACGCTGTTTAATTCGATTGCTTCCAAAGGAGGCCTAAAAGCCGTTGTAGAAGTGGTTGATTGATTATCTTCAACCCGTTTAGTTAAAAAGAGTGCTCTCACAGAGCGCTCTTTTTTTGTTTTGTGTGTTGGAGAATGGAGTACGCTAAGACTTATGAAAATCGACATCATAACACTCTTTCCAGAAATACTAGAAGGCGTCTTGGGAACGTCCATACTCAAGCGAGCGGTTGTGGACGAACACGTTGCTTTCCGACTGATTAATCCGCGTGATTTTACCCACGATAAACATCGGATGACAGATGATCGTCCGTTTGGTGGTGGACCGGGCATGATTATGAAACCGGAACCTTTAACCGCCGCCGTCGAATCGGTGCAAACTGAATCCAGTCGAATTATTTTTCTAAGTCCGTCTGGCGTTCCCTTTAATCAGCCCACAGCGCAACGGCTAGCGAATCCAGCAGCCCATCTTATTTTTATCTGTGGCCATTATGAGGGCGTGGATGAGCGGGTGATTGAGTTACTGGTTGATGAAGAGATTTCGATTGGAGATTATGTGCTTACCAATGGTGCATTAGCGGCAGCGGTTGTGAGCGATGCACTCGTTCGCCTTTTACCAGGAGTTCTCGGCGGCGGTGAAGAAGCGACTTTGAATGAGTCCTATACCACCGGACTGCTCGACTATCCCCAATATACGCGCCCATCGGAATTTCGTGATAGGGAGGTGCCGGAGGTGCTTTTGAGCGGAGATCATGGGGCGATTGAGAAATGGCGATATAAGCACGCATTAGCGCGCACGCAACAGCGACGACCTGATCTGTTGAGATCGAATCCACAAAAGGGCGAAAACAACACTTGACCGTTGAGACTGGTGGTCTATTATCTCTCGCCTATTCGAAATAAACCCCCGCAGGGAGATCTGACTTATGAACACGGTAGAAAAAATTACAATGGAAGCGGCAAATCAGAGCCGGCATCCCGAATTTAGCGTAGGTGATACCATCAAGGTACACTACAAAATTAAAGAGGGCGGTAAAGAGCGTGTTCAGCTCTACACAGGTACCGTTATTGCACGCAAAGGGAAGGGCTTGATGGAGTCTATCACCGTACGTCGTATATCCTACGGCGAAGGGGTAGAACGTATATTCCCGCTGAACAGCCCCAACCTCGATAAGATCGAAATTGATCGTCGCGGTAAAGTGCGTCGAGCCAAGCTTTATTATCTGCGTGGACTCGCAGGAAAGAAAGCGCGTATTCAAGAGCGTCGCGAAACGTAACACGAGTGTTGCAATGAGTCAGCCTGATCTACTGCGTTTTGAAGAAGAAGCGTGGGGATCGGGTTTTTTGCATCTAGCCGGCGTGGATGAAGCCGGACGCGGACCCCTTGCCGGACCTGTTGTCGCGGCCGCCGTTTCCTTCCCAGCCGATTATTTTCGTACCAGTGCGGGAACTACCTATGACGCCCTAAACGACTCCAAAAAACTGAGTGTTATTCGCCGAGAGCACTATGCAGCAATTCTTCAAGCAGATGCAGCCATTGAAATCGGCGTGGGGATCGTAGAGGCTGAAGAGATAGACCACATCAATATTCTCCGTGCCACCCATCGCGCCATGGCAGAAGCACTCGAGGTCATCCAGCCCCAATATGCCCTCATCGATGGGTTGCCAGTTGATGCGCTTCCTTGTCCCTCGCAAAGTATAGTTAAAGGCGATTCTAAGAGCCTGTCGATCGCAGCCGCCAGCGTCATCGCTAAAGTGACCCGCGACCGCCTCATGGGCGAATATGATGCTCTATACCCGGGCTATGGATTTGCCGACCACAAAGGCTATGGTACCCCCGCGCATCTCGCCGCGCTTAAAGAGCATGGACCTTCGCCGATTCATCGTCGTAGTTTCCGTCCGGTTGCCGAGCTAGATCAACTTGATCTTCTCTAAAAACTCCTCTTAACTGAATGATTAGAAAAAAGGACAACATGAAAAGCCTCATTGGATTACTCATCGGTTCGGTACTGCTGGCTTATGGGCAACAGCGAGTGAACCGCATTCATAACGCCACCGAAGCCAGAACCCTTCGTATGATACCAGCTGACCAGAGCCTTACAGTCGCATCAGACATCACCATTCACCAGAAGAGCAGCGATCGAAGAATCGAAGCAAACGGAATTCCCAATCATGAAGTAGGCTTATTTCCGAATCGCGGGAATCCACACGAAATAAAAGAGCAGCGCTATCGATTTGAACTTGAAGCCAATCCAAAACCCAACCGCACCTCCGAACCGTTGCATAAAGAAAAAGAACGTGGTGCGCGCGGAGCCCCGAATATGCCGTTCGGCATCGCCATTAATGGCGTTCTCTTTGATCCCGGCACCGCTGAGTTTTGGCAAGGCGATCGAACCAGTGGTTGGAACTATTGTGCCCTCGGCGGCGCTATTGGACTCGGGCTCGACGAAAACCATGCCCATGTTCAGCCCACCGGAGCCTATCACTACCACGGGCTACCAACAGGACTCCTCGACCATCTAAACCTTACGCAAAGTGAGCATTCGCCTCTCATCGGCTGGGCGGCCGACGGCTATCCCGTCTATGCGCTTTATGGCTATGCCAAAAAAGGATCGAAGAGATTGATCGAACACATCTCCAGTTATCGCCTAAAAAAAGGGAATCGGCCCACATCATCCAACGGCCCCGGCGGGAAATATGATGGCGCCTTTGTCCAAGACTATGTCTACCAAAAAGGTCTCGGCACGCTCGACGAATGCAACGGTTGCTTTGTTCACACACCCGAATTCCCAGAAGGTACCTATGCTTACTTCCTCACCGAAGACTGGCCTGTGATTCCCCGCGCCTTCCGTGCCGATCCTCAATCCTTGCGCGGATCTAGACGAGGCGAAGACGGCTCCCTCCGTAGATAAAAAACGCAGACCGGAAACCCGATCTGCGTTCAAACTCTTATATCTTGCTCAGTGTTCTATTATGACTCTAAAAGTTCTCTGAACGCCACGGTTCGATAATTAAAAATCTTCTCCAGCATTTTTCGGATAAAAAGCGCATTCGCAATCGTACCCAAAAAACCAAACGGCGGTTTGTAGCTCACCCGATCGATCAGCTTCACACCCCCCTCAATCTCCTCTATACCATGATAATGATACCAAAGCTTGTAGGGACCAATCTTTTGCTCATCCACAAATGAATAGCCCGGTACAATATGCTGCAGCTCGCTCACCCACTCCTGTTTTCCGATGACCGGAATATTAACACGATACTCCACCAACATCCCCTCAAACATCTCATCCGGTAGATCCGAAACGATTTCAAATGAAAGATCATCTGGCGTGATTTTATTTAGATTACTCGGTGACCGAATAAAATCCCAAGCCTGCTCCCGCGTGGCTTTCACTTCTAACTCACGATATAACTCATACATGAAAATTCTCTCCAATGTTTAATTACGAATCGCCCCGCACGAGAAGAACTTACACCTCAGCATAGATCATATTTAGGAGGTTTTGGATGAGCTGGAAGCTGGTTTGGGAGGCGGTTTGAAGGAAGGCGGTAAAGTCGGTAGGGGCGTCGGCGTTGGCTTTGTCGGAGATGGTGCGGATGAGGAGAAAGGGGGTTTGGTTGTGAGTGCAGACGTGGGCGAGTGCAGCGCCTTCCATTTCGATCGCGTCGCCTTGGAAGTGATCGAATAGATTTTGAAAGTGAGCACGTTTGTCGTGTGTCATAAATTGGTCGCCGGTTAAAATCGTGCCGGTATTTAAGGTTTGATCGGTTTTAATCTGCTGTGCCAGCTTCAGCAGGGCAGCGTCAGGGGTAAAGGTGTGATATTCTGTGTAGGGTATGGTGCCCGCCGGGAAGCCCAACTCAGATGCGTCGATATCATATTGAATGCATCGGTCTGCTAAAATGATATCACCAATTTCGTAGGTGGGGTTGAGGGCGCCGGCAAGACCGGTGAAGAGGATGGTACTGGGTTGAAATCGGTCGATCAGATATTGGGTGGTCATGGCGGCGGAGACTTTCCCGACGCCGGTGGTGCTGAGAATGAGGGGAATGGAGCCGAATTGGGTGTGGTGTGTGGTGAAGGGGCCGTTGGTTTGGCTTTGAATATTGGTAAAATGGGTCAGGAAGTCTTGGATTTCTTCGGGTATGGCGCTTAGTATGAGTGTGGGTTTCATGGTTAATAGTTAAGTTTTTTCGGGTTATGAATCAAAAGATTAAATTTGGATTTGTTTGTTTAGTTGTGGGCTCTGTGCTGGGTCTCGCTTTCATGTGGTTGTGCTTGGATAAAAAATCTAAGATTAATGATAGAGATTCTGTGCCTTTGAGAAAGAAATATACGCATCAAATAATCAGTAATTTAAATTGGCAGATGGGATTCCTTCATGAAATTGAATTAATTCGGGTGGGGTCGCTTAGAATTGAAAAAAGACGCTTCGGTGGATTTTCTTTGGGTGGATATAACCAGTTAATCATTGATGATTTGGTTATTACTTTACCTCAGAAAAATTCGGGAGATATTAGAAGCCCGAATCATCCAAGTGCAAGAAAGAGACATAGAGATTCATTGAGGGGATCGGCAGAAGAGATACTTGCGGGCTATCCATCTTTCTCGGCTCTTAAAATTAATAATTTTAAAATCAATGCTTACTTGCTGGATGGCACCATTACGAATGTACTAACGGCGAATCATGGGAGATTAAAAAAAGGTGCAGTTCTAGAATTGAATGGGTGTTCGTTTACGCCGAAAAAAGGGGCTAGAATTGATTCAAAAAAAGTAGATCTTGATGCAAATGAGTTTAGTGTTAATTTAAATAGCGATGAATATAATTTATATGGAATATAAAAGTTCATAATAGAAATATGAGTAATGGAGTCTTTATGAAAAGTATAGTTACTATAATCATGTCAATTTGTGTTTCTACATCTGTTTGGGCATATCCTTATTTGAATGACTCTTCGGCACCGGATGGTAATATTGGGAACTATTATTCATATCAATTGGATGCATACAGTTCGTCTACTGGGAGTGTTTCTTTTACCACGTGGGACTCACTGCCAAATGGCATGAATTTGACGTCTTCGGGGCTACTTTATGGAACACCAATGCAATCTGGATACTACTATATATCTCTTGAATTACATGATGGCGAAGGGTGGAATTATCAAGGAATCAGTTTTTATATAGATGATGATATTGTGGATGTGGATGATGACGGAATGTCTGATTTTTGGGAGCAAACGGTTGCAGATGCGATTTCAAACGATGTTATTTCATCGATATATGAAGTGCTCCGAGATGATGATTTCGATGGCGATACTTATTCGAATATCGAAGAGTATTTACTAGGTTTTGATCCAGTAATAGTCGATGGGAATGAGCCGGATTCAGTCATTGAGGGATTGGTTCTGATTGGGGCTGCATTATCTAATACTTATGATTCTGTTTATGTTGATTTGATTAATGATTGTTTTACGAAAGCCCTGGTTCAGGAGCCTTATAATGTAAGGATTCGGGTGTATCGTGCTTTGGCGAATATATTGCTGCTGGCTCAGCGTGATGACATCCATGAGTTAGTTGAAGATTTTGGCTATTATTTGACTGATGATAGGGTTCACTCAGAAACGGATGTTTATACTGAAAATAGCTATGATTTTGACTATGAGACTGCGCCATCTGTTGATCTTGCGAAGGGTGTGATTCTGTCGAATTTAGTCGCTTTGATTGATCAATCGCTAGATGATTTAAATTATGTTCCCGATGGATGGACTTCGTACGTAGAGTTTTCATCGGTCTACTTCCGTTCGGATGATACCTATTATGTGGATGAGGCGGATGTGGTTGCTTTAAAGGGAATACTTCATTTATTCCGTTCCTATCTTCAAGGGTTACATGCCTATCAAATTAATCATTTACCTTATGATCAATGGGCAATGCCTTTGGTTGTGTCAAATGCGTCTATTACAATAGATGGTGATATTAATGACTGGTTGGATATAACTTATTCGTTAATTGGCAGTCAATCTACGGAAATTTCTAATGTAAAATGCGTAAGATCACTCTCTAATTTATTTTTACTTGTTAATTTCAAAGAGAATGTTCTGGTGACAAATAATGGGCTAACTTTTCTTTTGATTGATTATGCAATTTCGCCCAATCAATATGAACAAATTATTCTCGATGCTGGGGGGCAAGAAACTATTGAAAATCAGTTTGGAATTTATTGGGATATTCAAGAAATGGATGAAGTAGAGGTGCCGGATATTCAGTCTGCAATTAATAAGAATTATTTCGAGGCAGAGATCTCATTACCCTCAAATTTATTTACGACTGCTTTCATGCTTTCAGGTATAAGGTTTGGGATTCAAGAAAATGGGGTTACTCATTACGGGACTTATGAGTTAGATGACAGCCTTACTGATATTCCTTTGGATAATAATCCGCTTGCTGACATAAATCTTCTGGCTGAGGTTAAAACAAATCTAATGTTAGATGCCGGTGCATCGCTCAGGTTGGGAATAGATCTATTGCAAGATGCAGATAGTAAAATACATGCTAGAACAGATTTATTGATGCATTTATTTGAGTATGAAATTGATGAAGAATTTTCTGAGGACCGTCAGGATCTATTAGATCAAGTTCAAGAGTTTGAAAATTATTTAGTTTCAACTAATGATTATATATACGAACTCAAAAATAAATTTGCTGATGTAGACCATCACCATGATCATGAAGAGGAAGAAGAGGAGGAGCATTATAATTTAATCGAAACGCATACGAATGCACTTTATCTCGGCGCCTTATTTGAACCAAAATTTATTGATAGGAATCTAATACCGGAATTTGAAGGTCATTTGAAACATCCTAAAATAAGGGAGCTTCCTGACCCGACGATTGGAGGTCTTTTCCCACATATGACGCAGCAAGAATTATCAGAGTTAATTAGCACTCAGAATAGGGATCTAGCTAGCATAGAGCTTATTGGGACTAATATCGTATCTGAAAGTAGCACCTCGCAATATCAAGTAGTTGCACATTACTTGAATGGACTCTCTGAAGATGTTACATCGAACTCGACATTTATTGTAAATAAGGAAGATTATTTAATAGATAATACTAATGGCGTACTTACGACGCCTCAGCTTTCTTCAGATGAATCAATTATTTTAATAGTTGATTATTTAGGTGAACAGGAAAATGACACTTTCATGGTCGACCTATCAGTTTTAATTGAAGACATGGAGCTAAGAGAGGCATTAGATAACAATCAGATAGTATGGACTACAGGAGGGACATCCACAAATAGCGGATGGTCAGGTCAAAATTTCGACTCCTATGATGGAGTAGATGCGGCAAAAAGTGGTTTAACTGGGGATCAAAGCACAAGTTGGCTGGAAGGAATTGTTACAGGTTCGGGTACTCTATCTTTCTGGTACAAGATTTCATCAGAACAAGATGCTGATGAGTTGAAGTTTTGGATTGATGATCAAATCATGTTGCTAGATTCAGGTGAAAAAGAGTGGAAAAATTTAAGTTATGAGGTTGCTGCAGAAGGAAATCATCAATTTAGGTGGGCGTATGAAAAGGATAAGAGTGATGTTATCGGACAGGATAGTGTCTGGCTCGATCAGGTGACTTGGTCTGGAGCTGCCGTAATTAGTAGTTTTCAATCATGGGCGAGTGATAGGGGATTGACTGGGGATATGAGCACTCTCTTTACACAAGATCACGATGGGAACGGAATTCCTAATGGGCTTGAGTATGCTTTTGGATCGAATATGTCTATGAATATTAAGATTATTCACGATGAACCAGGTGTTGAAATGAGTGTGCAAAATAGCTTTACTGAGGATTTTGTGGATATTGAAATTTCGGGTACAACTAATTTAGTTGATTGGTCTTTAGAGGTTAGTGAATTGGGAGGAGCGCCTGAAGGTTACAAATGGTATGCTCCAACTAATATTCCTGATAGTGCATTCTTTAAGGTTGATGCGACTTTGAAATAAATTTCGCAAGGTAAAGAGATTTTTTTGGACAAGCCTTACTAAGAACTTGGGAATCTAATCTCATTGATGGAGTTGGGGAATAATAGTGGCGGAGAGAGAGGGATTCGAACCCCCGGAACCTTTCGGCTCAATGGTTTTCAAGACCACCGCATTCGACCACTCTGCCATCTCTCCGCTAGAATTTGGGAAGGTATAGATTTGAGCTGACCGATGGCAAGCCAATATGTTAATAATATACTGGATAGTTGCGTGATTGGGTTCGCGTGAGGGGCCGTTTTTTTAGATATTTAGGTTTGCTTTGTTTAATATGTTCATTTTTAATTGAACTAAATGAAGATTAAAGATTCATTAAGCGGATTATCTGCGTTAGAGTCAGAAGTGGTTGCCTTGTTTGTGCGGGTAGCGGATCTACTGAATTTGCCTCGTTCGGTAGGAGAGCTGTATGGGGTTCTCTTTATTGCCGAGAAATCGATGTGTTTGGATGATTTGCGGATTAAGCTAAATATTAGCAAGGGTTCGACAAGTCAGGGGTTAAAGATTCTACGTTCTTTTGGAGCGATTCGGGTGGTGTATGTTCCGGGGGATCGAAAAGATTTTTATGAAGCGGAGAGTTCGTTGCGTAAAATCGCGAGTGGGTTTGCACATGAGCAGATTCAACCGCATTTGGAGAGTGGTTTAGATCGGTTGGAGCGCATTCAGGATTTGTTAAAAGAGGAAGTAGATGTTTCTGGTACGTTGCACGAGCGGGTAGAGAGATTAGAAAATTGGCAAAAGCGTGCCAATCAAGTATTGCCACTGGTGCTGAAGTTGATTGGGGGCAAGGGGTGATCGAGGATCCGGTTGTCTTTGAATCTGGGATTCGTTGGTATTGTATTCGGACGCATCCAAAGAAAGAGCGTTTGGCGGCGACTCAGGTGTCTTCATTATTTGATTTGGAGACGTTTTCGCCTCGAATTCGTTTTAAGAGAAAGACGGTGCGGGGAGTGGTTTGGTTTGAAGAGGCGATGTTCCCGGGCTATTTCTTTGCACGATTTGACATGTCAACCCATAAACGGGCGGTTTCGTTTGCTCCAGGGGTGTTGCATATTCCTGTTTTTGGGGGTCGATTTGCCGAGTTAGACTCGATGGCGGTGGATGAACTGAGATCCGAGTTGGATGACTCCGGTAGTGTGGACGTGATGGAGCCATTAGCAGTGGGTGATGAAACTCTGATTCTGACAGGGTCGATGCAGGGGTTGCAGGTGCGGGTCGTGAAAGTGATGACGGCGGAGCAGCGAGTGGCCGTATTAATGGAATTTTTAGGGCAAGAAGTGGAAACGATTTTTTCTTTGTCAGAGCTGGAACAAAGGCGGAAGGGAGTCTACACGGAGGGATAAGGATCCCTGCCAATTCCTATGAGGGATAAAGATAACGATAAATATAATGGAAGGTTTCGAAGTTTATTCGATCGACCGAGGGCGGCAGCGTAGGTATAGGAGAAGTCTCATGTGTGGAATTATTGGCTATTTTGGAGAAAGAAAAGCATCAGACATCCTCGTGGATGGGCTACGTCGGATGGAGTATCGAGGGTATGACTCGGCGGGTGTGGCGTGTTTGCATGATGAGCAGATCGTTGTGGTGAAGCAACCGGGGAAAATTAAGGCTTTGCGAAGGCAGGTGGATCAAACGGATTCATCGATTTTACGATCTGCAAACCAGGGGATTGGGCACACGCGGTGGGCAACACATGGAGCACCGACGGAATTGAATGCGCATCCCCATCTAGATGCTGCGGGTCATATGGTGATGGTACATAACGGCATTATTGAAAATTATCGGGAAATCCGCGATGGATTGAAGCATGCTGGTATTGAGTTTGTTTCTGAAACTGACTCAGAGGTTTTGGTGCAGCTGATTGCATATTGTTTTAAAGGTAATTTGGAAGAGGCGGTCTCAGAGGCGTTGGGCAAGGTTAAAGGTACATATGGTATTTTGGTAATGAGCTCAAAAGATTCTGGAAAAATGGTTGCAGCGCGGTGTGGAAGCCCGATTGTGATTGGTTTGGGTGTGGATGAAACGGTGGTGGCGAGTGATGCAGCTGCGATTATGCCACATACGCGTGATGTGATATATTTAGAGGATTTTGATTTAGCGGTGATCGATAAATCTGGGGTGAATATGTTGGATATTCAGCATACGCCGGTTAACCGAGAAATAACGCTAATGGATTGGGAAGCAGAAGAGGCGGAAAAGGGTGATTTTGATCATTTTATGGTCAAAGAGATATTTGAACAGCCGACGGCTATCAAGAATGCGATTCGGGGTCGGCTTGATTTTGGAATGGGTACAGCTATTCTTTCTGGGCTTGATCTTTCGCAACGGGATGCGGCGTTAATCAACCGTGTGTTGGTGGTGGGATGTGGTACGTCTCTGCATGCGGGCATGGTGGGAGAATATGCTTTTGAGGAATTAGCGGTGATGCCAGCAGAAGTGGAACAGGCCGCAGAATTTCGATATCGGAACCCAATTATTAGCCCATCGGATCTTGTTTTAGCGATTAGTCAATCTGGTGAGACTGCTGATACCTTGGCGGCAGTTCGAGAAGCCAATAATAAAGGCGCGATGGTGGCCGGTATTTGTAATGTTGTAGGATCTACGATTGCACGTGAGACAGGTCGTGGGGTTTATTTGCATGCCGGTCCCGAGATTGGCGTGGCTTCCACAAAAGCGTTTACGTGTCAGGTGGTGGTTTTATTGATGATGGCGCTAAAGTTGGCGCGTACGCGGAGGCTACCTATATATGATGGTGAGGAGTTGGCGCGATGGATCGAACGGATTCCAGCGTTAGCCGAGCAGGTCTTGGGTCAGAGTGAGGCGATTCGTGATGTGGCGAAAAAGATTTCAGCACAGGAGCATGCGTTCTTCATAGGTCGGGGATATCTTTATCCGGTGGCTTTAGAGGGTGCTCTTAAGTTGAAAGAGATTAGTTATGTGCATGCCGAAGGATATCACGCGGCAGAATTAAAGCATGGACCGATTGCGTTGCTGGAAGAGGGCACGCCGGTGGTGGCATTGTTGAATAATGTGCCGGGTAAAGATAAGACATTAGCGAATGCGGAAGAGTGTAAAGCGCGTGGTGCAAATGTAATAGTGGTGGTCAGTGAGGGCGACGAGCAGATAGCTGAAGGCTTTGATGATGTGATTATTGTTCCTCAAGCGCCCGCAATGATTGCACCGATTCCAACGGTGGTAGCCCTTCAACTCCTATCCTATCATACTGCGGTCTTGCGTGGATGTGATGTGGATCAACCTCGTAATTTGGCAAAATCTGTCACGGTAGAGTAGAACTAAAAGTAATTTTTAAGAACCCTTATTTGATACATATTCGAGTAAAAATATTAACCCAATCATTGAGTTGTCCCGAGATACCAGAAGAGAATTTAAAACGATTAAAAGATATTCATCGACTTACTAAACGAGGGAAATCAAATAAAGAGATTTCCGAATACATGAACAACAAATACAAAAGAACTTTAGTTTCAAAGAAACCTTATGACCAAAAATTAATTTGGGTTACTCATAAAAAATATATTGAACGATTAAAGAGATTATCGACCCACCATATAACCTACGAGGATGTGTCTGTTTCAAAGGTCTGGTAATAATAAAGTGAAAAAACCAACACCAATAATTTTATTAAGTCTTAGTATTCTTCTCATTTCAGGATGTGGAAAAGTAGTAGAAGAATCAGAACTCAAATTCATAGATGGTAAATATTATCCTATTACTTCGGATAAACCGTATTCAGGTAAGATGGTTTCCTTTTACGAAAATGGTCAGATGAGATTTTATGGAACTATCCATGACGGTATAGAAGTCATACCTTTTGTCAGATATTACAAAAACGGTCAGTTAAAAGAATCATTTAGTAAAAATGGTTATGTAGAATATTATGAAAACGGTCAGTTGAGTGAGGTTTATAATAAAAAAGACCGAACTTTGAAAGAGTATTACAAAAACGGTCAGTTAGAAGGATCATCTCATAAGAATGGTTATGTAGAATATTATGAAAACGGTCAGTTGAGACAGGTTTGGAATAAAAAAGACCGAACAAAAAAAGATTATTACGAAGACCTAGATTTTATAGAACAAAAATTACTTTTAAGTACAAGCTGGTACTGTTGAATAACGTGATGAACGAAATGAAAATAGCGGTGAAAGCTGCTCATGAGGCGGGAAATGCGATCTTGGAGATCTATGCCCGCGATTTTGACGTGGAGTTTAAGGCGGATAATTCGCCTTTAACAGAGGCGGATCGGGCGGCACACGAAATTATTTCAGTGCAGTTAGCTTCGACGCCTTATCCGGTTCTTTCTGAGGAGAGTAAGGCGGTTCCTTTTGAGGTTCGCGCATCGTGGGATCGCTATTGGTTGGTGGATCCGATTGATGGAACCAAGGAGTTTATTCGCAAGAATGGCGAGTTCACGGTCAATATTGCTTTGATCGAGCGGGGGAAACCTATTTTGGGGGTGGTACTTGTGCCGGTTTCGTCGGTTTTTTATCTGGGTGCTGCTATGGGTGCGTTCAAAGCGGAGTATGGAATTCATTATGAATCTTTGGATGAGTTATTACAGTCGATCGATTCGGGGTGTGCGGATTTAGAGCGTATTTCAGTGTCGGGAGCCGTCTCGGGTTCGTTGAAGGTGGTTGCTTCAAAATCGCATTGTAATGAGCAGACGTTGGCGTTCATTGAACAGGCTGAGCGAGTTTATGGTTCATCTGAACGGGTCTCGAGTGGAAGTTCGATTAAGCTTTGTATGGTGGCTGAGGGCGTGGCAGATTTTTATCCTCGTGTGGCTCCAACGTGTGAATGGGATACGGCGGCGGCGCAGGCGGTGGTTGATGCAGCGGGGGGTTCAGTGTTTATTTATGATTCGGAAGTTGATGCCCATCAATATGTTACATCAAATAGATCTTTGGATAAAGTCGCGTATAATAAGGTGGATATAATAAACCCTTATTTTATAGTAAGTGGATTACATAAATATAATACGTAATTAATATAGACATTTATACGTCTAAGCAGTAAACCTTCTAATCGTAAGTTTAACGACAGGAAAAAAATGAGTTCATACAATTTATCGCATTTGAAGCAACTCGAGGCTGAGAGCATTCATATTATCCGAGAAGTGGCTGCTGAATTTGACAATCCAGTGATGCTCTATTCGATTGGAAAAGATTCGTCGGTGATGTTGCATTTGGCGCACAAAGCATTTGCACCGGGAAAAATCCCATTTCCTCTAATGCATGTTGATACGCAGTGGAAATTTCAGGAGATGTATAAATTCCGGACGTTAATGGCTGAACACTACAATGTGGATATCAAAGTATGGACCAACCCAGAAGGGCGTGATGTGGTCAATCCCTTTTCTCATGGTTCAGAAAAACATACGCAAATCATGAAGACCGATGCCTTAAAACAAGCGCTCGATCATTATCGTTTTGATGCGGCCTTTGGGGGTGCACGAAGGGATGAAGAGAAGAGTCGTGCGAAAGAGCGTGTGTATAGTTTCCGGAATGAGTTCCATCAGTGGGATCCAAAAAATCAGCGTCCGGAATTATGGAATGTATATAATGCTAAAATCAATAAAGGCGAATCTATACGCGTCTTTCCGCTGTCGAACTGGACCGAATTGGATATCTGGCTTTACCTCCTGCGCGAAGAGATTCCGATTGTGCCACTCTACTATGCGGCCGAGAGACCGGTGGTTGAGCGCGATGGGGTTTTGATTATGGTCGATGATGATCGCATGCCTTTAAAAGAGGGCGAAGTGCCGATGCAGAAGAAAGTTCGTTTTCGGACGTTGGGTTGTTATCCGCTGACGGGTGCAGTTGAGTCGAACGCTGAGACCGTCGAAGAGATTGTTCAGGAGATGTTACTCACGACTACATCAGAACGCCAGGGTCGTGTAATTGATGGAGATAATTCGTCCATGGAAGATAAGAAGAAAGATGGGTACTTTTAATGTCGGATACAGCCTATAAAATTCAGGAAGAAGAGCTTATTCGCGGGGATATCTCGAGATATTTAAATCGGCATGAAACCAAAGATTTATTACGTTTTCTAACATGTGGTTCGGTGGATGATGGAAAATCAACTCTGATCGGACGGCTGTTGTATGATAGTCATATGATTTATGAGGATCAGTTGGAGAAAGTGACCAAAGATTCTAAGATTTATGGCACTACCGGGGATGATTTTGATCCGGCATTGCTTACCGATGGGTTGAAAGCGGAACGGGAGCAGGGGATTACGATTGATGTTGCTTACCGCTACTTCTCGACCGATAAGCGGAAATTCATCATTGCCGACTGTCCCGGTCATGAGCAGTACACGCGCAACATGGCAACAGGTGCTTCGACCTGTAACTTGGCGGTGATCTTGATTGATGCGCGTCATGGCGTGATTACGCAGACACGGCGACACAGTTTTATCTGTTCTCTCTTAGGGATCAAGCACGTCATTGTAGCGGTCAACAAAATGGATCTGGTCGATTGGTCAGAAGAGACCTATGAGACGATTAAAGGCGACTTCAATGAAGCGGTGGCTCGACTTGATTTTGCCGATATTCACTTTATTCCGCTCTCCGCGCTCAAAGGGGATAATGTAGTCGATCGCAGTGAGGCGATGCCTTGGTATGATGGTCCTACCTTTTTAAATCATCTAGAAAATGTGAATATTTCCAGTGACCGCAACCTGATAGACATGCGTTTGCCTGTGCAGTATGTGCTCAGACCCAATCTAGATTTTCGTGGATTTAGTGGCACCATGTCTTCGGGTGTCGTGCGCGTGGGTGATGAGGTGGCAAGTCTACCTTCTAAGCAACGTTCCCGTGTAAAAGAAATCTTTGGGGCCGATGGACCTCAGGAAGAGGCGTTTACACAGCAAGCGGTTACGCTCACCCTCGAAGACGAAATTGACGTTTCACGGGGCAATATGCTTGTGCCCGTAAATAACCTTCCGCACATCGGTAACGAATTTGAAGCGATGTTAGTTTGGATGCATGAACAGCCTGCGGAAGCCGGTAAGAGTTATTTTATTAAGCACACGTCGAGTACCGTGCCTGGTGTACTCTCTGAAATTCGATATAAAGTTGATGTAAATACGATGAAGCGCGATAAAAATACGCTCGATTCGGTGCAGGATTTATCCCTCAATGAAATTGGGCGAGCGCACATCACTCTACACCGACCGATCGCCTTTGATTCCTATTCACGAAATCGTGAGACAGGTGCTTTCATTATTGTTGATCGCTTAAATAATATCACTGTGGGTGCCGGTATGATCATCGATCGTATTACCTCGAAGACGGCTGCCCAAAAAGCTCCGTTGAGTCAACATATTGTGAAGAGTGATAGCCTCGTCACACCTGAAATGCGACAGGCGATCCTGCAGCAAAAGGGAGCCACAATTTGGCTGACGGGTCTGAGCGGTTCAGGTAAATCAACTATCGCAAAAGAACTTGAGCGACAACTCACAGAGCAAGGTAAACTTTGCTATATCCTCGATGGTGATAATGTACG
>MDSV01148296.1_pt1 | contig 16065 bp, 8 predicted proteins | sample 810851 | NCBI WGS metagenome assembly MDSV01 (sample SAMN05326640, study PRJNA326480) | marine metagenome | isolation source: seawater | place: Atlantic Ocean: North East | collected 2012 | reverse complement strand
GGCACCACTGCCTACTGCTAGTCCACCAGCACTCGCTAATCCGGAAGCAACTTCTAACGCCCGGTTACCTGAGCTAATGGCGTAGTTCAAGGCTACGGCGATGGCCGTATCGTAAGCCTTGTTGCCAGAAGCAATTAGGTTTGTTGCGTTCGTAGAGATATTTCCTGCATTGGCTTGAATCTTGGCACCGCTACCTACGGGGAGAGAGGCAGCTATTGCTAAAGCGGAACCCTTATTGCCAGAAGCGATTAGGTTTGTTGCGTTGGTAGAAATGTTTGAGGTGTTAGTAGCAATACTAGCGTGGTTCACATTCCCCGAAGCAATAATCGCTGTGGCGTTGGTGGTTATGTTCGTGGTGTTACCAGCGATGCTCGCGTGATTAGCGTTACCAGAAGCAATTAAAGCTAGCTCATTTGCTTGAATCTTTGCACCGCTACCAACCGCTAAAGAAGCAGCTACGGCAGTATCATACGCCTTGTTTCCGGATGAATTAATCAGGTTTGTATTGGATGTTATACTGGCTGTATTCGCCTGAATCTTTGCTCCACTACCTACAGCTAGCCCACCAGCACCGGCTAGCCCAGAAGCAACTTCCAACGCTCGATTACCTGAACTAATGGCATAAGTTAAGGCTACGGCAATAGCTGTATCGTAAGCTTTATTACCAGAAGCAATAATTTTCGCATCGTTTGCGTTGCCAGAGGCAATAATTGCAGCGGTGTTGGCTGAAATATTAGAAATGTTAGTGTTTATCCTTGCAAGGTTGGCGTTACCAGAGCTTACTGCCAAGCCAGAAACATGGAGAATATCTGAGTGAGCCCCTTTTGCGGCTAAGGAATTAGTAATGGTAGTTGAGAAGCTCGCATCGTCATCGAGTGCGGCTGCTAATTCATTTAATGTATTAAGTGCGTCGGGAGCACTGTCAACCAAGGCGGCTATCTTTATGTCTGCGTATTTTTCATTGTATCCCGAAACTGAAGAGGTGTAGTCACGATTTGTATTACCTGATGCGTTAATTTTAAACAGGTTTGCATTTCCAGAAGCTATCGCTACTCCGGCGGAACCGGCTTGGGCTATACCAGATATCACATATCCGCTAGCTGAGTTAGCAAGTATATCCGCAGAACTTCCATCTACAGCAATGCCACTAAATTTAATTACCCCTGATTCGTTATAAAGTTTGCCTAGAGTGTCAGATGGGACATTATTTGAAAAGAAAAGGCCTCCATCTTTGCCAACAGCCACTAGTTTTGTGTCACCAACGTTGACCCATTGTTGAAGGTCTGCGGCTTGTGCTGAGGCCCCCTTGATTATCATTCCGGGGTATGCTGCCGTCTTGGTGTGTAGTGAAGTTCCGGTAGAACTGGTTATTGTAACAAGGGTATTGCCTTGGTTCTTTACAATAAAACCACCTGCATGTGTTATCTTAATTGAGTTTTCTGGTGAGTCGTTAGCTACAAAACCAACTTCCCCATCTTTCCCAAATACATACCCGTCCGTTGGGGCTGCTGTAACATCAGAATCGTTAGCTTTTACACCCAATTTCCACTGCGGCGTAGAATTTGCATCTGTGTAAAGAGAAATTGTTCTGTTGTCACCGTCTGGGCCAACACCGTGGAAGAAATTACCAGCACTAGTTCTTTTTAGTGTAAGTAAACCACTAGATAAGATACCACTTGTAGTTATATTTTTAGATATAATATCTCCACTGGAATTAAGATCAATTGTATTAAGTGTTTCAAGGCTTAATACTTTTGCATTTCCCGAACCAGAAAGAACGAATGCATCAGATACAGTGAGGTCTTCTAGGTTTAGGGTTCCACTAGAGCTTAAATTGTGAATGGTTATTGTGCCAACTTCAAGGTCGTCAAAACTAGCCGTACCACTAACAGATAAATCATTAAAGGTGGCTGTACCGCTTGACCTCAGATCTTTTACATCTAAAGTAGTGGTGTCAATATTCTCTAAGAATGACGTGCCACTTGCTATAAGTTGGCCGCTAACCAGCACGTTCTTGAACTGCATATATCCAGTTGCAGTTATGTCTTTACCGCTTACTAAAGGGACTTCAAGGCTAGTTGCTGATATTTCTCCGGGTAGAGCGAAAGCACCTGCCTCATCTTTGTATACGATGCGGTCAGCGGGAATCGTACAGAATATAATTGATACGCCACTAAGGTTTATTTTTGAAGTACCACTAGAACTTTTGTATACAGCGTCCCTAGAGAGCGTATTCGTAGCGAGGGTGTAAGTACCTACACCGACCTCCCAGTATGAATCGTTTTCTATAACATAATAAGTCTTGTTGCCGTCTCCAATTCCTTCTGCGAAGGTTTGGAATCCGCCAAAAGAGCTAGTTAATGTGACGCTACCAGTTCCAGTTGTGGTGGTGGTCTGTTTAACTCTATCTGATAAAACTAAAGCCATGTTTATCTCTTTTTATTTTTCCACTGTTAGTTTGTTTAGTTCTGCTTGTAAATTTTTAGGTAGCTTTGACTTTAAGTGTAGAATCTGCTTTAGTATTTGCTCATTACTTCCGCTAGAGCCCTTGTCTGACTTGTTGTATATTTTGTGTACCTGCTGCAAAATATTGTCAAATTCTACCCCGCTAAAGCCCTGCTCTTCTATGAAATGTTTTCTAACGGGTTCTAAATCTAAGCCTAATTCTATAAATTCAAGTAAGTAATTTCTAACTTTGTTCTCGGCAGAAATAGGGAAGTCAGCACCATTAGGTCTGCCAAATCTATGCAGCCATCTCAAAAAGGGGAGGTTGTAAACTTTTCTTCCTTCTTTTCTGTACTTTTCGTGGATATAGCATTCTTCCCCGCCAAAACCTCTAGTGTGCTCGTTAAACTTGAGCCAAGAATTTTTTCTAGTAAGGAACAATCCTAATCCTTGTGCAAAAATCTCGAATGGCTTAGTGGCAGGTGATCCTCCTATCTGAGAATAACCCTCGTTTTTTAGTAGGTTGACGTGCCCAGACCAATCGAGTCCTTTTGGAAAGTCTCTACTACAATATACACATTGTTCGAGTTTTTCTTGTTTTTCTAAGGAAATGAACTTGCATTTACCATTATCATTAACCAAGCTAAAATTAGCTGCTTCACACATGCACTCCCAAGCACTACCCCATTGACCCCACATTTGGCCACCCCAACTGTCGTTGAAGTGTGTTGAAAATTCTACTAATGAGTCATGGACTAGCGGGCCAGCAAATAGGTCGTTAGAATCGGCATTGTACTCCATAAACTGGAATAATTTGTCTAGGGTGTCAACAACTGGACACAACAGCACATGGCAATCTAAAACTAATACAAAATTTCCTGTGGCCTCTTCTATTACCTTATTTCTGCTTGCTGAAGTCCCAACAATTTCAGGAAAATCAATAATTCTAAGGTTGCGAACGTTGTGCTTCAACGATTTAACCTCTTCCGCATGTTTGCTTGTAGGATTGTTTTCTACTATAAGAAACTCTATTTTGTTTAAAAGATCATATCTCTTATTAAATATAAGTTCTTTTCTTATATCTTGAATAGTAAAAAATACACCATCAAAATCATTGTAGTGAGCCATTCCTATTGTAAGTCTTTGTTCCATCTTTTTCTCCTTTTTAAACTAAAAATTTGGGTTAATATCCGCCATATCCGCCTCCGCCACCGGGATCGCCTCCACCACCGCCACCGGCACCGGCACAGTCAGCTTCGCAAGTTCCTCCAGCGACCCATTTGATAAAGCCTTCTGTTACTGGACAGTCGGCCTCTACGTCACCTAAGCATATAGACCAAGTATCGTCATCGTCTATTTGGCAGCAAATTCCGCCAACTGGAGGAGAGCTTCCACCGCCATCACCGCCAGAATCGCCTCCGCCAGAACCGCCTCCGCCATCACCGCCAGAATCGCCTCCGCCAGAATCGCCTCCGTCTCCACCTCCGGGATCGGGCATACCGCCGCCATCACCATCACCGCCAGTATCTCCACCGCCATCACCGCCAGTATCTCCACCTCCAGTATCTCCACCTCCGCCATCACCGCCCCCGCTAGTGTCACAGTCGTCACAAGAGCCGTCTTTTGTCCAAGTGGCGTCAGTACCCGCAGGGCAGGAACTAAAAGCTACATCACTTAAGCACCAACCCTGTGAGGGGTTACAGCATGAACCAATTCCTGATTCGTCTCCACCTCCACCCGGATCGCTGGGAGGCGAAGTCGTATATCCACTACATCCCGTTTCTGGATCGTATGGGTTCATCCCATAATCCTCACAACAAAGACAGCAGCCGGGATCTACTCCATCGAATGAAGCAGCATTCCCCTCACTGTCACAGCAGGTAACGCTTCCTTCTGCACAACCTTCACCGCAAGGGGGATCATGAAGGCAATCCGCAGGGTCGCCGTGGGGCGGAAAAGTTGTCGTAGTGGTCGTTGCCCGATCACAACAAAAACAGTCTTGATAGACTGTACAATCACTTTTACCGAGCAATTTAGTACCTTTCTCTTCGTATTCACTGTGGCAACGGGGTCCGCAATCGGCAAGCTCACTATCACCATTAGTCGCCAAGTACATGTTGGTTTTCCGTGTTACATACGTGAAGTCGGGCGGGCTGTCGCAAGAACCAGCTTTGGGAACATGTCTAGCTCCAAACTTATGATAAAAGAGACCTGCACTATTTATATTGAGTTCAGCAGGTGTCATCGCTGAGGGGTCTTCCCCAATTTTACATGTATATGAACTCCAGAAACCATCCCATCGTGATGTGGCGTTTTCGCTCTTTTTTGGGTTACAAAAAACAGTCAACTGGAACTCGTTGGGAGCTTCTCCCGCCCCACAATCACTCTGAACCGTCTTTGTCCAGTATACTGGGTATGGTGGTCCGGGATCGTCAGCATCCCAAGGTATTAGCTTATACGACATGAACCAATGGCGTAGGCTTCCCCAACTGTGCTCAGTTAGGTTTATGCGATTTGCTGGATTGGAAGTATCGGCATTCGCTTCAAATATAGCGACTGCTTTTGATGGTAAACTTTCCGTATCCGTAGCCCAGCCTTCTGAACCAGCTAAACCCAGACAGGGACCACTCGGATTCCCATCTGGGCCACAACCACCTGTGTATTTTTCTACTATGTAAGTTTTACCATCTGTTAACCCCCCGATGGGGATATATGAGAAGTAATGGCCATTGAAGTCTGTGCCAAGTTTTGTTAGAAATACTTCGCTACCTTGATAGAACAGTTTAAATTCATCATCAGAACTATAAACAAGATCATACTCTCTACCGTCTACAAGACCTAGTATTTCATTTGCTCCCGCCTCCCTGCCTTTGTATATAAGTTTAGGTGTAGATACATTAACTCCGCAGTTGTAATATCCGTGTATATCACTGTCGATACCCATTTCAGGGTCTATAAGTGTCCTGCTAAAAGGTATTTTAAACACGTTAGTGTCAAACGTTATGTCGGCTTGGGTAAACATGAACTGAGGGACGTGGTAAGATACCTTTCTTTTACCCTTTGATAGTACCGAACTAAAGCGGTCGTTGATATCATCAGCACTGCCGGTAGTTGCCTCAATTACATCACACCCTATATAGACATTTCTGTCCCAGAGCCCGCCCTTCGGTGTGGGGAAATCATTATTCCACTTATCGCCCCTGAATTCGTACTTAAACGCATCTATATTTCTATGCGATATATCGAACGATGTCTCAATTGCTTCATCAAATTTACACCCGCATTCATCATCGTCGTCATCGCCACCCCAAACCTCAAACGATCCATCTATTTCAGTGGGGCAACCATCGCAGCTAAGACAGGCAAGAGGGTCAGCGTATGCACATTTTGTTTCAAGCGGTGAACCGCCCAGTGCTTCACAAATATCAGTCTGCTCATCAATACACGTACCGCCAAGGCAACACCCTAGAATTGACCCGCCCGGAGGTGCAGGTGTTGTAGTGGTTGTAGTAGTGGTAGTAGTGGTCGTAGTGGTGGTGGTGGTAGTAGTGGTTGAAGTGCATTCTGAACAGCCATTCATAGTAACGCACTTATTCCGTTGTTGAAAAGTCCCCTCTCGGCAATAATCTGGCCTCTCCCACCATTCGTAGCAAGGATAATCATATCCATCGGAACCATCAAGGGGATCTGCGTTGTAATCACACACCTGAGCCCAAGAGCAATTATGAAATATGATGTTATTAACAAAGTAGAGGTGGTTCCCATCTAGTCCTAGATCATATAGCTTAGTGTCTGGATCTGACTCTTTAATACCCACACTGACAACCTCCTGTGGGCCGTCCGTAGTATAGATTGTATCCCCAACTATTAAGTTTCCGACAAAGTCGTATTCTGGGTATAGAGTTCTAGACAGTTTGACATTTAAGGATTTTAGACCATCAGTAGTGAGAATCGGGTGGTCTTCTGAAAAGAAAAAGTCAGATGAATTTACTGAGGCTAATTTTCTCTTTCCAAGAACTGTTTCTTCTATATGGTTGACCGTATTGGATTTACCATCTAAGGAAAGAACTTTTTCGCCTAATTCAACATCCTCTATTTGCTTGATAGTTCCATCGTGTAAAAGTACGGTAGAGCCACCCAAAAAACATGTAGGGGGCTTGTCTAAGCACGAAATTAATGGAATCTGGTTGCAGGTTAGACCTTTGAACCAAATTCCACCCTTTAAGGCTAAGCAGTCTGGCTCGATTTGATTATCGGTACAGGTACGTTTCGCGTCAACTATATGACAGCAAGCACCAGTAGGTAGTGGTGGTGGTGGGTCACCACCGGGAGGTGATGTGCATCCGCAACAATTAGACATTATTTTACCTCCAGCCTAGTTTCCTGAACAGCTTACATATACCGGTCTGTTTTCTCCGTTTACTTTCATGGTTACAATGTACGCCGCACCACCTACAGCTCCCGGACCGTGTATATCAAGTTTAATATCTCTATTGGTGACCATGATGAGTCTGTCGTCACCAAATCCATTGGCGTAAGATTTTACTCTCATTAGTCCACTAGTCGGGCTAGTGAATGAGCTTGGCCCATAAAGATATTCAGTCATAAAGCCTTCGTAACTTCCAAACCAACTCTCTGTATTAGCTTCATCCTTTTTGATGAAGTCACCGGATGGGTCAACTCTACCGATACGTATGTCATTATTGTACCAAGCCTGTACCCTATCGCTGGTATGAGGTTGATCTTTGATTGTTGTTCTTCTGACTTCTAGTGGTGCCTCTGGGCTAAGTCTGGCGTCACCAACAGAAAGCATTCTATAAAGGGTATCTCCTGCTAAAACATTTTGTATATTTAGCCTACTGGATAACGTACCACTAGTGTGAAGAAGTCTTTGATTGTCGTTAAGGCCAGCGACTATTTCTATGTTTTTGCTTCCGCCCTCCGCTTTGGATAACTCTCCTCCAAGTGCGTGATCACCGATACCTATTGAGTTTGGATTGGTGCTATTTTCTCCAGCACCGTTACCTATGAAGATAGATCCATTTGATGAATCTGCATTCTTACCAGCACTAGTACCTAAGAACACCGTGTTTTGAGTATTAATAGCTTGGTATCCAGCTTGATATCCTATAAATGTGCAAGCCGTGTCTGTGGCTAGTGAATTATTGGGTATAGTTGCTTGCAAGCCAGCTTGTGTGCCGATAAATATAGAGTGCTTCCATCCAGTAGCCTGAGTTGCCACGTCGCAACCTATGAAAACAGTATTAGAGTTATTCGCGGTATCTAGTACGTTGTCAGGATTTGTAAATTTAGTATTACAGTTATCAGCAATGACGGCTGTTCCACTAGTAACATAGGCACCTATGCCTTCAAGACTTATCTTGCCCATTCTTCTGGACGTGCCAGATGGGACTTCCATTGCTATATAGGAATCTGCGGTATTGATACCAGTTGGAGTCAATGTGGATGATAATTGAAGAGTATTGTTAAAGTTTAACTGGAATACATAATTTTCACCTAGTGTACTTCTTGTTATACCTGTTGTGGCAATATATGTATTTCTGGGGTTGGTACTCATTGTTGTACCGTCACAGAATCTTATATCCCCTAAAATTCTTATGTCGCCACTAACACCTAGGAAAGGTGTGTGATATGTAGGCTCTGTAAAGCTAGCGGATGTACAAGGCGTTGTACCACTAGGGTCGAATGTTACAAGTGTTTGATGTGTGTTGTTCTTGTTTAAAAATCTAAAATCAATAGTGCCTCTGTGACCCACTGTCGAAACATTATCTTTAGTTCCAAAAATGGTTACACTTCTTGATTTTTCAATAGTTGTTCTTATGTGGGCGTCGAATTCTGACGAGTCTATAGCAAACGTTGTTGGTTGGGAGGCGGGGGATTGTACGGAAAATCTTCTCTGAGTACCAAAGAGCAATCCTGTAATGAGAGGCGTAGCCCCTCTACCTATTGCTAGAGTGTACTGAGATGGGGACTCATCGTAAAATAATTCAGTTCCTAATAATACGCAATTAGACACCACCCTAGTAGTTGTTTCTGACAGGTTTGAAAGTCTTAAATTATTGGCCCCTAAAATCACATTTCCAACACTAGCAGAGTTGTGTGTGAACGAATGAGCACCTATTACAGTGTTGTTGTCTCCTGTTTCCAAACCGCTTCCAACTGAGCAACCTATAAAGGTGTTACTTTCTCCAGTTGAGAACTTATTTCCAGCCCCGCCTCCATAGAAGCTGTTGGATTTTCTCGAAGCACTCTCTGTCCTGTCTTGAGGAGAATTCCAACCAGCATAAGTGTTGCAGTGATCGTCCCCGTAAAGATCGCCAGATTCTGCATCTGTTTCGCCTTTGGTAAGTTGGTGCGAGTTTCCAGCGTCGTCTAAGAAAAATAGTGCTTGGCTCTGTGCGGGCAACCCCGTTGGAGTTACGTATATCTTTCCAAAGTCCGCAGTTGTAGTAGGTTTTGAAGCCTGCTCTTTGATGGCTATTGTCCCACTAGATGCTGTGTTAGCATTACAAATGGTGAGCGGCTCCACTATAGAAAAGTGTCTGGTATCACTTGATCCCGACCTCGTTTTAGTGCGGCCTATACCCACCTTGCCAAGTTCTGTAGCGGACAGGAATCCTACTTCTACACCCTGAGTTCCACTAGGTTCTATTTGCGAAAAATCAATTATTGGTTGATCGCTAAGGCCAACGCTGCTAAAAGTATTCCCAATACTAGAGTCATCAAACGCTGAGTTGTAGGAAATATGAAGACCAGAAGATCTCATATTACCATTACCTAATATTTCAATGTTACTACGCTTTCGCGACAAGCTAGAAAACCTGATGTTTGACTCGCCAGAAGACTGAACGTTAAAAATTGTCTCAGGTAATACAGGCGGGTTGCTTGCGGAGTGCATCTTATCTGTGATGCCAACCAAGCCCGATTGATATACCGGATCGGCGTCTCTACGTACGGTCACAGCTTCAAAGATGTCACTTTGGCCATTGTTTATATTTATTGATAGTCTATCTGACATTTTGTTCCCTGTCTATTACCATATTAAAGGTTGTAAACTGTTACCTTGCCCTTGTTAATGTTCGCATCATCATCTTCGTCGTACCTCGGAGAACCTACGGCAAGAATGTTTCCTGTGTCGTTTAGTGAAATACTCTTTCCAAACTCTTCGAACTCATCGTCCCCGATAAGAGTGGCGTAAGTTTGGTTCCATGATGTTCCGTCAAAGTCGTAGATTCTTACTTCACCTCTACTCGATGGTCCGCCGTAACCCCCGGTATAACCAGCAACAGCTATTCTGTCACCTGCTGCGTTCATGGTTAAAGCCTTGCCAAGCTTCGACCTATACCCGCCGCCGGTGTCGACTATAGTTGCAACACCAAACTCATTTGTGCTCGTGTTAAATTTGTATACATAAACTCGACCCATCTGTTCGTCTGTGTGGTCTTTCATTGGTTCACTCACAACAACTGTATTGCCGTCGTCACTAACCGCTATATGACGGGCATACGTATACGTACTGTTGTTCGCAAACGTTCCTAAGATGTCTGAACCCTTCTGAACCCACTCTGACCCAGTCCAAGTATAAGCACGAACATAGCCAAAGCCATTTGACCCGCCCCTCTCTGCGGATATGTATATTGTGAGTCCGTCAGCACTCATGGCGACCCATGTACCAAAGGTATCGAGCGTATCCGCTCCGTAAAGTGCGGTGCCCATCTGATCCCATTTACCACGGGTGGAGTCATATTGGTATGCAGCAACCTTGCCAGCATTTATTGAAATAGTGTCGTCGAACGGATTTCCTATAACAACTATATTACCCTGTTCGTTCATAGCACATACTGGGGCAATCGGGAAGTCGTCACCTGCTCGTGACCAGCCTCCAGCAGACCATTGATACGCCTCTTGGCTGGAGGAGTCCGCTATAAAGAAGTTTCCATTTCCGTTAGTGTCCAAGTCGACGGTTCCGATGTTCGTCCCGCCAGTTTTCCTAACGATATCACCTTTCTGAGCCCAATCGCTACCATCCCACTCGTGTACCTTAACATAGCCGCCACCTTCTGTTCCATCTGTGGTTGAACCCGAATACGGTGCACTTATAGCAACAGTGCTTCCGTCATCGCTCAACTCAACTACCCAACCAAAGTAGTCGTTGTCGCCCGCTTCTCCGAATAGAATTGAACCTCTCACTGTAACCGTTCCCGTGTCGGTGTCAGGGCCAGCTGGTGTTTCGGTTACCGCGTCTAATACATCATAGTAAACAATGCTAAAACCTCTCTTGCCAGCAGTGGTTTTCATTCTACTAGCGAATTCGTGAGTTATATTGACTCCAGAATCTACTGTACCGTATAGAACACCGTAATCATAAGTAACAGGATTTCCGTTTGACGCTAAATGGGTACCAGATCTACCAATAAAGTTAAAGTCTTGTACGGTTGGGTAACTAGCGTCTACATGTGGTTGCTGGGTCGCAAACCCTCTGTTTCCAGAAGGGTGATAAGATCTTGAAAACAGGCCATAGCATCCACTTTGAGTGGCTAGGGATAATGTGGCATCTCCAAGTACTCTATCTGTTTGTAGGTGTCTTCCAGACTCTAATTCGATGGAGATGTTTGATTGCCATCTAGAACGTGAATAATGATCGTCTGCTTCCAAGCACGTTAAGTTGGAATCTGGGAACTTATAAATAAACTTGTAATCTCTTCTATAGTCATAACCGCTTGAGTGAATTTCAAAGCCAGCACCATCTAGTGATTCATCAGTAAGGTAGCCGCAAACGGTGGTGTTGTGAAATCCATCTCCTTCTGTATCGCAAAAACCACTGGTCGCTAGGTGGAGTGTTTTACAATCGTACAGACATTCATTTATAGTGTCATAGTGTAGTGCGGATATATTTGCTCTACCGCTAACTGTTATGTCATTAAAATAACCATTCCATCTAAGTTTTTGAGAACCTATAGTGTGTGTGTTATCTTCATTTGGGACAATATTACCTTTAACAGTTAATATCCCTTGAGCACCAGAAGGTGCAGAGGTATTAATACCTATCTTGTCACCTGAGAAGTGTATCATCTCATTGAATGAGGCCCAAGCTTGGGTGCGGTTACCAACATTAAAGAAACCACTAGCTGAGGGTGTTACATCACCTGATACTTGGAGGACTCCATAATTGTGAAGCCTTTGAGTTGCAATTCCAAGTCGCAGACCCTGCAAGTCTCCATACATTAAGGGCATTGCACCAGAAGTAGTGCTGAAATCATCACAGGTGTAATTTTTATCAATTGGGTCAACACCAAGATAAAACTTATAACTGTCTCCTGTTGGGATGTGGCTACCAGCACCATGACCAATAGCTATATTAAAAGAGCCCGTTCTTAGAGATTGAAGGGCTAATGAACCTAGTGCTGAGTTACCTGAGCCAGTTGTAATAGCGGCTGAGCTATTAAATCCAACCGCTGCGTTATACGTTCCATAAAGATTACACCCTAAAGAATGAGAACCAATAGCTGTATTTTCGCTACCAGTGTAATTGGCCCCCAGAGAATAGTATCCAAAGGCGGAGTTGTCAACGCTTGTTCTGCCAGCGTATTGAAGTTTGTCAAGTGCAAACTCTCCAGCTCTAGTAGTTCTAGTGTCTGGTGTAGCGAAATTAGAACTAACTATTTCGTTACCATCTAAAAATAAGTGAACTGAATCAATTAAGTCAGTAAGACTAATCCTAATATCTAGCGGTGATATTAGTTGCGTAGAGTTATCTTCCAGTAATGAATTTATCTTTGTGAGATACTCAGATTTAGATAGTATCATGGTCTAACCTATTAAAAGTTAACTGAAGCTGATTTGTAAAGTAGAACTATCAAATTTAACTGTATCGCCAGTATATATAATTCTTGGATTTTCTAGCTGTGCCCACATTAATAGGTTTCCAGTGCCATATTCTCCAGAATCAACAATAGCTATGCCTGATACCCATCCCCAGTCTACCAAAGCTGCACTTCCAGCACCTTCGTCAAACATGAAAGATGAGGCATTTTTAATGAGGCCGCTACCTGCGTTATGCTCTTCTGTGTTATATTCCCACTTTGTGTCACCAAGCGTAGATGGATCGCCAAGATTAATTCTCGCGTATCCAGTTCCTGAACCGTTAATTCCGCTTGGAACTTCTGGAATGGTTGATCCAGTGTCAGAATCTGTTGGTACACCTTCTGTCAAAGCGACGGCCACATTAGTTGGCTTAGGGAAAGTTTGGCCCCTAAAGAGATGGTGTAGTAGACCGGATTCTAAATAGTCTGATAAAGAAGCCATTTATAAATCTCCTGAAAAGTCCTTTAATTTAGACAAAGTTACATTCTATTATACACAAAAAAAGAGCCATTCCCAATATTATGGAAATGACTCTTTTCAATGGTAAAACTATCTTAAAACTATTAGAACGAGCCTAAAATCACTCTTCTATTGTCTAAGACACCAAAACCTAGCTCCGCGAAGCCGTAGAATCCAGCACGTTGCTGTCTATGAAGGGTAGGATCTTCAAAGACTTCAAGTTGCTGCTTCATTGGCATGATGAAGCTGTCATTAGCGGATTGATCAACGCCAACAACAAGTTCAAGGTCAGAGGACTGAACCGCCCCACCTAAACCGTCAGTAAAGAAGGTTTGGTATTCCTGACCTTCGCCAAGTTCATCGAGATCGTGAAGGTTAACACCAAAGATTCTGGTGATGGGAGCACCACCTTCACTAGCGGTGTAGATTTCTCGACGAGTAACTTCGTCAACCTGATCAAGACCCCAGTTACGCACGTCTTCGAGTGCTTCTGGAGAAACATAAAGATCGGTCAAACGACCACGGTTAGCAGAGCCCGTGTTACCACCAGCGTTTCTACGCATAGTGGTTTGCATAAGCGAAACAAGTCGCTTACTAAACATACCAGCGGTTGCATCACCATCATAAACCAAGATGTTACGATCAACACCTGCGGCCAAGAGGGTGTGCCAGCCATCGTCATTCATTTTCTTGACGAAACCGGCTTCTAGAACCTGCATAGCACGTCCAACAATGTCCCAACGTGCTTCACGAGCATAACGAAGCAGGTAATCAATGCTGCTTGTGATGCTGTAGGTTGGGATCATTACGTAGTCGCCTTCGACTGCTCTTTCAGGAACGCGACCGTGGCCCGGATTAGTGTAAGCTACATGCTCACCTTCAAGTCCGGGAGAAATCAAATCGAGCGGGTATTCCGTAGAAGCACCGGGTTCGACATTGATCACTTCAAAAATATCGCCAAGGATATTACCGACTAGAACACCCTTACGCAAAGGAAGTTCCAACGCTTTGGCGAATTCACGCTGTGCGGCGTAAGCAACGTTTTGGTCGCTATCGCCAGATTTTTTCAGAAGTGCGATGAATTCATCGCTAGGTCTTTCTGTATATGACATGAGTTTCATCTCCTTTTAGTTATGGGTTAGGCCAAAGGACCGTGATTAGGAAGATTGACGTATACTTTAGCGTATCCGTCTGCATCTTTACGAGACATAAATCGGCCAATCGCCAAGTTACCAGAACCTTCTGGAGTCATTGCATATTCTACAGCAATGTTTCCAGCGGTAGTTGCATCAGCATAAGCTAAAGCACCGGCAGTAGGAGTACCAGTAATATTACTAGTGACAACCCATCCACGAGTGAGAACGGTTACTTTCCCACCCTTCTGAACTTCGTCTTTGTGATGATTGACATGAGTTCTAGTCAAATCTTTATTAACAACATCGTTGAGAAGAATACCAACCGGAATGTCGGTTACTGCCGCTGTTTGATAAGAAACAAGGTTTTCACCTTGATCCATAGCTGCACCGGAAGCACCCGCAATCGTAGCGGTATCTAGACAAACAACACCACCACGAGTGGCTGTACCAGCGTTGTAGAAGTAGCTGATGTCTGTTGATTCTTCGTATCTATCTGCTTTAAGAGCCATAGTTTTTTCTCCTTCTAAGGGTTATTTGTTAGAGAGTACGTTTTTTTCAAGCCAATCAGCAACACTAGCTCTAGCTGCTTGAACTTCATCGTAATTTTCCGCTTCAACCAAAGTAGCTTCAGAAGACTCGACATTGTCGAAAACTTCTTGAGTAGCTTCTTCGGCTTCAGCTTCTTCGGCTTCAGCTTCATCAGCTTCTGTTTCTTCAGCAAATGGTTTTTCGTTCTTTTCGTCTTTCTCGTCTTTCTTCTTCTTGTCTTTGTCTTTGTCTTCGTACTTTGCCTTTAAAAGAGCAATGACTGAATCAAAAGCTTCGTCTTCTAAAGACTCAAAACTAGCGAGAGATTCGTCCACGTCTTCTTGGCTGATACCAGCTTCGATAAGAGCAGTCTTTCTCTGTTCCGCTTTCGCTTGTTTATTCATATCTTCTACCGTCTGCAAAGCTTCTGAAAGCTCATTTTGAGAAGTAGCAAGAGCATCTTCAAGTTCAGCTACACGGGCTTGAGTAGACTTAATTTTTTCATTAAGCTCATCAATCGTTGCTTTACTTTCTTCTGCTTGGGTTTGAAATGCTTCAATCGTAGATGCAAACTCTTTGTCTTTTGCCTCTTCGATCTTAGCTTTAATGGCTTCATTTTCATTCTTAGCTTCGGAAAGCTGTGTTTGAACTTCAGCCAACTGTTTTTCCAACAGTGATTGATCTGCTGACATGTTAATATCTCCTATTAAAAGTTGATTATTACGTTCTTCTACATTAAACTGTGCTGTGCTTTTGTTAAGTATAACGCTTCTAGGATTAGCTGGTTTTTCTACCAAGCCTTTACCTGAAAAAGCGATGTTGGAAAGTGCACGTCCAATTTTGTAACCCTCGTATTCCCCTGAGCCACCGTATGAACGGAGGTGTTTGCTGAGGAAAGAAGAGTTATCATCTCTGGCTAATACTTTAGCCACACCGTCTGGTCCGATTAAAGCGTAATCAAATCCTGCAAATAGACATTCCATGGAAACATACCATTTGCCTTCTTCAATTTCCGATATAATCTTACCCATGCGGCTTCTGTTCTCTGCATCAGTCCAACTGTTGTAAAGAACGGCTTGAGTAATTATGTCAAAATCTTCAGGTGCTTCATCTGTATCGTCAGCTACAGCTTGGCCATCCTTGGTTAAAACATAACTACCTGTAATGTGCCCAATGATATCATTTTCATTGTGCATAAAATTAAACTGTTTGTCTTCGGGGGTATTCCTAGCATTCCAAGTAGCCTTGTTAACGAAAACGTCGTCGTTTTTATTCCAGCCTGTGGAAACAAGGACAGATTCGAGATAATATAGGTCAACTTGGTCTTTGTTCTCGGCTAAGATCTTATCAAGTATCTGTTTGTCCGAGACAATTTTATTGGCTGTTTCTGACCCCTCTTTATGGAGGGTCGCTTCAGAACAATAGGCAACGCTTGCAGTGCTCTTTATTAGCTCACCGATGCCGTCTTGTATCTCTTTTTGATAAATTTTTATTGTCATGATTTTACCTCTCAAGATTATACACAAAAACCATAAAAAAATCTAAAAAGGCGTTTTTTTTACTACCCAGAGGCCAGAAAAAATTCAACAAACGTACTTATAATGTGTTTTTT
>MDSV01144421.1_pt1 | contig 16067 bp, 17 predicted proteins | sample 810851 | NCBI WGS metagenome assembly MDSV01 (sample SAMN05326640, study PRJNA326480) | marine metagenome | isolation source: seawater | place: Atlantic Ocean: North East | collected 2012 | reverse complement strand
TACAATTTTTTTAACTTTATTTGAAATATCTTCTGACATAATCTTCCTTTTTGTTATATTTCGTTAATAGTTCAAAAAGTAGTTTTGTCAACCCAAATACATGCCTCCATTAACATGCAAAGTTTCTCCATTTATATAGTCAGATTGATCAGAACTTAAGAAAGCAACTGCATTTGCTATATCCTCTGGTTTACCAAGTCTATTAGATGGAATTTTAGCAATTATTACCTCTTTATGACTTTCATCTATTTGATCCGTCATAGCAGTCTTTATAAAGCCAGGTGAAATACAATTTATATTAATATTTTTTTTAGCGTACTCAATTGCCAAACTTTTAGACATAGCAACTATTCCAGCTTTTGATGCAGTATAATTTGCTTGTCCTACGTTACCAGTATGACCTACTACGGAAGTAATATTAACAATTTTTCCAGATTTATTTTTAAGCATTTTTTTTATTGAATACTTACACATTAAAAAAGTGGAAGTCAGATTAGTTTCGATTACCTTTGTCCATTCTTCAAGACTCATTCTAATTGTTAAATTATCTTTTGTAATTCCAGCATTATTAATTATACAGTCTAGTGACCCACCCAAAGCATCTGTTGCATTATTTACAAATTCTTCTATTTTTTCATGAATAGAAATATCAAATTTAATTGTTTTAATATTATTAAATTTTTTTTTTAATTCCTCTAATTTTTCAATTCTTGTTCCGGTAGCTAAAATATTAGCATCATTTTTATATAATTTTTCAACTATTGAATTGCCTATTCCTCCTGAGGCACCAGTAACTATAATATTTTTATTTTTTAAACTACTCATTAATATTTATTAACTTTATATCCTCTTCTGAATTTATTGCACTAACTTTAACATTTCTATCAATTCTTTTTATTAAACCGGATAAGACTTTACCGGGCCCTATTTCTATGAATTCATTAACTCCTTTATTAATCATTAATAAAACACTCTCCCTCCATCGAACCCTGCTTTCTATTTGTTTAACCAGTAAACTCTTTAAATCATTTAAATTAGATATTTCTTTCCCTGTTACATTTGAAATTAATGTATTCTGTGGTTCTTTAAAGTTTAATTTTGATATTTCTTCATTCATTATAAGTGTTGCTTTATTCATTAATTTACAATGAAATGGAGCACTTACAGGTAGTTTAATATTTTTAATATTTGCTGTTTTTAAATCTTTCATCATTTTTTCTAAATCTTCTATTTTTCCACTTAACACTATTTGACCATTTGAATTATCATTAGCTATGAAACATTCATATCTTTTTTTATTTTCATTAATAATATTTTCTATTATTTCAATTTCTGATCCTAAAACTGCAACCATTCCACCTACTCCTTTGGGAACTGAACTTTGCATAGCCTTTCCTCTTATCTTTAGTATTTTTAAAGTATCTGCAAACGATAAAGATCCAGCTGAAACTAAAGCTGAATATTCTCCCAAAGAGTGGCCTGCAAAAAAATTTGCTTTATTAATACTAATTTTAAATTCTTCTTTAATTAGTTTAAAAATTGAATAACTTATTAAAAATATTGCAGGTTGAGTATTCTCTGTGAGGTCTAATTGCTCTTTTGGACCTTTTAGAATAGTTTCTGATAATGAAAATCCAAGAGTTTCATCTGCTTCCTTGAATAAATCTTGAACTAAACTAAATTTGTCATAAAAATCTTTACCCATTCCCACTAATTGAGAGCCTTGACCTGGAAAAATAACAGAAAACATTTAAATATCTAAAGTTTATTAAGGTTTTTAATGTTGTAATTCAATTGTTATAATAGTATATCCTCACTTTTTATTAAAGAACAATTATGAATTTATACGAACACACTATTATTGCTAGACAAGATACTAGTCCTGCTCAGATTAAATCTTTAACTGAAAAATACTCTAAAATTGTAGAAAAAAATGATGGTGAAATAGTTCAAAAAGAAGAATGGGGCTTATTAAATTTAGCTAATACCATAAAAAAAAATAAAAAAGGTATCTACATGCACTTTAAAATTAAAGGAGCAGGAAAAATTATTGCTGAATTAGAAAAGAATGAAGCTATAGATAAAAACCTTTTAAGGTATTTGACTGTTAAAGTTAAAAAATTTGATCTAAAAGCAAAATATTTTCAAAAAAAAGATGAAAATGATAAATAAAGAATATAAAAAAGATTATAATAAAGACTAAATATGCCATCAAAAAAAAGAGCAGGAAATAAAAAAAATAAGCAAAGTAATTTTGCTAAACTAAGTATTTTTCAACCAAATAAATATAGATTTAAAAAAACTTGCCCTTTATCAGTTAAAGGTGCCCCTGAAATTGACTATAAAAATGTAAGATTATTAAAAAAATATATATCTGAAAATGGTAAAATATTACCTTCAAGAATTACAAATGTTTCTCAAAAAAATCAAAGAAAGCTGTCTTTGTCTATTAAGAGAGCTAGAAACTTAGCATTAATTTAAATGAAAGTTATCCTTTTAGAAAATTTAAGAAAAATTGGATCTATAGGAGAAATTATAGATGTGAAAAGGGGTTTTGCTAGAAACTTTTTAATTTCAAGTAAAAAAGCACTTTACGCTTCTAAAGAAAATATTGCTGAAGTAAATAAAATTAAGACTGAATTAGGCAAGAAAGATACTGAAAAAAAAAATCAAGCTCAAAAAATTTTAGAAAAAATTAACGGAAAAGAATATAAAATTGAAAAACTTAGTACCGAAAACAAAGAACTTTACGGCTCAGTGAAACCAACTGAAATATCAAAATTAATTCAAGAAAATGATAAAATTGAAATCAAACCTTCGATGATACAACCAATAAATGAAATTAAATCAATTGGTAAATTTAAAGTAAAAATTATATTGCACTCTGAAGTAGATTTTGAAATTATTATAAATGTAATTGCAGCAGAAACTACTCAATAATTATACAATTTTTTCCCCAACATATATTTATTATTTTTTTAAATCTGTTTTCAGTTAAAACTTATTTATGGAAAATAAATTAAGTATAGTTAAAGATAATTTTAAAGAACTCCCAAACAATATTGAAGCAGAACAATCTGTTATAGGATCCATATTAGTTTCAAATGAACTATTTGATGAAATAAATACAATTATTACTAGTATCAACTTTTATGATCCAATGCATCAAAAAATCTTTTCAGCTATAGAAAGTCTTATTTATAAAGGAATGCTTGCAAATCCTATTACATTAAAAAATTATTTTGAAAATGAAAAAGATGAATTAAATGTGCCAGAATATTTGGTAAAAGTAACAAAATTTTCTACCTCTTCAAGACAAGCTATTGAATACTCTAGAATAATTTATGACATGTTTGTAAGAAGAGAATTAATTAAGATATCCGAAAACACAATCGACTCAGCAAAATTAAATGAGCTGAATGTTAATGGGCAAGTTATAATTGAAAAATCAGAAAAATTATTATTTGATCTTGCAGAAAAAGGTTCTTTTAATTCATCATTAATAAAATTTGATGAAGCAATGAAACAAACAATAGAGATGGCTTCTGCTGCTTACAAAAATGATGAAGGAATTGTTGGAGTACCAACTGGACTTAGAGACCTAGATGATAGATTGGGAGGTTTACATAATTCAGATTTAATTATCATCGCAGGTCGTCCCTCAATGGGTAAAACTGCTTTAGCAACAAATATAGCGTTCAACGCGGCTCAAAAATTGCAAGAAAAAGGAAAAAAATCTTCTATAGCTTTTTTTTCATTGGAGATGTCGTCTGAACAATTATCAACAAGAATTTTAGCTGAACAATCTAGAATTAAATCTAATGATATTAGAAGAGGAAAAATTTCAGATGAACAATTTGATAAATTTATTGAAACATCTAAAAACATTTCTGAATTACCTTTGTTTATTGATGAAACTCCAGCAATTAATATTGCTGCATTGAGTAATAGAGCAAGAAGAATAAAAAGATTATTTGGGCTTGATATGATCATTGTTGATTACATTCAATTAATGAGAGGAACTTTTAATAATAGAGACGGTAGAGTTCAGGAGATCTCTGAAATAACACAGGGACTAAAAGCAATCGCTAAAGAGCTTTCAATACCAGTAGTAGCTCTTTCACAGCTATCACGAGCAGTAGAGCAAAGAGACGATAAAAAACCACAATTATCAGATTTAAGAGAATCGGGCTCTATTGAACAAGATGCAGATGTGGTGATGTTTGTATATAGAGAATCATACTACTTAAAAAATAGAGAACCTAGGCCAGCAACAGTAGAACATGCTGAATGGCAAGCTAAGATGAATGAGATTTCTCATTTAGCTGAGCTTATTATTGGTAAACAAAGACACGGTCCGACTGGCCAAATTAGCTTAGAATTTGAAGAAATGTTCACTAAATTTAAAGATCTACAAAATAACTAAATTCCAATATAAAAGGGGTTAAATGTTTGCCCAATTTTATCAAAGCACAGTTCTTAAAAATCCTAAATCAATTTTTATATTATTAGTGATTACTTTATTAAGCTTTGGATATTTTTCTAAAGATTTTAGGTTAGATGCATCATCAGATACACTGTTAATAGAGGGAGACCCTGATCTCAAATACTTAAAAGAAGTATCAGAAAGGTATGGTTCCAAAGAATTTTTAATTTTAACATATTCTCCTAACGATGGAATGATTTCAAATACTTCAATTAATAATTTATTAAGCTTAAAATATAAAATACAAAGCTTAGATTGGGTTCATAGTGTAATTACTCTATTAGATATTCCTTTATTAGATAACTCTGAAGAACCACTTCAAGAAAGATTAAAAAATTTTAAAACTTTAAAAGATGAAGGTGTTGATAAAGAAAGGGGATTTAAAGAAATTTTAAATAGCCCAGTGTTTAGAAATTTTGTTATTAGTGAAGATGGTAAGACAAGCGGTATTATTGTTTATATAAAGAAAGATAATCTTGAGGATGTTAAAGATAAGACAAATGAAGAAATTGAGACCTACAAAGATAGATTAAAGAAAAAAAATCATGAAAATATTATTCAAATAAGAGAAATTATCAAAAGCTACAATAGTATAGGAAAAATACATTTAGGAGGAATTCCTATGATTGCAGATGACATGATGTCTTTTATAAAAAGTGATATAATTGTTTTTGGTTTAGGGGTTCTCTTATTTATTATTGTTACTTTATGGATCGTATTTAGAAAACTAATTTGGATTATAGTGCCTATTAGTAGTTGCTTCTTCTCAGTAATAATTATGATGGGTTTATTGGGTTTATTAGGTTGGAAAGTAACTGTTATCTCTTCAAACTTTATTGCACTAATGTTAATTTTAACAATGGCAATGAATATTCATATGAGCACACGATTTTTACAACTTAAAGAAAACTATCCTGAAAAAAATATTTTAGAGATTGTTACTTTAACAACAAATAAAATGTTTTGGCCAATTTTGTATACTGCTCTAACTACAATAATTGCATTTTTATCTTTAATTTTTAGTGAAATAAAACCTATTATTGATTTTGGCTGGATGATGACTTTAGGTCTAATAACTTCTTTTATTATTACTTTTACTTTGCTCCCTACTCTAATTAGTTTTGTACCAAAAGAAAATATTTCTTTAAACAGATATAAAGATTCTAAGATTACTTCTTATTTTGCAAAAATCTCTCAAAATAATCATAAAGTAATTTTTACTATTACTGGAATAGTAATAATATTAAGTTTAATTGGTATTAGCCGTCTTGAAGTTGAAAATAGTTTCATAAATTATTTTGATAAGAAAACAGAAATTTATAAAGGTATGAAACTTATAGATGAAAAATTAGGTGGAACTACACCACTAGAAGTTATTTTAAAGTTTCCTAAAAAAGAAAAAAAAATAGAAGATGATAGTGACGAATTTGAAGATTGGGACGACGAAAATGATGAAGATAATAAAAAATATTGGTTTACCAAAGATAAAATTGATAAAATTTCATCGGTACATAATTATCTTGACGGTCTACCACAAGTTGGAAAAGTATTATCATTTTCCTCAATTATAGAAGTAGCAACATTTCTCAATAACAATAAGCCTCTAGGAACTTTAGAAATGGGAGTTTTATATTCCAAAATTCCTGAAAGTATTAAAACGGAAATAATTGATCCCTATATTTCGATAGAAAATAATGAAGCTCGAATTAATCTTAGAATAATTGACTCTCAAAAAAATTTAAGAAGAAATGACTTAATAAAAAAAATTAATTATGATTTAAAAAATGAAATTGGATTAACTGAAAGTGAATTTAAACTTGCTGGCGTTTTAATTTTATTTAACAATTTACTACAAAGTCTCTTTAAATCTCAAATCTTAACTTTAGGTTTAGTAATGATAGGTATATTTGCAATGTTTGTAATTCTTTTTAAAAATATAAAATTATCTTTAATTGGAGTTGTACCAAATTTTATAGCTGCATTCTTTATATTGGGAATTATAGGTTTGCTTGGAATTCCATTAGATATGATGACAATCACTATTGCAGCAATTACGATTGGTATAGCTGTTGATAATAGCATTCACTATATTTATAGATTTAAAGAAGAATTTAAAAATTTAAATGATTACAATAAAACTTTAGCAATATGCCATTCAACTGTTGGTAAAGCAATTTTAAATACTTCTATAACAATTGTCTTTGGTTTTTCAATTTTAATTTTATCAAAATTTATACCAACTATTTATTTTGGAATTTTTACAGGAATAGCAATGTTATTAGCAATGATATCTGTTTTAACCCTGCTTCCTTCACTTATTTTATTAATAAAACCATTTGGAAAATAAATTTTAATGTTTGGCTCCTTAAAAGAATTATTTAATTCAATATCTTTTATTGATTTAATTTATTTGATAATTACAATTCTATCTCTAATAAAGTGCTATAGAAAAGGTTTTATCTTAAGTATTCTAGCAATGGCTAAATGGTTACTTGCTTACATTATTACTTTAATTATTTTTCCAAGAGTTAAGCCTTATGTAAAAGATATTATTGATAACGAATATGTTTTAGATGTGAGTCTGGGCATTATAATTTTTATAATAGTAATTTTTTTAGTTCTATTAATTAATAAAGGAATTAGTAAAGCAATCAGATATACTGGTCTTGGAAGTTTAGATACTATTTTTGGATTCTTTTTTGGATTTATCAGATCATATATTATCTCGGTTTGTGTATTTTCAGCTATACATATTGTGTATAATTCTCATAAATGGCCAATAAATTTAGATAAATCATACACCTTTCCATATTTAGAAAAAGGTAGTAATTATTTATTAAAAGAATTTCCAAATGAAAAAACATATCAACAATCTAAAGAAAAAATTGAAGAACTTTGATCCTAAGTTAAAAGAGGAATGTGGAGTATTTGGTATAACTAGTGCTAAAGATGCCTCAGCATTGACAGCTCTTGGACTTCATGCTCTTCAGCATCGTGGTCAAGAAGGTTGTGGAATAGTTACTTTTGATGGAAAACAATATCACTCAGAAAAAAAATTTGGATTAGTGGGAGATAATTTTAATAAAGAAAAAGTATTAAAAAATCTTAAAGGAGATTATGCCATTGGACATAATCGATATAGTACTACAGGTGAAAATACTCTTAGAAATATCCAGCCTTTTTTTGCAGATACTAATGCAGGAGGTATAGGTGTGGCTCATAATGGAAATTTAACAAATTCAATTTCATTAAGAAATAGATTGGTAGAAGATGGAGCAATTTTTTATACAACATCAGATACAGAGACAATTGTTCAATTAATTGCTAAATCTAAAAGATCAAAAACAATAGATAAAATTGTTGATGCTATTTTTCAAATACAAGGTGGTTATGCTCTAGTTATGCTCACCCAAAATATTCTAATTGGTGTTAGAGATCCTTACGGAATTAGACCTTTAGTTATAGGAAAATTAAAAAATAGTTATGTTTTTACTTCAGAAACTTGTGCTTTAGACATTATTGGAGCCAAATACATTCGTGATGTAGAAAATGGAGAAATTGTCTACGTTGAAAATAATGTATTGAAAAGTATAAAACCTTTTCCTCCCAGAAAAATACGTCCTTGTGTCTTTGAATATATTTATTTTGCAAGACCAGATAGTATTTTAAATAATAAAGCAGCATATGAATATAGAAAAAATTTTGGAATTGAGCTTGCAAAAGAAAATAAAATTGAAGCTGACATTATTGTGCCTGTTCCAGACTCAGGTAATTCAGCAGCACTTGGATTTGCCCAGCATTTAGGCAAAAATTTTGAATTAGGATTAATTAGAAATCATTATGTGGGTAGAACTTTTATTGAACCAAGTCAAAAAATTAGAAGTTTAGGTGTAAAATTAAAATTAAATGCTAATAAATCTACTATTAATGGAAAAAAAATTATTTTAATTGATGACTCGTTAGTAAGGGGAACTACTTCCCATAAAATTGTTAAAATGCTTTATGATGCAGGCGCAAAAGAAGTTCATGTTAAAATAGCTTGTCCAGAAATAAAATATCCGGATTTTTATGGAGTAGATACACCAACAAAAAAAGAACTCCTAGCTGCAAATAAAACTAATGATGAAATTTGTGAATATATAGGAGCAAAATCTTTAGATTTTTTATCTATAGAAGGCATGTATAGAGCTATGGGATTTGAAAAAAGAGACAACAATTATCCTCAATTAACAGATCATTACTTCACTGGAGATTACCCAGTTAAACCAATAGATGAATTAGGGGATGATAAAATTACTCAACTATCTCTATTAAGCACTGCATCTAATAATTAAATGAGTACTGTAAAATTTACTAAAATGAAAGACGGTTCTAAAGAAGATTATTTATTTTTAGACAATCTTGAAAAAAAATATATTAAAGGAACTGCAGATAGAATAATCAAATTTATGAGTAGTTTAAATTCTACTCTAGAAGGTTATAAGGTTACAAGGTTAGAACATTCACTTCAAACAGCTACAAGAGCTTTTAATGACAAAGCTAGTGAAGAAATGGTTGTAGCTGCCCTTCTTCATGACATTGGAGATGAACTAGCTCCATTAAATCATTCTGAATATGCTGCTGCAATATTAAAACCATATGTGAGTAGAAAAACACATTGGATAATAGAAAAACATGGTGAATTTCAAATGTACTATTACGCTCATCACCTAGGAGGCAATAGAAATCAAAGAGATAAATACAAAGGACACAAATACTATGAGGATACTTTAGCTTTCTGTGAAAAATGGGATCAATCTTCGTTTGATCCAAATTTTAAAAATTTAACTTTAAAAGATTTTGAACCAATGATTAAAAATATTTTTTCTAGAAAGCCTCATTCTTATTGGTAGTCATTAATATTTAATGATAGAATTCTTTCTAATATTTTTTTAAAAATTTAACAATTTGAAAAATTTAACTAATCAACAAAAAGGTTCATTATTAGCTTTTATTGCAGTAATATTTATAACTCCCGACTCTTTATTTATTAGACTTTCAAATATTGATACTTGGAGTTTAGTTTTTTATAGAGGAATTATTCCATTTTTAACAGTCTTAATAGGAATGTTATTAATTTATAAATTGAATTTTTTCAAAATGCTTTTTACAAGCGGATATCATGGATTAATTTATATTGTAACATTTTCAATAACAAATATTACTTTTGTTGTCTCTATTCAAAACACTAATGTAGCTAATACACTGGTAATGATTGCTATGGCTCCTATGCTGACAGCAATTTTAGGTACTATTTTTTTAAATGAATTACCTGATAGAAAAACTTGGGTTGCAATTTTTATAACTTTTACCTCAGTTATTTATATTTTTTATGACTCTTTACACCTTGGTAATTTTTTTGGAGATATGATGGGTTTATTAACAGCTCTAGGCTTAGCTATTGGTGCAGTTACTATAAGATCTGCCAAAAATAAAAATCTAGTCCCAGCCGCAGTAGTTGGAAAACTTATAGTGGCTCTTTTTGCTTTATTATTTATTGAGAGTTTTGCTTTAATTGAAAGTGATAAAATTATAGTTCCACTCATGTGTATAATGTGTGTTGCTATACCGTTTGTTTTAGTAACTATTGCACCTAGATTTATACCCGCTGCAGAAGTTAATCTATTTTTTTTATTAGAGACTATTATTGGGCCTATTTGGGTTTGGCTGATTATAAACGAACAACCTAGTCTAGAAACGATACAAGGAGGTTTGGTAATAATAACAACCATCGCTATTCACTCATTTATTAAATTAAAAAATTCATAGATCCGTCACAATAAAGACTTGATTTATAAGTAATTGGCAAATAGACACGATCAATTTTATGAATAAAGTTTTAAAAAATTCTTGGGCATTATTTTTAGGCATGGGCTTCATAATGATGGCTTATGGTTTTCAAGGTTCTTTACTTGGAGTAAGAGCCGTCCAAGAGGAGTTCAGTTTGACTGCTACAGGTTTTATGATGTCAGGATATTTTGTTGGATATTTTTTTGGAGCCGCAACAATTCCGAGTATAATATCAAGAGTCGGACATATAAGAGTTTTTGCAGCTTTTGCTTCTTTAGCATCATTGGTTATTCTTATTCACTCTATTTTTATTAATCCATTTATTTGGTTTATTTTAAGAGTTTTAACTGGAATAAGCATGGTTTGTATTTATACAGTAGCAGAAAGTTGGTTAAACGATAGATCTAGTAATAAAAATAGAGGAAGCGTCTTATCTATTTACATGGTAATTTTGTATGGTGCTATGGGTGTAGGAATGTTTTTGCTAAACTTTAGTACTCCACAAAACTTTCAACCTTTTATACTTGTTTCAATTATTACTTCAGTTGCTTTAATTCCAATTTTATTAACTAAAAAAAAACCCCCTACATTTAAAAAAATTAAAGCCATGAAACTCAAAGAACTTTATGTTGCATCACCTTTTGGGATGGTAAGCTCGCTTCTATACGGAACAATTCAATCAGCTTTATTTACATTATTAGCAGTTTATGCTGCTTCAATGAATTTTAGTATCTTTGAAATTTCACTTGTAACTTTTATGTTGGCTATCTCTGGTGCTATTTCACAATTTCCTATTGGAAAACTTTCAGACATATATGACAGGAGAAAAGTAATAGTTATTTCAACTTTTGCTGCTTCTTTATTTTCAATTTTAACACTTTTAATGTCTAGACAAATATACCTTCCTGGAGATTTAGCAACTAGCAAAAATTTATTTTATTTTTTTTTAATTTTATTTTCTTTTTGTAGTCTGCCTATGTTTTCGTTAATTCTAGCTCATACAAATGATTATATTTCTAAAGAAAAATTTGTTGCTGCAGGTGCTGGTTTACAATTTTCTTTTGGTTTAGGAGCTATGAGTGGTCCATTTCTTTGTTCTATATTTATGAATTTTGTTGGTTCAAATGGTTTTTTTATATTTCTTTTTTTCTTTCATGGATTAATTGGTCTATTTGGAATTTACAGAATGAGTGTTAGAAAAACGGTTGAAAACCCAGACTCTCAATTTGTTGCTATGCCACAAACAATTACACCAGCTGGTATTGAGTTAAACCCTTCAACAGAACCAATAGAAGAGCCTAAAATTGTCGAATATAGTGAATTAACAGATAATAAAACTATTAAATAATCACCTATAAGTTGAAACTTAATTTGGACATCCTCAAATTAAATTTTTTTTTTTATTCTATTGTTAATTGCAGAAAATTTTGTTGAAATTGGTTTTATAAAAATGACTAGAAAAAGAAATAAAAAAGTTAAGAGAATTCACAAAAAAAAAGAGAAGGTGAAAAAAATAGGCCTTCTGTTAAACAAAGTTTACGATAATTTCAAAAAAAAACAAAAAAATAACGAAAAAAAAGAAATTAAACTTAAGGAAGAGCAGATAAGAAGAGAATTAGAAAGAATTAAATTAGTAGAAAAAGAATTTAAATTAAAAGAAGATGAAAATAAGAAAAAAGATGATCATTTTAAAAAGAAAGACGATGAGCTAAGAAAAAAAGATCAGCAACTGCAATTAAAAGATGAAGATTTAAGACTAAAGGATAAAGAAATTAAATTAAAAGATAAAGAACAACTGATAAAAGAAGAAGAATTAAAATTTGAAAATGAAAAACTCAAAAAGAAAGAAATAGAACTCAATACAAAAGATGAACAACAAAAGAAATTTGAAAAAGAATTAAAAAAAGTTAGTGCTCAACTAGAGATAATTAAAGAACAACAATCAAGAAAAGATATTGATTTAAAAGTAAGAGAAGATGAACAAAAAAAGAAAGATCAAAAAGAATTGAGAAAAAAAATTAAAGAACAAAAAATTATTGCAGAACAGGAGAAGTCCAAAAAAGATCTTGAGGCTCAAAAAATTAAAGAATGGGAAGAAAAATTTGATGAAGAACAAAGACTTAAAATGGAAGCAGAAAAAATAAAAGAGGAAAAAATAAAACAAAAAGAAAGATTAAAAAAAATGAAAGAAGAACAAAAAGATCAAGAATTACAAGAAGAATTATTTACTAAACTTCAATCATTTAAAATTCAAAAATCCAAAGAAAATTAGTTTATTTAACTCCTTATTGATTTGGAAAATAATCTTTTAAATTACCTTCTCTAAAAACATCAGCTGTACAACAATGAAGGCCTCCTCCAAAAGCATAAGCATCTCTTAGTTCTACAGGGATTACTTCCATTCCAAGTTTATCTAATTGTTCCGCTTGATATTTTTCACTTTTTTCAACACAAACTGTTTTAGGATCTAAAACTAAAACATTCATAGAAAGCCAAACTGAAGAATAGCAAAGAGGTGGTGGTTCATTATGAGCTGGTTGAGCAGAGTCAATTATTTCCCATCCATTTTTTTCAAATAATTTTCTTTGTTCTTTGGGCAATCTTCTTTGAGGATTATTAATAATTAATCCTTCTTTAATAGGGGTAAAAGTTGCATCAATATGAATTGGATATGGATCACCAGGAAAATTGACTGCATGCACTCTATGATTTTTAAAATGTCTTTTAAGCCAATCAATACCTTTCAGGTTTGTTGTAAATCCATGTTGAACAACTAGGTCTTTACCAAATCTAAGTATATCAGCAGCATCAAATAAAGGTTCTTCTTCAGTTGTCACAAAAAATTTATTTGCTGTCCACTCTAATCTTTTTTGATCACCTATCTTATCTGATAAATAATCACTTCTATAATCAGCATCAGTCAATCTAGGTTTTGGAGCAGACTCATGTCTCATGTTTGGGTCTGAATTATAATACTTTTGAATAAGAGGTCTGTAATTTAAATATTCAAACCATCTACATCTGTAACTCATTGTAGCCTCTAGAATTTCGTTTCCTACTGTAAGAATCACATCTCTAGCTGGCATACAACCAAACATACTATCTGCCTTCCAATCAGGTGTTGATATTTTTTGATTAAAATTTAATGGCTGAGGTCTGTCTACTTTGATTCCTCTTTTCACCAAAATATTTGCAAAATTATCTAAAAGCTCATTAGCTTTATCGACTGCATCTTTTGTTCTAGGACCATACTGTCCCTTCATGTCAGAATCCTCAGGTACTTTTGCATCTAAAGCTGGCTCAGGAGCAGGAATGCAACAGCCATCAGCCTTGCCAACAATTACATGTTTTAAAGGATCCCATTCATTCCAACTGTTAACAATGATTTTTTCAGAGCTCATTAATTTAAAGCAATAAATCTTCTATTAGATTTAATCGTAAGGCTATAATAAGCGATAGACATAAAAAGAAAAAATCCTCCAATAATAGTATTTGGAGATGGTATTTCATTAATTCCAAATAAAGGCAACCAAACCCAAAAAATACCACCTATTACCTCTGTTAAAGAAAGCAAAGTCAGTTCAGCGGCTGGTATGGCTTTTGATCCAATTGAGTATAAAATTAAGCCCATACAAACTATAACTCCATGAAGTGAAAATAATGCACCATTATAACTGGTAGACAGAATAGTAGACTCATTAATTGCAATAAATATTAACGCTATAATAACACAAAATAATCCAGCAATAGAAACTGTAGTAAACTTTGGAGTTTCTTTTCTCCATCTTAATGACACAGAGAAAACTGAAAAGCCAATTGAAGAAGCCATGCCAAAAATTAATCCCATAATTGAATTTTTTTCAGTATTTCCAAGAGCAATTATTACTATTCCAATCGTTGCCATCACAATTGCTATCCAAACATTAAGAGATATTTTTTCTTTTAAAAATAAAAATCCTAATAATGCTGTAAAAAAGGGCATTGCAGCTAAACAAAGTAATGTTACAGCAGCAGTAGTATTAGTTATAGAGTATATAAAAGTTATCATTGCTATACCTAAACCACAGCCACCAACAAGACCAGATACACCAACTTTTAAGTAATTTTTATAAAAATTTTTTCCTTCTTCAAAAAACAAATATAAATTTAAAACTATAAAAATAGTCAAACCTCTTGAAAATATATATTGCCAGGGGACTGATCCAGGATCATTCATATGCCGAACTACTAAAGGTCCAAAAGACCATAATAAGCCAGCAAATAGTACTACTGGAATTGCTATTTTTTCATTTTTCAATTCAAACATTATGTTGATATTTAATCTTTATTAATTAACACTACAATAAAAAATAAGTTCAATTTAAAGATATTAATAGTTAGGCCAGGTTAGAGAATACTAATTGATTAGACTGTCTTTTTAAAAGTTGAACTTTAAATTTTCTATCAATAGTTGAAGTTTAGGAATATGATTCAGATGTAAATATTGCTATCCATTGATATCTTGATTAAAGAATGGCAAATGGATCTAGAAATTATAAAAATTGCTTCTGACACAGACAATAATAACGTTTTAGAGGATTATACATTTGTTTCAAAACATAAAAATCACTTATGTGGTGATGAAATTAAGATTTATCTAAAACTAAATAAAGAAAAAGTTACTAAATTTTATTATCAATCTAAATCTTGTGTGTACTGTCAAGCATCAGTTAGTTTACTCTCAAAATATGCTACAAATAAATCCTTACAGAGTATAAAGTTATTAGTTAAGAAAATAGATGAATATATTAATGTAGATGAATTTATTTTGCCAAAAAAAATGATCATATTTAAAAAATTATTTAAAAAAAAAAATTTTGCTAGAAAGGAATGTCTATTATTACCTTTTAAAGCACTGTCAAAGGTATTAAAATAAATGAAAAATAAAACTATTTTTAAAGCTTTTACGGCTGGGATTTTTTCTATAATTACAATTGGTATTTTAACTTTTTTAACTTATAAAACAGAATACGGAATTTTTTTAATAGCATCTTTTGGATCTACAATGGTTTTGCTTTATGGCTATCCAGAAAGTCCATTTGCCCAACCAAAAAATATTTTTTTTGGCCACTTAATAACATCTATAGTTGGATTATTTTTTCTTTATCTTGTTCCTTTACCATTGTACATAAATTTACCACTAGCAGTTGGAACTGGAGTCATGCTAATGATTTTATTAAATATAACTCATCCACCTGCTGGAGGAAATCCGATAATATTAATAATGGGAAGTGTGTCTTTAGATTATATAATTAATCCAATTATTTCAGGCACTATTATTCTTTTAATTTTTGGTATTATTTTAAATAGATTTGTTCTAAAGAAGAGATACCCTATAAACTAATATATTTTTTTACTATAAATATTAAAATTTTTATGATTAGATCCAAAAAAATATAAATCAAGAGGTAGAAAATTATGAAAATATTATGTGTTTTATACGATGATCCAAAAGGTGGTATGCCAAAAACATATCCATTATCGGATCTTCCTAAATTAGAAAAATACCCTGATGGTATGACACTTCCTTCTCCAAAAGGTAGAGACTTTACTCCAGGTGAGTTATTAGGTTGCGTCTCAGGAGAGCTTGGATTAAGAAAATTCTTAGAAAGTAATGGACATGAATTAGTGGTAACTAATAGTAAAGATGGCGAAGGTTGTGTAGCTGACAAACATATTGTTGATGCTGACATAGTTATTTCTCAACCATTTT
>MDSV01024394.1_pt1 | contig 16072 bp, 16 predicted proteins | sample 810851 | NCBI WGS metagenome assembly MDSV01 (sample SAMN05326640, study PRJNA326480) | marine metagenome | isolation source: seawater | place: Atlantic Ocean: North East | collected 2012 | reverse complement strand
CGGAGTTCGCGGCGTCTGCCCGATACCCCTCTCTGTCGCTTTCGCGACATCTCCCCCTCAAGGGGGGAGATTGATGGCTACCGGCTCAGCAGGAGCCACCAGCATACCAGCCAGACTATGCCTCAGCCCTTCTTCGACTTCGCGCGCTCGATCGCCTCGACGATCAGCTTCTTGGCCTCGGTAGCGTCGTGCCAGCCGAAGATCTTGACCCATTTTCCGGGTTCCAGATCCTTGTAGTGCTCGAAGAAGTGTTCGATCTGCTTGAGCTGGATTTCCGGGATATCGGTGAAATTCTCGACCTTGTCGAAACGGGCGCTGAGCTCGCGCGAGGGAACGGCGATGATCTTTTCATCCTTGCCGGAATTGTCTTCCATCATCATCACGCCGATCGGGCGGACATTGATGACGCAGCCCGGCATCAGCGGGCGGTGATTGCAGATCAGCACGTCGATCGGATCGCCATCGTCGGAGAGCGTATGCGGCACGAACCCGTAATTGCCGGGATACATCATCGGCGTGTAGAGGAAGCGGTCGACGACCAGAACGCCGGCGTCCTTGTCCATCTCGTATTTGATCGGCTGGCCGCCGAGCGGGACTTCGACAATAACATTGATATCATCGGGCGGGTTCTTGCCGATCGCAATCGCTTCAATACGCATCTAGGTCTCCAGAAAAGGGGAAGAATTCGCCGCCTTGGATAGCCAAAATGCCTCGACAAAGCAACCGCGCGGAAAGAGTTGCGGCAATCGGGATGCGACCGCGAAAGAATGACTATTCCCAGATGTAGGAAACCTTGCCGAGCACCTTGCCGCCATGCTCCTCCTCGGCGAAGGCGAAGGGCTTGCCGCCGAGCGCGGTGAAGAAGATGCCGGCGTGATCGAGCGCCTCGAAACACCAGCAGATCGTGCCCTTGCAGCCGAGCGAGGCGAGCAGCCGGCGCGCCTCGGCAAACAGCACCCGGCCGAAGCCAAGGCCCTGATATTCCGGCAGAAGATAGATCTCGTAGATCTCGCCTTCCTGCGGCAGCGCCTTCACGCGGTTGAGGCCGACGCTGGCATAGCCGACCGGCTGGCCCTGCACCTCCAGCACCAGCAGCGTCTCCTCGCTGGCGATGGCGTTCTTCCACCAGGCGATGTTGCGGCCCGAAATCATGTCCTGAAGCGCGCGGTGAGGAAGGATGCCGGCATAGACCTGCTGCCATGCCAGCCAGTGCACCCTTGCGATTTTCTCGGCGTCGGCCGCCTCTGCTGGCCGCACGTCGCTGGATAGTATCCTCATCGTCTCCAACCGGCATGTGATTGCGGTTAAGACCCAAGGATAAGACAAACTGAGCCGATTGCCCATCAAAATTAATTTACCGGTTGCTGACAGAGCGGCTCACCGCCTTTGTCGGTCCGCTTCAGCGCGGCGGCGGAAGGCATCGAGCGTGGCAATGATCATGCCGGCAGGCATGGCCGGGTTGTCGAAAACGGCGGTAATCTCCACCACACGGCTCTTCTCACGCAACGCGGATATCGCCGGCCCGCCGCCGCCCTGAAGCCGGGCCATGTCCTTTGCGGTGGTGACCGGCAGCAAGGTCCCGGCATCGGCCAGCAGAGAGCGGGCCAAGGCGTCGGATATCGGCTGGTGATCGGCAAGGGCGACGGCCCGGCGCACCCGCGCGCCCAGCCCTTCCAGCGTTGCGAAAAACTTCTCCGGATCGCCGATGCCGGCATAGGCCAGCACGTCCCGGCCGCCAAGGTCTTCGCCGCCCGGCACCGGCCGCTGATGCAGAACCTCGACCGGACGACGGGCGCTGCGGGCAGCGCTGCGCACCTGTTCTTCCGCGCCGCCCGCGCCGTTCAGCAGCACGGCATCCACCTTCGGAAACTGCGCCGCGAGCGGCGCGCGCAGCGGACCGGCCGGCAGGCAGCGCCCATTGCCGAAGCCGCGCTTGGCATCGACCACGGCCACGGCGAAATCGGGCTTCAGCCGCCCGCTCTGCAATCCGTCATCCATGATGATGAAATCGACGCCCGCCTGTTCCAGAAGCGCTGCCGCATCCACCCGCGCTGGCGAGACCGCGACCGGCGCCAACCGCGACAGCATCAGCGCCTCGTCGCCGACATCGCGAAAGCCGTGGCGCTGCGGATCGACCAGCACCGCGCCCTCGACCTTCCCGCCATAGCCGCGCAGCAGAAAGCCTGGCCGTTTACCGCTTTTGCGTGCCGCGCGCGCCAGCGCTTCGGCCACCGGGGTCTTGCCCGTCCCGCCAACGGTGAAATTGCCGACGCACAGAACCGGCACGCCCACGCGAGCGCCCGCCGCCTGCCTCATCCGGCGGCCGGCGACAGCGGCGTAAACCCAGGAGACGGGAAGAAGAAGGAGGCTCAGGGGATGGCCGCGCTTCCACCAGAAGGCCCGTGTCGTTTTCTTCATATCGGGCACAACTCTCTGTCAGACCCCGGAGCAATGCGCTCCGTCAGGTAATCGCATTACGGTTCAACCAACAGATAGACCAGACAAACAACGCCGTGAAGGGCGGCTCCGCTTCACGAAGATCCAGCCGCGCGCCACGTGGCCTCTTGCCGACCGTTTCGGCCCCGAGAAGCCCTTACTGCAGCGCCTTGCGCAAATTCTGCTCTGGCATCCGCTCCGGAACGATCGGCACGCGCTTCTTCTCGGGCACGGCCTTGGGGCGCGCGGAGAAGCGGGCCTCGAGAATGAGCGGCGCAAGATAGCGCTCCAGCCCCTTCATGGTGCGGATCAGCGCGCCGCGCATGTCGCGCACCCCGGCATAGCCGGCGGCGATCATGTGTTCGCGCGCGGCCTCATCGCGCAAGAGAAGATCGACGGATTGCAGCAGAGCCTCCGGGCTGTCGACGGTGCGCACCGCGCCGCGCTGGCGCAATTGACGATAGGTATCGCGGAAATTGTCCACATGTTGACCCGTCAGGATCGCGGTTCCGAGCATGGCGGGCTCCAGCGGGTTCTGCCCGCCGCGCGCCGTCATCGAGCGGCCGACGAAGGCGATATCGGTGAGGCGGAGATAAAGCCCCATATCCCCGATCGTGTCGCCGAGATAGATATCGGTCTCCGCGTCGGGGCTTTCGCCGAGCGAGCGACGCTTGACCGAAAGTCCCTCAGCCGAAAACTGGGCGGCAAGCGCATCGCCGCGATCGGGATGGCGGGGAACGATGACGGTCAGAAGGCCGGGATGGCTCTCCTTGAGCGCGGCATGCACGTCGGCGGCATTTTTCTCCTCGCCGTCGAAGGTCGAGATCGCCGCCCACACCGGGCGCGCGCCGATTGCGCTCTTCAGCGCCTGCAGGGCCTCATCATCGGCGGGCGGCGCGCTGCGGTCGACCTTGAGATTGCCGGTGACCGAGACATGCAGCGCGCCGAGATCGGCGAAGCGCTCGGCGTCAAGATCGGTCTGCGCCATGACCAGCGAAAACCGCGAGAACATGGTGCGGGCAAGTTCGCGGCGCTGCATCCAGCGGTCGAACGAACGATCCGAAATCCGGCCATTGACCACAACCTGCGCGATCTTGCGTTTGGCGAGCTCCGCGATCGTGACCGGCCAGACTTCGGTTTCAACATTGATGGCGAGGTCCGGACGCCAATGATCGAGAAACCGTGTTACCGCTGGCAGGGCATCCAGCGGCACGTATTGATGGATGACCGTATCCCCGAAGCGCTCCGCCGCCAGGCGCGCGGATGTCACCGTGCCGGTTGTCAGCAGAACGGAGATGCCGAATTCATGGATATTCTGGACGACCGAGGTAACAGCGAGCGTTTCGCCCACGCTTGCTGCGTGTATCCAGACGAGCGGACCTTCCGGTCTCTCCCGGTTGGAGCGGCCCAAGCGCTCCCCCAGGCGCGCCCTGTCCTCCTTGCCGCGCCGGACGCGATGATAGAGGATCGGCCGTAACAGCGGATAGCCGAGAATCCCGCCGAGTCGGTACGTGTTGCGGGCCAACCAAATAGAAATGCCTGATACCATTCCCTTGTCCGTTTACCCCGTTCTCGTGCATCGGATCAGCGGCCGCACCCACCACCATTGCGCGAATCATCCTACTTCAGAAAATAACATTTAGGAACAGGAAGAACCACATCCTAAATATTCTATCAAACGTCTTCAGGCTGACCCGGAACGAAGTTCTTTTCTTCTTCTTATAAAGACTTCATTTGCTTTATTTTAAAGCAACTGCTTAATTTCAAGTCACAAAGCAGTTGCAGGAGCGCCGTCTGGCGAAAACGCTCGGAAGGCTAAAGCAGTCGCCTATACTGCGTCCGGAACCGTGAAAACACAATACTCACGATTCCGGGTCGAGAAGCCGGTGCAGATGCACGATGAAATAGCGCATATGGGCGTTGTCGACGGTCTGCTGCGCCTTGGACTTCCAGGCCGCATGGGCGCTGGCATAATTGGGGTAGATACCGACGATATCAAGCGCATCCAGATCGGTGAACTTGACGCCCTTCAGGCTTTCGAGCTCGCCGCCGAAGACCAGATGCAGGAGTTGCTTGTTTTCAACCGTATCAGCCATTTCATATCTCTCTTTGCTCATTGCCTCCCGCCATAGCGTGTCTCGGGTTTGACCGTTTTTGTCAAGTGACGGGTCACATGACGGGCGGCGGCGCGAACTCGCGCATCAGCGTGCCGACCAGCGCCGGATTGCCCGCAAAAAGCGTCCCGTGGCGCAGCGTGCGGCGATTATAGGTCAACGGCCGCCCCGCGTCATCCACCAGCGAAGCGCCGGCTGCGGCAAGAATGATATCGGCGGCGGCCAGATCCCAATCATGTGAGTTAGGCCTCACAAGTGTGGCATCAAGACGGCCATCGGCCACCGAAGCCAGCCTGTAGGCGAGCGAGGGAATATGCGCGGCCTTGCTTATGCGCGCGCGAAACGGCGGGCTGAAGCCATCGAGCATCGCCGCCGGCAGGCAGAGCTCCAGATTTCCGGTTTCGCCGCGCAGCGATGAGGCCGCAATCGGAAGCCCGTTTTTGAGGGCCGGACCGCCAAGGGCGGCGGTAAACACCTCGTCAAGCGCCGGCGCGACGAGGACGCCGGCCACCGGGCGGCCACCGCGCACCACCGCCACGCTGACCATCCAGTTCTTCTTGCCCTTGAGAAAACCGCGCGTGCCGTCGATCGGGTCGACCACGAAGACGGCATCGGCTTCCAGCCGGGCGAAGTCATCGCCGCTTTCCTCCGAAAGCCAGCCATAATCCGGCCGCGCCCTCAGCAGCAGGTCTTCCAGGCATTCATTGGCGGCGAAATCGGCGGCGCTGACCGGCGACTGGCCAGAATTCTTCCACCAAACTTCGGGGTCCTGGCCGAAATGGGAGAGCGCGACCGCACCCGCCTCGCGCGCCGCATCGGTGATCAGCGCCAGATCGGCCTGGATATCGGCAACCAACGGCTCGGCCACGGCGGACCTCACGAGCCGGCGAGGGTGACGCCCTCGACGAGAATGCTGGGGGTGGTGATCGAGAACCGGCGGTCGATATCGCTGGCCGGCGTCATCGCCATGAACATGTCCTTCAGATTGCCGGCAATGGTCATCTGCGACACGGGATAGGCGATCTCGCCATTCTCGATCCAGAACCCGCTCGCTCCGCGCGAATATTCGCCGGTGACCATGTTGACGCCATGGCCGATCAGTTCCGTGACATAGAGCCCGGTTCCGATTTCGGCCATCAGTTCGACGGGCGTCTTCTGGCCGGGCTCGAGCACCAGGTTGGTCGGCGCGGCCGAAAGCGAATTGCCGGAGCGGGTGCCGCGACCATTGGTCTCGAAACCAAGTTCCCGGCCGAGCGCCGTCGACAGGAACCATTGCTGCAACACGCCGTCCTCGACCATGGCGAGCCGCTCACTCAAAACGCCTTCGCCATCGAAGGGTTGCGAGCCGGCGCCGCGGCGGATCGCCGGATCGTCAATCAGGTTGAGCCCGGCCTTCAAAACCTGCTTGCCGAGCTTGTCTCTGAGAAAGCTGGTCTTGCGCGCAACGGAAGACCCCGTAATCGCGCCGGCGAGACTACCGATCATGCTTGCGGCAAGACGCGGCTCGAAGATCACGGCGGCGTTGCGACGCGTCGGCACCTGGCGCGGCGAGAGCCGGGCCGCGGCCCGTTCGCCGGCCTTGCGGCCGATCTCTGCCGGCGGATCGAGATCACCGTCATGGGCGCGTGCATCGTAATCGTGATCGCGCTGCATGCCGGCGCCCTCGCCCGCCACGACGGAGACCGACACGGAGGAATAGGAACGGCGATAGCCGCCGGAAAAACCGTCGGAAGTCACCAGCACGAAGCCGACCTCGCCGCGCGAGGCACCGGCGCCGGAGCTTCTGGTGACGCCCTTGACCTGAAGCGCCGCCGCTTCCGCCGCAAGCGCGCGCTCGGCGAGCGCCTCGGGCGAAACCTCGGTCTCGTCGTAAAGATCGAGGTCAGGGGCTTCACGTGCAAGCCGGGCGCTGTCGGCAAGGCTGGCATAGGGATCTTCGGGCGAGACGGCGGCCATGGCGAGCGCGCGCTCGACCAGCGTGTCGATATCGCTGTCGTCATTGGTGGAAACGCTGGCGACCCTCGCCCCGCGAAACACGCGCAGCGAAAAACCTCTGTTTTCGGACGCCTTGGCGTTTTCGCGCTTCCCGTCGCGCACCGAGATGCCGTGCGAGGCGCCTTGCGAGACGACGACATCGGCCGCATCCGCGCCCTTCTTCTTCGCGACGTCGAGAATCTTCGACGCGGTGTCGATCAATTGATCGGGAACCCTTGATGATGACATGGCATTTGGCCTTTCCTTGCGCCCTCATTTATTGTTCACTTCATTGCGCATCAAGTGCCGTTCCCCCGGCCCTCCCCTTTTCTTGCATCCAGGACCCTTTTTATGGCAACGACCCAGAGCCTTTTTACCGAAACCGTGTGGATGCTGGGGGCCGCGGCCATCGCAGCGCCGCTTTTCAAGCGGCTCGGCCTCGGCACGGTTCTCGGCTATCTGGCGGGCGGGATCGTGATCGGTCCGGTGCTGCAAAGAATCAGCAATGGCGAGGAGGTGCTGCACGTCGCCGAACTCGGGATCGTGTTCCTGCTGTTCATGATCGGGCTTGAACTGAAGCCGGCCAGGCTCTGGACAATGCGCAAGGACATTTTCGGTCTTGGCCTTGCCCAGGTTCTGGTCACCGGCGCGGTGCTGGTGCCGCTCGCCAAATTCGGCGGGCTCGGAAACTGGCAGGCCGCGGTGATCGCCGGCTTCGGCCTGGCGCTGTCCTCCACCGCCTTCGCCATGCAGATCCTCGATGACAATGGCGACGTCAACACCCGCTACGGCCAGCGCTCGTTCTCCATGCTGCTGTTTCAGGATATCGCGATCGTGCCGCTTCTGGCGCTCGCCAGCATTCTCGGCGGCGGCGTGGAGGAGGCGAGCACCTCGGACATGCTGATGAATGCCGGACTGGCCGCCCTTGTCGTGGTGCTGATGATCGCCGCCGGGCGCTATGTGCTGACGCCGGTGTTCCAGATCATCGCCGCCACAGGCGCGCGCGAGGTGATGATCGTGGCCGCGCTGTTCATCGTCATCGGCGCTGCGATGATGATGCAGATGGTCGGGCTGTCGATGGCCATGGGCGCGTTTCTCGCCGGCGTGATGCTGGCCGAATCCTCCTACCGCCATGAACTCGAGGCCGATATCGAGCCGTTTCGGGGGGTTTTTCTCGCGATCTTCTTCATCGCCGTCGGCCTGTCGCTCGAACTGTCCGTGGTCTACGAGAACATCGGCCTGATCCTCGTCGCGGTTCCGGTGCTGCTCGTCGTCAAGGCCGCCGTCATCTACGGGCTGTGTCGCCTGACCGGTTCGCCGCATGAAGACGCGGTCCGGATCGCGGCCCTCCTGCCGCAGGGCGGCGAATTCGGCTTCGTGATGTTCTCGACGGCGGCTGCCGCCGGCATCTTCTCCAACGCCACCGCCTCGCTGCTGATCGCGATCGTGACGGTCTCGATGGTGGCGACCCCGCTGACCGTTCGCCTCGCCGAGCGGTTCTACGCCCGGCGCGAAACCCATGAGGAGATGGAGGAGGATTTCGACGGCGCCGGCGCGGACGTGCTGATGATCGGTTTCTCGCGCTTCGGCCAGATTGCCGCGCAAATCCTGCTCGCCAGCGGCCGCGACGTGACGATCATCGATTTCTCCGCCGATCGAATCCGGCAGGCCTCGGCTTTCGGCTTTCACATTTATTTCGGCGATGGCACCCGCAAGGACGTGCTGATCGCGGCGGGCATCGAAAAGGCCAAGATCGTCGCGGTCTGCACCCAGAAGCGCGAGATCACCGACCGGGTGATCGACGTGGTGCAGGAGAATTTCCCGCGCGCCCACATCTATGCCCGCTCCTATGACCGCAGCCACACGCTGGCGCTCAGGCAGCGGGGCGTCGAATACGAATTGCGCGAGACGTTGGAATCCGGCCTCGTCTTCGGCCGCGAGACGCTGGTGGCGCTCGGCACCAGCGAGGAAGAGGCGATCGCGATCACCGACGATATCCGCAAGCGCGATGCCAAGCGGCTGGAGATCCAGGCGGTCGAGGGCATCATGGCCGGCGCCGACATGCTCCACACCCACCCCGTCAGCCCCGAGCCGCTGATGCGCCCCAAACGCCGGCAGATCGACCCGACCGTGAAGGTGACCGGCAGGGACATGGCGTAAGGTCGCCAGGTCTTCAATCGGCGCTGTAGACGCGCTCCCCGGCGATATAGCTCGCGGCAAGCGCGAGGTCTTCGGAAAGCAGCACGAAGTCGGCGTCCGCGCCCGATTTCAGCCGCCCCTTTGACCGCGCGCCCACGGCCTCGGCCGGATAGAGCGATGCCATTCTGAGCGCCTCCTCCAGCGGCACGCCCAGCATGTCGCGGACATTCTTCACGCAGGTCAGCAGGTCGGTATCGGCCCCGGCAAGCGTGCCGTCGGCAAGCGTCAGGCGGCCATCCTTGCGATAGATCGTGCGGCCGTTGAGCTCGAAACTCTGAAGGTCCGTGCCGGTGACCGACATCGCGTCGGAAACCAGGAATATTTTCCCAGGCCCGGCCTTTGCCCTCAGCGCGATCCCCATCGCCACCGGGTCGACATGGTATCCGTCGGCAATTAGCCCGCAGGAAAAGCCGCCATCGCCAAGAACCGCGCCGACCATGCCCGGTTCGCGATGGCCGAGCGGGCTCATCGCGTTGAACAGATGCGTCGCCATGGAAGCGCCGGCAAACCGGTATTCCCGCGCCACCGCACAGGCGGCATCGGTGTGGCCGAGGCTGACGATATAGCCGGCCTTGCTGAGGCGCGCGACCTGCTGGCGGGTGACGTTTTCGGGCGCGACGGTGAGCAGTCCGACGCCGAAACTGCCGGCATTCTCCACCAGAAAGTCGCAATCCTCCGCTTCCATCGGCCGGATCAGCGCCGGATCATGCGTGCCTTTTCTGGCCAGCGAAAGATGCGGGCCTTCCAGATGCAGGCCGAGATAGCCCGGAATGCCCGCCTCCCAGGCGGCCTTGCCGGCCTCGACCGCCGCGCGCACCACATCGGGCCGGTCGGTAATCAGCGTCGGCAAGAGCGCGGTGACGCCGGAGCGGATCTGGGCGGCGCAGATGGTGCGCAGCCCTTCGAGGTCCGGCGCGTTGTTGAACAGCAGACCGCCGCCGCCATTGACCTGGAGATCGATCAGGCCAGGCGCCAGGATCTGCCCGTCCGCCGGGATGATCTCGCATTCGTCGGGAATGTGGCGCGCCGAGACGATCGCCTCGATGCCGGCTGAGGAAAACACCAGCGCCCGGCCTTCCAGCAGGCTCTCGCCGTCGAATATCCGCGCGCCGCTTATCGCCTTCTTCATGATTATTCGGTCTCCGTCACCTTGTTGAGCGCCACCGGCGCATCCGGGTTGAAACCACGGGCGCGCGACAGTTTCTCGATGACGCTGTAATAGGGCACGATCAACGCCAGCGCATCGGTCAGCGGATGGCCGGTCGCGACATGCGGCAGCAGTTCGGTGCCCTCGCCGCGTTCCGACGACACGAATACTGACGCGCCCTTCTTCGCCATGCCGGAGGCGATCTTGACGACGCTGTCCTCCGCCTTGTCGCGGGCGGCGAACGCGATCACCGGGAAACGCGGCTCGACCAGCGACACCGGACCATGCATCACCTCCGCCGAGGAATAGGCCTCTGCATGCAGTTCCGAGGTTTCCTTGCATTTCAGCGAGGCTTCGCTGGCGATCGCAAAGCTCGGGCCGCGTCCCAGCACATAAAGCGACTGGGCATCCTTCAGCGGCTCGATCAGCGCCGACCAGTCGCAGGCAAGCGCCTTCGCAAGGTCATCAGGAAGTTTGGCGAGCGCCGCCTTCAGCGCCGCGTCATCGGCCCATTCGGCAAGCACGGCAAGGCCGGCGACGATGGAGTTGACGTAGGATTTCGTGGCAGCCACCGCCTTTTCCGGGCCGGCCGCGATATCGATCGGCTGATCGGCCATTTCCGCCAGCGGCGAGGCAATGGTGTTGACGAGCGCAAGCGACAGCGCGCCGCCATCGCGTGCGGCCTTTGCGAGCGCAACAATGTCCGGGCTCTTGCCGGACTGCGAAACCGAAATCGCGGCGGCCTTGTTCATCTTGAGCTTCGCGCCGTAGATCGAGGCGAGCGAGGGGCCGAGGGAGGCGACCGGGATGCCGACGGTCAGTTCGATCGCATATTTCAGAAACAGCGATGCGTGATCGGACGAGCCACGCGCGATGGTGACCACCACGGCGGGATCCTTTTCGGCAAGCGCGCGACCGGCTTCCGCAAGCGCCGCGCTCTGGCCATCGAGCAGCCGGGCGGCAGCTTCGGGGATTTCGTCGATTTCGCGGCGCATATTGGTGATGTCGGTCATAGAGTCATCTTCCGTTTCATGGGTCGCCGGCATAGGTCAGCTCGGCGACGAGGTCATAGATATCGCTTCGATAATAGGTTCTGGTCAGCTCCACCGGCCGACCGCCGGCATCGTATCCGGTACGGCGGATCGCAAGCGCCGGCGCGCCGGGCGACATCGTCAGAAGTGCTGCCTGTTCGGCACTCAGGTTGCAGGCAGTGATCCGTTCCTCGGCCCGCACCATGGTGACGCCGCGCTCGGCAAGCGCGCCGTAAAGCGAGGTTTCGACCAGGTCGGGCCGCTCGAGAATATCGGCGGGCAGCGTGGAATGCTCGATCGCCATCGGCAGGTCATCGCCGAACCGGATACGGCTGAGGCGGGCAACGGCGGCGTTCCGGGGAAGCTTCAGCGCCTCCGCCTCTTCAACGCTGGCCGAAAACAGGCCGCGCTCCAGCCAGTGCGAGCGCGGCGTCAGCCCGCGCGCCTGCATGTCCTCGGTAAACGAGGTCAGCCGCTTCAGCGGCTGCTCGATCCGCGCCGGCGGACGCAGCACGAAGGTGCCGGCGCCGTGGCGGCGCTGCAGAAACCCCTCGCTGGTCAGTTCCGCGATCGCGCGCCGCACGGTGACCCGGCTGACGCCCACGATCCGGGCGAGGTCCCGCTCGGGCGGCAGCGCCTCGCCATGGGCAAGCTTGCCGCTTTCGACAGCCCTTGCCAGCTCGGCCTTCAGCCGCCGGTAGATCGGCCCGTCACCCGAAATGTCGAAATCCTGGAAAACCCGCACGGCCATCTCCTGTCGCAGGATATAGATACCAATTTAATACCAAATGACAAGGCTGTCTCATAAAATTCATCGATGGATCGTCCGCGACCGGCCTTGCCTTGCCGCCCGCCGGATGGCTCAAATGGCCTTCCGGCAAATGCGAGACCGCCATGCAGATCGAGGCCCTCATCTATTTCAACGAACTCACGCACTCGCGCTCTATCCGCCAGGCGGCCGAAACGCTGGGCGTGTCGCCGATGGCCGTCAGCCGCCAGCTTGAAAATCTCGAGGCCTATTTCAACGCCGTGCTGATCGAGCGCGGCGCGCGCGGCATTGCGCTCACCCCCGCCGGAGCGCTGCTGGCCGAACGCGCCGATGCGATGATCCGCGATCTCGAAGGCGCAAGGCAGGTGATCGACGACCTCAGGGGGCTCAATGCCGGCCACGTCTCGCTTCACGTCAACGGCGCGGTGATCAACGCCATCCTCGCCCCGGCGCTGGCCGAATTCTACGCGCTCTATCCGAAAATCTCGATTGCCGTCACAGTCACGTCAGCCGAAATCGCGTTGAACGCGGTGACCACCGGCGAGACCGATATCGCGGTGACGATGTTCTCGCCCTCGGATGCGCGGATCGAGACGCTGTTTTCGCTGTCCGTGCGGCATGATCCGGTGATGGCCCCGGATCATCCGCTCGCTGCCGAGAAGGAAATCACGCTTGAGGCCATCCGCCGCCACGCCATCGCCATGCCCGACCGCGCCTTCAGCATCCGCCGCGATTTCGACGATCGCCAGCGCGCGACGGGTTTTGCGCCGGTGGATGTCGCCTTCACCACCTCCTCGCTGGAACTCCAGAAGGAGCTTGCCCGGCGCGGCACGGCGGTGCTGATCCTGCCGGCGATGACGGTTGCCCGCGAGCTTCGCGATGGAACGCTTGTGCTGCGCCCGTTCGCAAAGGGCGCGGAAATCGCCAGCGACATGCGGCTGGTGCGCGCCGAGGGGCCGACGCCCACCTTCGCCGCCCTGAAGCTCGCCGAGTTTCTCGAAGCCTTCCTGCGCGAGCACGGGTAGACCCCGTCAGACCTCGCCGCCGGCGAAAATCGTCTGTACCCATTCGAGAAACACCCGCAGCCTTGGCGCGGTGTGGCGGTTCTGGGGATAGAGCGCGGTCAGCGGCGTTGGCGGCGGCGGAAAATCCGGCAGCACCTCGACCATGGCACCTTCCGCCAGCGCCTCGGCGAAATGATAGCGCGGCGCCTGCACCAGCCCGAACCCCGCCCGCGCAAGCGCATTGGCCGTGCCGGAATCATTGGCAGTGACGCGGGACTTCAACGTCACGTAACGGGTGCGGCCGTTCTCGATCAGTTCGAGCGGCATCACCTCCCCGGTGCGCGACGAGATGAACCCGACCGCCAGATGGCCGGCAAGATTGTCCGGCGTTTGCGGCACGCCGTGGCGCGCAAGATAGGTCGGGCTCGCCACCGTGACCTCGCGGAGCGCACCGAGCCGGCGGGCGATCAGGCCGCTATCCTCCAGTTCGCCGGCTCGGATGACGCAGTCATAGCCCTCGCGCACCAGGTCCACATAACGGTCACCCTGCCCGAAATGGATTCTGAGACCGGGATAGCGCGCCAGAAATTCCGGCAGGCCGGGCAGCAGGAAATTCCGGGTCAGATGCGGATGGGCATCGATGCGCAGCAGCCCGTCCGGATTGCCGGCCCGGAACGCGCCCTCGGCCTCCTCGACATCGGCGAGGATCGCAACGCAGCGTCGGTAATAATCCTCGCCGTCGAGCGTCGCCGCGACATGACGGGTGGTGCGGTCGAGAAGCCTTACGCCGAGATCGGCCTCCAGCCCCTTGATCGCCTCCGTGGCGGTCGAGCGCGCAAGGCCGAGATCAAGGGCTGCGGCGGAAAAGCTGCCGCGCTCGACGACGCGGGCATAAAGACGCATGCGGTCAAATCTGTCCATTCGCATTGTTCATCACAGGCGAATTATGTTGTCAATTTTCCGGTGATTGTTTCGCTCAGGCCAGAGCATATCTTTGGCGCGGTTCAACGAACATGGAGTGTATCATGACCAGAACTGCCATCATCACCGGCGCCTCGCGCGGGATCGGCGCTGAAATCGCCAGGCGCCTCGCCGCCGACGACATCAATATCGTGGTCAACTACGCATCGAACGCGACGGCCGCCGAGGCCGTGGTCGCCGCCATCAGGCAGCAGGGCGGCAAGGCGATCGCGGTCAGGGCCGATATCGGCGCGGCGGACGGCATCAAGACCCTGTTCGATGCCACCGAAGCCGAATTCGGCAAGGCCGACATTCTCGTCAACAATGGCGGCATGCTCTCGCTCGCACCGCTCGCGATGGTCACCGACGAGGATTTTGAACGCCAGGTCGCCGTCAATCTCGGCGGCACGTTTCGCGGCCTACGCGAGGCGGCGAAACGGCTCGCCGATGGCGGGCGGATCGTCAACTTCTCGACCAGCGTCGTCGGCACCAAACTCCCCGTCTACGGAGTCTACGCCGCAACCAAGGCCGCCGTCGAGACCCTGACCCATATCGCCGCCAAGGAACTGGCCGCGCGCGGCATCACCGTCAATGCGATCGCCCCCGGTCCGGTGGCGACCGAGCTGTTTCTCGACGGCAAGAGCGAGGAACTGGTCGCCAACATCACCCGCACAATTCCGGCCGGCCGTCTGGGCGAGCCCGACGATATCGCCGGAGCCGTCGCCTTTCTCGTCGGCGACGAGGCCCGTTTCATCAGCGGCCAGGTGCTGCGCGTCAATGGCGGCATGATCTGAAAAGGAGAACCGATATGCCATTCGTCAACATCAAGACCCCCGAAGCAGCACTCACCCGCGCGCAGAAGGAAGACATCATCCACCGCGTCACCGACATGCTGACCGAGTATTTCAGCGAGGCCGCGCGGCCCCACACCATGGTGCTGATCGAGGAGGTCCGCGACGGCGGCTACGGCCGCGCCGATGAGGTTTACGTCACACCCGAGGCCTGGCGCGCTGAAGGATAACCGTCGGGCCGGGGCGGAAACGCCTCGGCCAGCCCCTCCACGAACCGCATGATCTTGGCGCTCGGCTTGCCGCGCATCGGATAGAGCGCATGCATGGGGCGCGGCGGGGTGCGATAGTCGGCCAAAAGGCGAACCAAGCGGCCGGCCTTCAACTCCTCCCGTAGGATGATATCCGAGCCGAGCGCCACGCCATGGCCCTCGACGGCGGCGCGCATCAACACCATCCAGTCATTGCTGTAGAGGCGGCCGCTGACCTGAACTTCGCGCTCCCGACCGTCCTCGGTGAACAGCCAGCGGCATGGCGTGTGCCCTGCGCGCTGGCCGAAAATCAGGCACTCGTGCCGGGTCAGGTCCTGAGGGGTTTCCGGCGCGCCGTGGCGGTCGAGATAGGCAGGCGCGGCGCAAACCACCAGTTCATAGGGTGCGAGCGGAACAGCGGCCAGACCCGCGTTTTCCGCTCTGCCAACCCGGATGGTGACATCGAAGCCCTCCTCCAGCGGATCGACAAACCGGTCCTCAAGCGTGACCTCGACCTGCACGTCCGGATATTTTTCGAGAAACCGGGTGACGAAGGGCGCCAGCGCGAGTGTGCCGAAGGTTTTCGGCGCATTGACCTTCAGCAGGCCCTTGGGATGCCGGTGCATCTCGGACGCCAGCCCCTCCGCCGCCTCGGCCTCCGAAAGGATCAACCGGCAGCGCTCGTAAAAGGCGCGCCCGATATCCGTAATGTTCTGGCGGCGGGTGGTGCGGTGAAGAAGCGTCGCGCCCACCCTGTCCTCCAGAAACACGATGTGCTTGGAAACCATCTGCGGCGAGATGCCGAGCGCATCCGCGGCGGCGGCAAACGAGCCGAGATCGACCGCCTTGACATAGACGGCCATGCTGGTGAGCCGATCCATGATTATCCCCTTTTGGTTGGGAGAGTCTGTGAAATTTCGATATTTAAGTTCATATAGTGGAGGTTTATGCCGGGTCATCACAGTGTGACAAGGAGAAAACGTGATGAAGATCGGAATTATCGGCGCGGGCTTTGTCGGCCGCTCGGTGGCGCAGAAGGCGGTTCAGGCCGGCCATGAGGTGATGCTCAGCAATTCGCGCGGGCCGCAGAGCCTTTTCAGCATGAGAAGCGCCCTCGGCTGCGCCGTCGGGACGGTGGACGAGGCGATCGCCTTTGGCGAGGTGATCGTGCTCGCGATCCCCTTGGCGGCCTATGGCGCGCTGCCGCCGGAAGGCTTCAGGGGCAAGATCGTGATCGACGCGATCAACTACTATCACGAGCGCGATGGCCATATCGAAGCGCTCGACCGGGGCGAGACCACCACCAGCGAAATGGTCGCCGCGCAACTGCCGGGCGCCCGCGTCGTCAAGGCCTTCAACGCCATCCGGATGATCGACCTAGAGGTGGCGGGACGGCCGG
>MDSV01039031.1_pt1 | contig 16076 bp, 18 predicted proteins | sample 810851 | NCBI WGS metagenome assembly MDSV01 (sample SAMN05326640, study PRJNA326480) | marine metagenome | isolation source: seawater | place: Atlantic Ocean: North East | collected 2012 | reverse complement strand
TATAAAGAGTTACAAAGTAGGTTGAAAGAAAGGAGATGTGATGGATAGATTTTCACGTTTGCTTGGTGAGTTCAGCCGAAAGAAGTCAGAGGCTAAACTAGCTCAGCAACTTAACAAATCGCTAAAAGCTCCAGCGGCAAATGCTAATGGAACTAGTGGCTATTTGATTAAGGCAGGTAAAAATGCTGGAAAAATGCTTAAGCATTTGAAAACTGATAAAAACAAACTTTAATCTTTATAGAGAGGGGTTTTAAAACCCCTCTCGAGGCTTTAATAATCTCATAGATGAAAAAACAAAACTTCTATGACCTGAATTTTGATCAGCTTAAAACATTCTTAGTTGAGAATGCAGAAATTGACTCAAAAAAAGCTAAAATGAGATCCCAACAGCTTTTCAATGCAGTCTATAAAAAAAATATTAAAAATTTTGATGAATTAACAACTTTTGGAGTTGAGCTTAGAAAAAAAATTAAAGACTTAATAAGTTTAGAAAAACCGAATATAATAGATATTCAAAAATCTAAAGATGGAACAATTAAATTTCTTCTAGAACTTAAAGACAAAAGAAATGTTGAAACAGTTCTAATTCCTGACAAATCACAGATCAAATATACGATTTGCTTATCAGTTTCTGTAGGTTGTTATCTTTCTTGCGAGTTCTGTGCTACGGCGCAAATATCAAAAAAGTTAGTGAGAAATTTATCACCAGGTGAAATTATTTCACAAATCATTTTATGTAAAGATTATATTAATGATTGGTCATCACAAAAAAAAATCACAAATCAAGTTTTAATGGGAGAAGGCTCACCTTTTTTGAATCTTGATAATGTAAAAGTTGCAATAGATAATTCAAAAAATAAAGATGGCTTAGAATATGGCCGAACAAGAATAACAGTAAGTACTGTAGGCGTTGGAATTAAAAAAAATGATATTAATGCTATTGAATGGGCTGCTAAAGAATTAGATGTTTATCTAGCTTGGAGCCTTCATAGCTCGATCCCCGAACATAGATCAAAGATAATGCCTATTAATGACAAATATCCTATTAGCGCATTAATTCCTCAATTTAGAAAATATTATGAAAAGACTAAATTACCAATTTTTATAGAGTGGATTTGTTTAGAGGAGAATTTGACAGATGAACACGCAAAAGAGTTAATAAAGATTATGAAAAAAGTACCATCAAAGTTGAATTTAATAGAGTTTAATCCACTCTCTAATAAAGATTTTAAGGCTGCGACTAAGGAAAATATAGATAAATTTTCAAAAACAATTCAAGAGGCCGGCTATCTTTCTTTGTTTAGAAGAAGTAGAGGAAGAGACATAAATGCTTCTTGTGGTTCATTAGCAAATAAAAAAGCATTAAATAATTAAATGTTATATAATATATTATGGATTCGATAGTATCTTTGACAATCTTGATTCTTTTAGTGGTTAATTTAATCGGCTTGATTGTCCTATTAAAACGCAAAAAGCCAGACGAAATTAACAACGAACAAATATTTAAAGACGAGGTAAATTCTCTAAAAAATTCTTTTAGTCAATCTTTTGGTTCTATGAGTAAAGAAATTGCAAAAGATATGACTGGAGCTCTAACTAAAGTTGACGAAAAAGTCTCTGTATTTAATCAGCAGGTAAGTGAACTAAACAAAAGTCAAGATAACTTTAGCAGAATTTTAAGTGGAGTAAAATCTTATGGTACGCTTGCCGAATTTGGATTGGGCACTCTGTTAAAAGATTTGTTACCAGCGTCACAATTTATCGCTAATGCAAAAATGAAAGATGACACTTCTGAAACAGTTGAGTTTGCTATTAAACTCCAAGACGTTCTGTTACCTATTGATAGTCATTGGCCTGTAGAAAAATATAAAGCTATTGATGATGCCTACAATGCAAACGATAAAGAGGGACAAGCTGAAGCAAGAAAAGATTTAGCAGCTGCTTTTAGATTAAAAGCTAAAGCAGTTAATGTTAAGTATATAGCTCCACCTAAAAGCACAGATTTTGCTATTATATATGTTCCTACCGAAGGACTATTTGCAGAACTTTCAAGTTATAGAGATCCAAAAACTAAGGAGTTGTTACTTCAAGAATTAAGAACAAAGTATAAGGTCACAATTTCTGGCCCTAATACATTATCAGCTTTATTACAATCGTATCATCTGGGATTTCAAACATTAAAAGTTCAGCAGCATGCTACTCAAATTTATAGCGATCTAAGAAATATTAGCTCTAGATTCGAGAAACATTTTGATGGAATAAAAGATCTTAGAAAAAAATTAGAGCAGGCAATGACGGCCACAGATGGCTTTGGTAGAGATGCAAGATCAATAATGAATACTTTAGGAAATATTAAAGACCCTCAACAAGTTAAAAAAACTTTAGAAGAAAATTCTGAAAAGATTAAGATTCTTAAGTAAATATAATCATGTCAAATTTTGTTTTTTACGATTTTGAGACTAGTTCTTCTAACAAATATTGGGGTCAAATTATACAGATCGGAGCTGTATTGACTAATGATAACTTAGACGAATTAGATCGTTTTGATGCTAGATGCAGATTGAGCCCAGGTATTATTCCTGAAGCAATGGCTTTAATTGTAAATAAAACATCACCAACGATGTTAAAAAAATCAAATCTATCTCATTACCAAATGATAAGACAATTTGTAGATACTTTAAAAAGGTGGGGTAAAGCTACTTTTATTGGATTTAATAGTATTGAGTTTGATGAAGAATTTTTAAGGTGCACTCTTTTTCAAACTCTAGAATATCCATACATTACAAGTACTAATGGCAATACTAGAGGAGATGCATTAAGTCTTGCTCGAGCAGCAAATCTTTATTATCCAAATACGCTTAAAAATTCAGTGAATGAAAAAGGTAACTATGTTTATAAGCTAGATCAAATGGCGCCCCTAAATGGAATAGAACATGGAAATGCCCATAGCGCGATAGGAGATGTTTTGGCAACAGTAGGTATTGCTAAATTAATTTATAAAAAAGCACCAGATGTTTGGAAAGCTAGTTTGCTAACTATAGATAAAAATAAATCATTAGAATTAATAAAAAAAGAACTTTTTTTTTGTACTAATGAATATTTCTACGGTAAAAGCAGACCCTATGTTCAAACTTTTGTTTGTCAACACCCTCTATACCAATGGCCATTATGCTTTGATTTAAGACACGATCCATCAGTCTATTTGGACATGTCATTATCAGATCTTACTGCAGCAATGAAAAAACAACCTAAATTTATTAGAACTTTAAGACACAATAAACATCCAGTTATAATGAACCCCTCATATGGAGAAAAATTCGAAGAGTACAAAATGATTGGAATTGGTAAATTACAGTCCCGAGCAAATATGGTAAAAAATCACAAGGAATCTGCTGAAAAGATTGCTTCTATTAAACGATCTGAAGTTGAAGAAAAGGCTCAAACAAAATCACAAGAGGATCTATATAATGAAGAGAGTATTTATACTAAATTTACTGCTGCCGATGACAATAAGCTTATGCCTGAATTTCATAAAGTTGATTGGAATAAAAGGCTCAATATAATATCAAAATTTAAGGATGAGCGTTTACAATATTTTGGTAAAAAAATTCTCTACATGGAAAAACCTGAATTACTGGGTAAATCAGAATATAATTTAATCCATAAAGATTTTGCTAAAAAACTTTTAAGTACCAATAATGAAAAATGGAATACGATACCAAGAACCTATTCGGAAATAGATACACTTAGAGCTAAATTTGAAAAAGAAAGCCAACCTGATAAGTTAGAAATCTTGAATGAAATTAACGCGTACGTTGAAGAATTGGAAAAAAAATACTCTTCTGCGTAGTTGACTTTAAATTAAAAATACTTAATTAAGTAAGTCATATGGCTACAAAAGCAATAACAGATGAAAACTTTGATAACGAAGTAATTAAATCTAGTAAACCCACTATAGTAGACTTTTGGGCAGAGTGGTGTGGTCCATGCAAACAAATAGGACCAGTCCTAGAAGAAATTTCAGATGAGATGAAAGATCAGGTTGTTATAGCAAAACATAACATCGATGAGGAGCCCAATACACCTACTAAATACGGAATAAAAGGAATTCCAACCATGTTATTATTTAAAGGTGGAGAGCTAAAAGCTACTAAAGTAGGAGCTACTACAAAATCTAATATCGTTTCTTGGATAAAAGAAAATATCTAATTTTTACTTAATATATTCCCGCACAAATAAAGCGACCCAAAAACACAAATTATTTTTTTTTCTTTAGAACTAATTTTTTTTAGAGCGTCTTCAAAACTTTTAGATGTAGTTACGTTAAAATTATTTTTTTTTGCAATTTTGAATAATATATTTTTAGAAAGTGACCCTGACTCATTTTCAATTGGAATAGTAATAACTTTTTTAATTATTCCTTTAAATTGCTTGATAAATAATTGTGGATCTTTATTTTTAGTCATACTCCAGATTCCGTAAATAGGAACATTTAAAGTTTTTAGATAATTAGCTAAATTTTTAGCACTTTTTTCAGAATGACACCCATCAATTAAAATTTTTTCATTTTTATGAATTTTTTTAATTAATTTACCCTTTTTTAAGTATTGAATTCTAGCTTGAAAATTTATTTTAGGAATAGTCCTCGTTATAACCTCTTTCTTAATGTTTAGGTCCAAAGCTATTTTAATAGCTAGACATAAATTTTCTAATAATCCTTTTGAATGGATATATTTTGAGTTTAATTCTATTTTTATATTTTTGCTTTTGTAAAAAAATCTATTTTTGATTTTTTGTAATTTCCAAGTACTTGAATAATCGATAAAACTTAAATTCTTACTTAATATTTTTTTTATTCTTTTCAAAACTACAGAGCTTTGTTTTCCAACATAAATATTGGTAAAATTACTTAAAAAACCTACCTTTTGAAAAATAACTTCATTTAGAGTTTTTTTTTTCAGGAAGTTTAAGTGTTGTTTATTAATATTTACTATTGCTTGTATTTGCGGAAAATCAAATATATTCGTAGAGTCTTTGGCAAATAATGCACCAGCTTCTATTAGATTATATTCATTTTTTTGTTTAGCAGCATTTAAAACAAATATAACGGTTAAAGCCTCAAAGATTGTTAAATTAATTTTTTGTTTTTCAATTATTTTAATTGTCTTTTTTAAATCATTATAACTAAGAAAATTTTTACCCATCCAAAACCGTTCTCTTATATCTATTAGACTAGGAGATATATAAGCCGCAGCAGTTTGGTTATTAGCCTCAATAAAAAATTTCAACGATGTTAATAATGAATATTTTCCGTCACTACCAATTATATTAATTACATTTTTAAGTTTTTTTTCAGGATTTTCCAATTTGTTAAGAACAAGCTTAATTCTTCTAAGATCAAAATTAATTGATTTTTTAAATAACTTGTTTTTAGCTAGCTGATTGTAAAGTTTGGTCGATTGAGACATTAGATGTCTCATCTTTAACCTGAGCTTCTGCTTTTTTCAACAACACATTTAGCAATGTTCCAACAGTGGAACTTAGGTATTTTCTCTCTATTACTAAATCAATTCCCCCATGATCTTTCACATATTCTGCTGTTTGAAATTCCTCTGGGAGAGTTTCTCTTACAGTGTCTTGTATTACTCTTCTACCTGCAAATCCTATAGTTGCTTTAGGTTCTGCTATTAAGATATCACCTAACATAGCCCATGAAGCTGTTACACCCCCTGTTGTTGGATCTGTTAAAATCACGATATAAGGGATATTTTTTTTCTTAAGTTCATTAACTGCTAGAGCAGTCCTTGACATTTGCATTAATGCAATCGACGACTCCATCATTCTTTGTCCTCCGCTACAACTAAAAAAAATAAATGGGATATTTCTTTCAATTGAATTCTGCACGCCCGCAATAAATGCTTCTCCCGAAGCAGCGCCAAAAGAACCTCCAATAAACCTGAAATCTTGAGCACCTACTATAACTTCTATATCTTTGACTTTTCCTTTTGCTATAGCCACAGCATCATCTTGTTTTGTAATTTTTCGAGCAGTATTTAACCTATCTTCATACTTTTTATTATCTTCAAATTTCAAAGGATCATCTTTTGGGAGAGGAGTTTTAATTATTTCATATTCTTTATTATCAAAAAAAGTGTCAAATCTTTCTTTACACGATAACTTGTGATGTGCCCCACATTTAGGACAACATTTAAGATTTGATTGAAGATCGTCTTTATAAATTAAATTTTTACATCCACAAGTCGTCCAAAGATTCTCATCACTTTTAGCAGACCTTTTTTCAAATAAAGACTTAATTTTAGGTTTTATAAACTTTGTTATCCAATTCATAAAATTTTATTTTTTAAACTGTATACTAATTTATCTAATTTTGTGACAGGATTTTGTCTTTTTTTTAAAGAATCAGCAATAGTTTTGCATAATTGACTACCCACAACCAGTCCATCAGCTGTCTTTAATGAAGAAATAGTTTTATTTGTTATTCCAAAACCTATTACTAGACTTTTATTCTTTATGAGATTTTTTATTTTCTTATAGTTTTTAATTATATTTTTTGGTGAAACTTTTAGTTTTCCACCTGTCGTTGATAACATGCTAATATAATAGATCATATCATGAGAATCTTTAATAATTTTTTTCATTCTATCTCGAGAAGTTGTAGGTGATAATAGTTGAATAAAGTTTATAGATTTTTTCTCACATTTGTTTGAAAAATCTTTATTTTCTGGCCACGGTAAATCAACAACAATTAAGCCATCTACACCTGAAGATTTACATCTTTTTAAAAAATTATTTTCTCCATTTTGATAAATAAGATTATAATAACCCATTAAGATTAAGGGTTTTAAAGGATTTATTTTTTTAAAATTTTTGACAATTTGAAAAACATCTTTTAATTTTATTCCATTTTTCAGAGCTCTATGAGAACTACCTTGGATTTGGCCTCCATCTGCAATAGGTGTATTATGTGGAAATCCTAATTCTAAAATATCTGCATTTTTAGCTATTGAATTTAATATTTTAAGTGAATTTTTTTTAGTATTGTCACCGGCGACTGTGTATGTAATCAATGCAGCTCTTTTTTCCTTTTTACATTTTTCAAAAGCTAATCTAATTCTTGATCTCATCTAATATAAGATCCCAATCTATTTTTAATAATATCTTTATCCTTCAATGAGTCCCCACAACTATTTACCACAATAATATCTGAAGAGCTCAGTCTAGGAGCTATACGAATAGCCTCTGCAAAAGCATGAGAAGGTTCTAATGAGGGCGAGATATTCTCTAATTTTGAAACTAGTCTGTAAGCGCTCAACGCCTCTTCATCCGTTGCAGAAACATATGTAGCTCGTTTTGTTTCTTTTAAAAAACAATGTAATGGTGAAATTCCAGGATAATCTAGGCCAGCAGAAATTGACTCAGTGGGACTAATTTGTCCTTCTTTATTTTGAACAACGTATTGAGCTGCCCCATGCAAAATTCCAATTTTAGATTCATTAGTTAAAGGTGCAGCATGTAATTTACTATTTTTTGGTCCTCCTGCTTCAATACCCACAAATTCAGTTTTAGTATCCATAAATTCATTCCAAAATCCCATTGCTGAACTTCCTCCTCCAACACAATTAAATAATTTTAATTTTTTTGGGATTTCTCCAAATTCTTCTTCAATTTGAATCTTAAGTTCTCTAGAAATCTGGGCAGTACTCCATGCACAAATTTTAATAAATATATTAGGTCCAACCGTAGAACCTACACACATATGAGTTGTGTCACAATTAGAGACCCAGTAACGCATACATTCACTAACTGCGTCAACAAGAGTCTGACTGCCAGTAGTAACTGGCACAATTTCAGCACCATTTTTTTTCATTGCTTCAACGTTTGGTCTTTGTCTTTTTATATCTTTGGCTCCCATAAAAATTTTACACTTAAGTTTAAATTTTTTAGCTGCCATAGAAAGCATTTTTCCAGCATAACCAGCTCCTGTATCACCTACGATATATTTTTTACCAGCTCTTTTAGCGATTAAACAATGCACTGTTGCGTTATAAATCTTATGGGCACCTCCATTTGCTTCAGATACGACTTTGGCATAAATTTGAGCTCCATTTAAATGGGCAGTTAAATTTTCTAATTTTATAAACGGTGTTGGAGCACCAATGTACTCTTTAAAATAATAATCTCTTTCTTTTAAAAATTTTTTGTCTTTCCTAAGTTTTGCAAATAATTTCGTTAAATCATCAATAGGTTTTTTTAATGTTTCAGGAATAAAATTACCACCGAATTTACCACCATACATGCAATTTCTATCATGCTGGTCTATTAAAGGTATGCCTTTTTTAATTTTCATTATTAATTCTTTTATAATGATTTGATCAATTTTTGAATATTATTCTTAATATTTCCTTTTGTGATACTTCTGCCTATTACAATAGCAGTAGCACCTTTACTAAAAGCATCTTTGGGAGATATTACTCTTTTTTGATCATTGGCACTATCTCCTTTGAGTCTTATTCCTGGAGTAATGATCTCCATTCTTCTACAGATATTTTTTATGAATTTAATCTCATTCCCAGAACAAACAACTCCATCTAATCTTGATAATTTCGCAAGTATAGCTTGTTTTTTTACGAGGTCTTTAATTGATTTTGTGTGACCTATCTTTTTTATAGATGAGTTGGAGAAACTAGTTAAAACGGTTACACCTAAAATTTTTAATTTTTTATTTACTTTAATTGATGCTTTCTTGATTGCTTTTAGCATTTCAAAGCCTCCATTTAAATGAACAGTCAGATAAGATATATTTTTCAGATCTTTTAAAGAATTAACAGCTGAGACGCATGTGTTAGGAATATCATTTAATTTAAGATCAAGAAATATCTCTTTATTCTTTAAAGTAGATATAAATTTTCGTCCGTTTTTTGAGTAAAATAATTCTAACCCAAACTTATACCCAATATTTAACTTAGTAGTTTTTGTAAGGGAAATAATTTTCCTAACTTTACTTAAGTTTGTACTATCACAGGCTATAAATATTTTTTGTTTTTTCATTTATTGATAAATTCCTTAAATTTTTTACTTACTCTAAATCTAACCTTACTTTTTTTTGGAACATAAATCAGCTTTCCTGTTTTAGGGTTTCTTGCAGAAAATTTTTCCGAAATTTCTTTAACGTAAAAGCTTCCAAATCCTCTTAATTCAACATTTTTTTTGCTTTTAAGACTATCCTGTATGGAGTTAAAAAAAGTATCTACTATTAATTCTAATTGAGGTTTTGTTAGTTTATTATATTTTTTTTTAAGCGATTTAATTATCTCAGGTTTTGACAATTATTTTTTTTCTTTTTTTTTTCCGCCAATAGCTTTTTCAAAAATACCTTTCAGCGTTGCGCCAGATTTTGCGGCGTTAGCACCAAATTTTTTCATTAAGCTTTTCTCCTCTTCGATTTGAGCGGCTTTAACACTTAATTTAACTTTTCTAGTTTTAAAATCTAATTCAGTTATTTTTGCATCTAAAACATTGCCTGGAGAAAATATTTCAGGTCGAGCATCTGCTGTTTCTTTAGCCAAATCTGTTTTTTTAATTGTTACAATTAGTTTTTTATCTTTATCTATAGCTACTTTAACGCCTGTTTTTAAAACTTCGTGAATTCTTGTAGTAATTATATCGCCAACTTTTTTATTATTATCTTTGAAAAAGTCTAAAGGATCTTTTTCCAAAGCTCTTTTAGAAAACCTGATTTTATCGTCTTTAATTTCTATAATCTTTACATTAATTATATCGTTTTTTTTAAACTTTTTAAGATTATCTATATTTTCATCGAAAGAGATTTCTTTATAATGTAGCATTCCAGTAAGACCTGAATCAGTCAGTTCCCCAAAAATTGCTTTTTCTGTAATACTATTAATTTTTATTTTTACCTCTTTACCAACATTCTCTTTTAATTTATCCCATGGATTATCTAGAGTAGATTTGTAAGATAAGGATATTCTTTTTGCATCTTTGTCTATACTTACAATCTTAAATTTTATTTTTTGAGAGACAGACAGAACTTTGCTTGGTTTAATATTTCTATTAGTCCAATCTATTTCGGACGAATGAACTAAACCTTCAATACCTGACTCTATTCTAATAAACGCTCCATACTCCATTAATTTCGTCACGGTACCCTCGTATATTTCTCCAACTTTATATTTCTTTTCTATGTTTTCATATGGATCTTCTGTCAAAGCTTTCACAGAGGCAGAAACTCTATTTGTTTTTGGATCAATTTTAGTTATTTTAACTTTTAATTTTTGTCCTATTGTTACTAAGTCTGAAGGTTTTTTAACTCTGCCATGACTTAAATCTGAAACGTGGAGCAAAAGTGTTAATCCTTTGTAAGTTAGGAAGATTCCCCATTCAACTACTGCATGGACAACACTTTCTACAATATCACCTTCTTTAATATTTTTTAAAGCTTCAATAATTTCAGCATTTTTACTTTTTTCTAAAACTGCTCTTCTCGATACGCAAACATTTCCTCTATTTTTATCTATTCTTGTAGCAATTACTTTAACTGGAGTATTCATTAAATGATCAACTTTTTTTAAAGGTCTTACATCAATTTGTGAGGAAGGCATAAAACAAGGGAGTCCTTCTACTGATGTTAAAAAACCTCCTTTTACTTTTCCAGTTATATATCCTGTCAATTCTTCCTGAGTTTCAAAAACTTTTAGCATCTTATTCCATGCTTTCATTTTTCTTGCTTTATCTCTGCTAATTACTACTTCACCTTTAAAATTCTCTACTCTCTCTAAAAAAACAGATACTTTTGATCCTACTTTAATTTTGGATAACTCATCATCATTTTTAAATTCTTCAATAGGTATCATTGACTCCATTTTTAATTTCGCATCTACAACTATAAAATTTTTTGTTATTTCTGTTACGGTCGCTTCTATTATTTCCCCTTCTTTTACTTTTCGATCTTTAAAGTCTTCGTCTAATAGAGCTTGGAATTCTTTATGTAAAGGATTTGGTTTCTTTAATTCTTGTTCAGTAGCCATATTTTTTTTTAATCGTTTCGTCTATATGTTTTGACATTTTTTTTAGCATTGCTTGTTTATTTAATTTTCCGGTGTCGATTTCTATCGCATCTATATGTTTTCGTAAAGGGGAGTTTTTCCTTTTAAGATCATGATTATTTCTAATTCTTAAGGCTTTTTTCACGTCTTTAATCTTAATCTTGTTATACTTTTTTTTTAACTCCTTAAATCTTCTATAAGCTGCAATATCTAGATTGCATTTAAAATAAAATTTCACATCAGAGTTTGGAAGAATTTTTGTTGAGATATCTCTTCCTTCTATACAGCACTTTTTATTTTTTTTTGCAAATTTTTTTTGGAAATTTTTTAAAATATTTCTTACTTTATTTATTTTGGCAATAGTTGCACTTTCTTTTGATATTTCTAAACTATGCAAATTAATTTTATCTAATTTATTTTGATTAAGTTTGGAAAATTTTTTTTTTAAAAATTTTATTTTATTTTTCGGCTTATATTTAATTAAAAGGTAACTTGCATAACGATATAATAATCCTGAAGACAAAAATTTGAGTTTGTATTTTTTAGAAATCATTTTACCTCCAGTAGAGGTTCCAGTAGCTCCACCCCCATCTACAGATACTTGTATTTTTTTAAATTTTAATTTCAAATTTACCTCCTAATAATTTAATTAAGTTTAAAAACGAAGGTGAGGAAGTATAAACAGTCTCAAAGTTTTTTATTTTTGTATTTACTCCTGTTAACAAAGCCAGAATAACTGAGCACATGCATATTCTATGATCTTTTAAATTTGGAACTCGGATAGATCTATTTCTAATATTAATTAAACCTTTCCCATATATCTTAATTTGATTTTTTGTAGCAACACTCTTAACATTAATTTGTTTCAAAATTTTTTGCATTTCTTTAATACGATTACTTTCTTTATTAGCCAAATCACCAACACCTTTAAAAACAGAAACACCTTTAGTTAACGCTGCAATACAAAATAAAATAGGAAACTCATCTGTAGTTTTTTCGTAGTAATTTTTTGGAGTAATAATTGGTTTTTTCAATTTGCTACTTTTAATAATTATGTCTCCAATTATTTCATTATTTTTTGTTCTTTTATTATTAAATTTAATTTTAGCTCCATGTTTTTTTAAAATCTCATAAAAACCAATTCTTTTAGGATTTAAACCTACATTTTTTATTTTCATCGTTGAGTTCTCATTTAGTAAAGTAAGAGCTGTAAAAAAAGCAGCTGAAGAAGGATCTCCTGGTACATTTATACTAAAAGAATTTAAAGATTTTTTTCCAAAAATTTCAATTAAATTATTCGAACCCTTTTTTATTTTAATTACATCAAAATTATTTTTTAATATGTTCTCTGTATGGTCTCTACTCTTGAATTTTTCAATTATTTCAGTCTTTCCATAAGAATTTAGTCCAGCTAGAATAACTGCACTTTTAAGCTGAGCAGAAACTCCTGCTTTATAATTGATACCAATAGGCATTTCAGTTGAAATAATTTTTAATGGAAAATTAAATTTATTTTTTGGAAGAAATTCAGCACCAAATTCAGACATCAAAATAATTAATTTTTTCATACTTCTTTTGTTTAAAGAGTGATCTCCTAAAACTTTAACTTCTATATCAGGGTTAGTAGATAAAATACCTATTAAAAGTCTTGCTAATGTACCTGAATTTCCAAAATTTAATTTTAAATTCTTTTTTGCAAATAACGATCCTAGTCCCTTTCCAAAAACGAGATAAGATCCTTTTTTAATCTTTTTAATTTTGACACCGAGTTTCTTTAAACAGATTATTGTAGAAAAAACGTCATCTGATTCTAACACGTTATCTACCCTAGAAATATCTTCACTGATTGCTCCAATTAAAAAACTTCTAATAGACAAGGATTTATCTGAGTCGACTTTTATGTTTTTATTGAAAGGCTTGATTTTATAATTTAAATTTAATGAAAAACTTTTAGTTTTCATCTTTTATTAAAAATTTGAACCAAAATATGACTCAACTGCTTTTGAAGACTTTAATAATTCTCTAGGCGTTCCCTCAGCTATAACACCTTGAGAGCCTAACACGTAAGCTCTATCTACGATATCAAATAAGTTTTTAACGTTATGGTCACTAACTATAATTGAAGTTTTTTTAGCTTGAATACTTAAAATATACTTTGAAATATCCTGAATTATCAATGGGTCTAAAGCTGCATATGGTTCGTCTAACAAAACTACTTTGGGATCATTTATCATTACTCGAGCCATCATTAAGCGCCTCAGCTCTCCTCCTGACAATACGTTTGCATTTAATGATCTTAAGTGTTGCAAGTTAAACTCATCAAGCAACTTCTCTGTAATTTCTTTTTGTTTGTCTATCCCCTTTATAGAAATTTGAGCAACTCCTAAAATATTATCATAAACTGACATGTTAAAAACACTTCTTTGCTGAGGAAGATAACCCAAACCTTCTTCTGCTCTTAAATGAATTGGTATTTGATCTATAGCTTTATTATTCAACAAAATTTTTCCACCCTCAATATTTTGTTCTCCAATACACATTGAAAATAAAGTTGTTTTACCACATCCATTTGGACCAAGAATTCCAACAATTTCTCCCGGAAATACTTTTAATGATAGTTTTTTTAAAACCGATCTTCCATTAAAAGATTTACTTACGTTTTGGACCTCAAAGATTGGTTTATCTTTTTTAAATTTTAAAATTCTAAAACCTTTTTTCATCTAGATTTACATTAGCATTTATTTTACCATTATTAAAAGAAGTTATATCTAATTCTTGACTGCTTATATCAAATAGCAATTTATCTGCAATCAGGTTTCCTTTTATATCATTTATTTTTACGTTTTCATAAATGCTGAGATAGTTTTTTGAATTTGAATACTCAGCTTTCTCAGCGAATAACTCACTATTTAGATAATTAGCTTTAACATTTTCTTCGAACCTCATATCTAACGTTTTAGTATTGTATATACCTGTATCTGACCATACGTATAATATTGTATCATCATTAAAATAGAAAGTGGCATTAACTATTTTCATATAAACTATTTCAGGCTTTATCTCATCAATTTGAGCTTCTTCTGATTTTAATAAGTATCTATTTCCATTTAGGTCTAAACCAGTATATTCAATGTCATAAAACACATCGTTAGCACTTAAATTATTTTTATACTTTTGTTTTTCTACTTTTTCTTTTACTTCTTTTGATATTATATTTTCTTTATCATTTGTCTCTTTATTGTAGTAAGTAAAATAAATTATTAAAATTCCTGAAAATAGAAGCAATAACTGAATAATCTTAATTTTTTTTTTCCTATTTATCATTTAATACCAGATTTCAAAAGAAAATGAATGTGGATGATACCTTTTAACTTCATCTTTTTCCTTTTCTTATAATCATTATCAGAAACAATTAATAAACTTGTGATTTTTTTTTCACTCATAATATTTAATGCTTTATCAGCTGGCATATTTTCATTAACGACGAATGGTTTTTTTGTCATAAATTCATTTAAATTAGTTTTTTTTGAAAAAACTTTTCTTTTTCTTCTTAAATCTCCATCTGTTACCAAACCTTCAATATAATTTTTTTTAAGCACAACAACAATTCCTAACTTCTTTTGATTGATAATCTTTAAAGCTCCATCTAAGTTTTTCTTATAATCTATTATCGGTAACTTTTTTCCTTTGATCATAATATCTTTTGATAACAACAATGACTCTCCAATTTTACCACCACTGTGATACAATTTAAATTTTTCCTTTGAAAATTTTTTTTTGTACATAATAGTAGTTGCCAGACAATCTCCTAAAAGCAAAGCAATAGAAGTACTCGACGTAGGAACCATGCCAGTAGGGTCTGACTCTTTTACTTTGGGTAATAAAATCTTTATATCACTTGCTTTTAATAAAAGGCTTTCAGATTTAGATGCAACACCAATAATTTTTATTCCAAATCTATTTGCATATTTTAGCATATTGGTTAACTCATAAGTATTTCCTGAATTTGAAAAAATTAATAATAAATCTCTTTTTTCTATTTGACCCATATCACCATGAGAGGCTTGAGTAGGATCACAAAAGAAACTTGGTATTCCAACACTTGAGAAAGTTGCACTTATTTTTCTGGCTATTAATCCAGATTTTCCGACTCCTGCAAAGATGATTTTTCCTTTACAATTAAGAATACAATCTACAGCTTTTACGAAGGACTTATTAAATACTTTTTTTACTTTTTTAAGTTCGTTTATTTGTAAGTTAGCTGCTTTATTTGCTAAAGAAATATAATTATTTTTATTCATTAATGTTCAAAAATATCAAATTTAAATCCGTTTTGATCTAGCTCTATTCTAGTACTTAAGAAAGCTATACATTTTTTATACAAATCTAAACGGTTTTCTCTAATTAGCATTTTTTCTAGTTCTGATTTAATTTGATGCAAATAAATAACATCATTCGCAGCATACTCTAATTGTTTATTTGATAAATCATTTATATCTTTGTTCCAATCACTACTACCTTGACGTTTGTCTAAACTTTTGTTGCAAAATTCTTGAACTAAATTTTTTAACCCATGTGTATCTGTATAAGTTCTTACAATTTTTGAAGCAATTTTAGTGTCAAAAATATTTTTCATTTTACACTTTAAAAAAAATTCTAATCCACTCTTATCAAATCTTAAGTAGTGACCAATTTTAAGAATTTTTTCGTTTTCTAAAACTGAAACTAAATTTGGAGCTTTATAGGTTTTTTTGTTTGGTTGAATTATATAGACATTTTCTTTTTCGTCGCAAATTTGAATAAGACTCAACTTATCTCTCTCAGGTATTTTTAAACCAGTAGCTTCTGTATCAATAGCAATGCTATTTTTAAATGAACTAGCTACATCTGAACTTATGTCCTCTTTAATCTTAATTATTTTCATATATAGTTTCTAAATATCATGAAAAATCAAATTTGCACAATTTTAGGTGGTGGTGGTTTTATAGGAAG
>MDSV01140363.1_pt1 | contig 16077 bp, 22 predicted proteins | sample 810851 | NCBI WGS metagenome assembly MDSV01 (sample SAMN05326640, study PRJNA326480) | marine metagenome | isolation source: seawater | place: Atlantic Ocean: North East | collected 2012 | reverse complement strand
ATCCACTCTTCTGGTAATTCATCTTCATCAAAAATAGCTTCTACAGGACACTCAGGTTCACATGCACCACAATCAATACACTCTTCTGGGTCAATGTATAATTGTAATCCATCTACTGATTCTAATCCCTCTACCTCTGCACCTGCACCAGTTTTATCATGTGGTCCATGAATACAATCCACTGGACAAACTGCGACACATGCTGTATCACAAGTACTTACACAAGGTTCTGCTATTATGAATGCCATTTTACTTTAATAATTTAACTACTGTTCCACCACCATTAACAACTTTTTTCAAAGATATATTATATACTTGACCTGTTACTAATCCTGCAGTTATCTCACCACCATCTGTTGGTGTTAATGTGTATGAAGTTCCTGCCTCAACAAAAAATCCTGTATTTCGAAATGAACCCGTTGGTTCGTAAGTTGTACTTGCTGCTACTTCTAATTCACCAGTAAAAACACCTTGTTTATCAATCTTTTTAGTTCTACTCATTGTAGAGTGTTGTACTGGATTGCCTCCTAATGCTGCCATTTTATTCTCCTATTTTATACTGAAAGTGCTCGTTTAAACCACCCAAACAAAAATCTTTCTTGTTCAGGTTTTTTATTTACTAAATCATAATAATGTTTTAGTCTATAACAACGAACTCTCTCTAATGATGGTTTGTAAGTTTCAAGTGCACCTTTTGTACCTGGTCCGAATCCACCATCAACTGCCAAATCGGCACCTTTCGCGTTACATGCTCGTTGTAAAATCTTTACTGCGGTTCCTCTACCTTGATTCACACACATATCAAAAAAGATATGTTTTAATTGTTCATCAAGTTCATCCACTTTGTTTTTATCCCAATAATCCTTTTTATAAATATCTTTTGCACCCTCTTTAGTAAGGTTTTTAATATCTACATCTGGATAAAATCTTTTTGCAATTCCAAAATTTGTTTCACCACCTAAATCTTTTGGGTCGTGAACATACCCACCTTCATGGTGTAGTGTTACTTCTATAATTTCATCAAAAGTAGTTAACATTTTATTTTCTCCTTTTAAGTAATTTTTGTTTTTCAACCCATCTTTTTCCGAGTTTATTTTTGATAGGTTTGTTAACAAATTTTCTAACAACTTTAGTAACCAATGGAACAAATTTTGCCTCCGCTTGTTTTTCGGATAAATGTTTTGAATTATCAATTATCACGAAATTATTTTTAAATAATGCCTGAAAAGCTCCAATATTTTTTTGAACATCTTTCCAACTTTTTTCCAATAAATCTGGTGGTAATATTCTATCTCTCTCTTGATTTCTTTTTTGTGCCACCTCTAATGAAGTGTTTACCATACACATATAAGTATCATATCCATCTGCTTCTAAATCGGCCTTCATCCTTTGTATCTTACCAAAATCATGACCAGTACCATCAACAATCATACCTAACTTACCTTGTTGGTATAATCTCATTCTTTCTTTTGTAAGAGATTTAGCAAAATCTCTTAAACCACTATAATCTTTTTGTTTTGGGTCTGTTAAATTTTGAAATACTTCATCTGGCATCTTATCTAAATCTGTACCAAATCCATATTTTCTTAACAAATGTTTTAACTCTTTATCTGAGTTCACCATTTTCATACCACTCATACTGATATTGAATTTATCAGGTATTCCAAATAAATTCTTTGCAACATAAGTTTTACCACTACCTGGTCCACCTGCAAGAAATATGGCCTTGAATATACCTTTATCTTGTATACCCTCTGCTAATAAAAGTTTTAATTTCTTAACTAAATCTTTTTTATAGGCATCTAAATCTTCAGGTTTTATGAAACCTTTGTATCCACGATAAGAATCCGAGTTTGGAGTCTGACCTGTAATACTTGCTTCAAGTAAATCTTTTAGTTTAATCATTGGTGCTTTCCATATAGTTATACACTTATAAATATAAATCTACCAAGTTTTTAATCTCAATCTCCTCTTACCTTCTAAACCTTTTTTCCAACAAAATCCATGATTTCTCCACAATTTGTTACGATAATAAGGAATTTCCTCTCTACCAAGTAGATGATATGCCTGAACTCTATGATGTCCATCCATAATTTGATTTTTACTATTAATAAAGATAGGTAACTCAATACCTTGATTGATAATTGATTGAAAATATAACACTAATGCTTTATTTGTGTTCTCACCAACACACTCACAAACTGGCCCTTCTGATTTATGTCGTGGTACATTAAGTTCTTCAATTGTTTTACAAAAAATAAATGGATTATTATCAAACCCAACTAAATCTTCTTTTTTTATTAGTTTATATTCTTGTGGAAATAACTTTAAAAAAAATTCTTTCTCACTTTTCATTATAGAAATCACCATATTCAATTAGTAAAGTAGACCTATCTCCATTATAAGCACTTTGAAACTCTGTAAATATATTATCAGGTTCTTCTAACAACACCACATCTACTTCATGTAACATTGATTTAAAACTCATAGTATAATCTTGTGTATGTTGAACACCACCATCAAGTGGATTGGTAGAACCGATAGAAGTTCTCATAATAACTTTTGGTTTGAATGTTCCCTCTGTCATGTGTTGCATCTTATCAAGATGATTCACTAAACTATCCATACATCTTAACATAAAATCAAATCTTGGAAAACAACAAATAGGAACAATACCATTCAATGCCATACCTGTACACATACCCATTTGTATTTCTTCAAAGACAGGAACTTCGATTCTTTTTTTCTCATCTATAGTTTTTAATGTATTGTAAATTGCATTTCCACTATATGAAACTGATTGGCCAATGAAAAATGTATCATCTTTTTCACCTAACCATTCCATACTTTTTATTAATTCATCTTTGTATTTCATTAGAATAACACCCAATTACCTGTTCCATGATGTGGATAGGTTCTTTTATATTTATAGTAAATTACATCATCTGGTATATCTCGTTTACCACCCCATGTATCTTCTGTAGGTGTATTTGTAGATAACCCATTATCCTCAACTACAAACTTTATAGGTAAACTAAGATTCTTTGCATACTTATAAGTTTCATAAAACAAACCAGTTTCAAAAGTCATATCACCAATAAAACACCATACTTTATTTACTTCACCTTTTAACTTAATTGATTTTGCAACACCTAATGCAATTGGTAAAGTTCCACCAACAATTGAAGAAGAATAAAACTTTGGTTTATCTGAATAAACACTCATACTTTTACCACGAACAATTAAATCTTTTAAAATATTTTTATCAATCCCATGTAATAATGCATGATAATGATTTCTCCAACTACTAAACACCCAATCATCTTCTTGAACATCTTTAAATATTTTTATCAATTCATTTTCATTACCACCACTTAAGTGAATTGGTGCTTTTATTTTACCACTCTCGTAAATAGCTTTTATATCTAACTCAAAATCTATTAATTCTTTTTTAGTCATTCCAACTAATCTCCCAATCCTTAAACTCTGCTGCCAAACAATCTGTTTTATAATCTTTCCTACCACCTACACATTCACTAATAATATTTCCTGCAACATTACGAATACCATTTAATCCATGTGTTAAATGTAAATTACCACCCTTTTCTCCATTTCTAACTTTACTTTCATTATACCAAATGTGTGCATTGATTTGTGAAATAACAATTATTGCTCTAATAGTTTTTGCTGATATCCTACCTTTACCTTGTTCTATATCCTCTTGAATAATTAAATCAATATCATGTAAAATATCAGAAATTTCTTTTTTGTAATATTCTTTATGTTCAGGTATAAATACTTCTTTTAATTGATAAATACTTAATCTATCTATCAACTCATTTAATGCGGGTAAAAACTTTCGTTTACTCATTTATCTCTCCTTGATAAGATTGGATTATCTATTGGCCAATCTATTTTTAATCTACTATCATTCCATTTTATTGTTAATTGGTCTTGCCAATCTACATACTCATTTGGATAAGATTGTGTATAATGAAATACACACTCATCCGTTAAACATAAATGTCCATTTAAAAAACTTGGTGGAACCAATACACTTTTACAATTTTTATCATCAAGTGTAAAACTATCCCATTGTAAATATGTTGGACTATCTTCACGATAATCAACAACTACTAAATAGAATGCACCATACACACAAGTAATGTGTTTCCAAGTTTCATTATCACCATGTAATCCTCGTAGAACATTTTTACGAGAGTGTGTGAATTTTGAAATTTTCTGTGGTGGTGTGTTCATATCTTTTTCCCAGTGTGTCCACATTGTTCCACGATAATCTGTAAATTTACTTGGTGTAAATGTTTTTACATCTGGTAATATATCACTTTTTTTTATTTGATATTGTTCTAAAAAACTCATCACTAAACTCCTTATGCCATCTTTCACTTGGATGTTCACCATCTACTGCTTTTAAATCATTTTTGTAAACTGATTTTGGTATGAAAAAATTATCTTCATCTATAAAACTTTTTAAATACTCATAATGCTTTTCAAATATTTCATAATAATATCCTACTATAGTATGATGTACTTTTATACCAAAGTTATTACATAGTGATTCTAAAAATTTATACGATAACCAAAATTCATTAATATCTTGATAATCATTTTGTAACTCTAAAAAATTTAAATCTTCTTCACGATTTCTCCACACTACATCATCATTATGTGCCATTCTAAATCCACCTATCTTTCTATATTCACCATCTTTATTTATATAATCTCTACGAGAAAATCCAGGCCACATAACTAATATCAAATCAGGTACAATACCACTATGAAGAATTTTGTAACATAACTTACTTATAAATGAACAAGATACACCATACATACCATAATTAAAAACCATTGAATTATCAAATTGTTTTCCAATCATTGATGGCCATATTTTATCATTATCAACACCAACACCCATAGTCCAAGAACATCCTAATGTTAATATCTTCATATCATGTTTATCTTTAAGTGGTTTGGAACGATAACCATGTTCATTCATTTTATATTCTATTTTACCTGTTTTATCTGTTGCCATTTCATATAAAACTTTATTTTTATATTGTGTAAACTCTGTAATATCGTTTGAAAAAATATTATTTAGTGAACTCATATAATTCCTCAAATATTTTTTTAGATGGTAAGTTATCGGTATCTTTAAAATTAATTAAATGATTATGATTATGAATTAAAATATCTTCCATTTTCCAATACCATTCATGTAAATCAGATATATTCATCTCACAAAGTTTTTTAATTTCAGTTTGTATCAATTCTTTTCTTTGAATTGGGTCTTTAATCGTATCATAACTTTCATCTATAAACCCATCAAAGGTTTTGAATCCCCAATCTTTTAATTGTTTTAATCCACCACTACCAGTAACTAAAATAAATGGTTGAAAATTTATAATAGGTTTAAATATTTTTTCAGTTAGTGTAGCAAAATCATTATTAGTTTCAAGACAAATATTAAAATAACTATCTAAATATGGTTGTGGATTTTCCACATTAGGTGCATTTGAATCCCATGCACTATTATCCCATGCATTAATATCAGTAGGTTGGTATGTTTCTTGTTTTAAGTTTATTGGAACCTTTTCTATTTTAAATAAATTTGGATATCTAATTTCTTGACTATTACCTTTTTTTGCTCGTAGTGTATAAAGTTCTGAATTATTAATTAATAATGAATAATTACCCTCTTTGTGATATTTGTTTTGATATAAGAACTCAAGTATATCTAACCTATGTGGTTTGGGTCCTTTACAATGCATTAAAAATTTATCATTTCTTATTATAGATTTAGATTCTAAAAATTTATCGGTTGTTAAACAAGTGTTTACATTTTTTTCCAATCCATAACTATAGTGATACGATGAATGTTCTAAAGTAAAAGCAATATCTCTAATTTTATAGTATTTTTTTTGATGTAGTGGTTTATTATGTAAAAACATTTCATGATAATTTTTTGCACTATTCACACCATTTATCAAAAGCATAACACTCTCAAATGGTATTTTTGCTTGTCTTAATACAACCTGTAAAGATTCATGATGTTTTGGTTTAAAAAAACACTCCATAGTATAATCAAGTAAAAGTAATGCTTTTCTATTTCGTAAATCTTTTAATACATCAAATGATAATTTTTTCCAAAATGGTTGGCCAACTGCTTGTGAACCAAGAAGTCCAGCATGAAGACCTGTTAAGTTTTCTAAATCTGCAGATAGTTTTATTGGATATATGTATTTATCAAAGTTTTTTATACTATCTCTATTAAATTTATATCCATTATCTATATAAGAATTTGCATAGATAAACAAATCACGAGTTATAATCTTATTAAGATTAGATTTATAATGTGATGGATTATTCCAAAATTTATCTGTATAAAGGTCTTTAATTCCGAGAAACAAATCTTCAATAGATGTTACATTGTGAATTATATGTTTTCCTAAAACTATATCAAAACCAAAATTAATACTTTTTTCTGCCATAACTTTTTATTCTTTTTTAATATTTATTATTAATACTAAAATCTGTATATACATAAATATGTATTTTTTAGATAATATGTTAAATTATTATAAAGGGAAAATATAATGTCTGATGAAATCATACAAATAGAAACTTCTGAAAATTGTAACTGCGAAGGTACAGAAGAAGAAATAAAAGAATTTAAAGAAAATACTGGTGAAGATTGCTGGTGTGCTGAATCAGGTGGTGACCATGGTGTAATTATGGACTCTGAGAAAGATGATGAATGATAAGTGGTAGGAATAAATAACAGTCCGTACATTAAGATAGAACTAACATCCGAACAAAAAAAGTTTTTTGAGTTAGCAAAAATAGAGTTACATAATTATCTACATAAACAACAAAGTGATTCAAGTTTAGAAGTATTTATAGGCAATACAACACAAGCTTGGTCTACAGAAGAATTTATGGATAGGTGTAGAAATACATTACCCCACACTACAAATTTAATAGATTCTTTTTCTAAAAGTGGTGTTCGAAAAAAATTCAATATATTAAATGAAATCAAAGGTGCGAATCAAGTAAGAATACATCAAGATGCAGCACCAATACCATGTGAACCACACAAAGCAATAGAAGATAAAGCTCTTAACAAAAATGATTCTATAAGAGATTTATTAATATGTAAAGATGAATTTAAATTAGTAGATAATGTAAAAGATAGTAATCCAAAGTTTGAGTCTTTAGATATCGATTACAAAAAAATTTTAAATAATAAATATAAAGATTTGAATGGTAATGTTAAATTACATTTTTTAATAGATGATACTAAAAAGTTATTTATTTATGACAATGTAGAAGATAAATTTCACACACCCACCGATGATACTAAAGTTTTAGTATTCCAACCTTATGAGTATCATGGTACACTTGATGGTTCATATGGTATTTCTATTCAAGTACAGGCATCACCTTTAAGTAATTACTTATAAAAGTTTATGGCATCTTGTTTGATTTGTTTTCTATCATCAGGCCATTTCAATCCTGCATCAAGTGATTCTTTTCTAATTGGTAATTGATTATAAGAATTATTCCAAGAAGGTAATATACTATGATTAATTAAAAATTTATATATTAATGAACCAGGTCCATATGTATTCTGAACCCAATTACCACCAGGTTTTAATAACCAATCATAAATATTTGATACGATATCCATTGTAGGTGAATCAGAATAAAATGTAACATCATTAAAATCATTAGAAAAAAACTCGTTAAAATCTTTTCTAACATGATTACTGAAAGTCCATAAAGCTCTGTTACCAAAAGTAGAATCAGGATTAGTTATACCTATTGGATATTCCCTATCATACAGAACATCATATCTTTGTTTAAAAACAATGTCATATTGAAAATTATTTTCTTGTTCATAGTTTCTTTTCATTTGATTAGATTTTTGAAAACTATAAAACATAGGTAACCAGGCTTGATTAGTATTAGGTTGTATGTTTAATACTCTTTTATCTAAACCAGTTTTCCAATCATCAAAGGATTCTATTTCTATTTCTTTTGGATTATAAACTTCTTTCAATCTATCTTTTAAATCAGAAGATACTTGTTCTGTTACAAATGACTTATCAGTACCATGTTGTTCTGTAGGATTTCTCCAAGAATTTATATCCCATGTATGACAAAAATAATCAACTTTAAACTCAGATGCTCTTGCACGAAAATGTAACTTTTTTCCTTTTTCATAAAATCGTTTTATATTTTCATGACAAAGTTCCCAAGTTCTTGTTTGTGCAGATAGTAATACTGCAACTCTCAATGGTTCAACTAATTTATGTTTTCCAACTTGTCTTGTATTCATATTATTTATATATAAAAGGGTCTCGTTTTTTCAACTCTTTTAATTTGTTTTTATATCGTTTATTCAACTTATATTGTTGTATACGATTTTTTATCCATTCAATTATTTTCATTGTTATTTCTCCAATAGGTTAATAAATCTTCACATATATCATTTAAATCTTTTTTTGGTTTCCATCCAAACTCTTTTCTAAACTTACTCGTATCAGGTATTTGTAATGTTATATCAGTAGGTCTAACTCTTTTTTTATCAAGTAAAGGTTTCAAATCTTTTGTGGATTTACTAATTAATAATTTTAATACATCCCCAATTGTACAAGTGTAATCACCACCTATATTATATATCTCACCAAATTTTTCACTTTCAGAACATAACCAATATGCTCGAATTGCATCATCTATATGAGCATAAGTCCTTGTTGAATCCAAATTACCATGTCTTATAAAACCATCCCCATTTCCAATTTCATTTTGTGCAATTTGATATGCAAACGATGATAGTGCAAAATTCTTTCCTCTTCTTGCACCCTCATGAGAAAACATACGAGTAGTTATTATTTTCATATCATAAGCTTTATAATAATATTGTGATATTAAATCATGTCCAACCTTTGATATTGAATATGGATTTGCTGGTCTAATTTTATTCTCTTCACTAATTGGTATTTCATCTTCATTTGGATTTCCATATACCTCTGATGATGAAACACTAACAATGGTTGGATTGTATTTAGAAGTTTTTATTGCTTCTAATAAATGTGCAGTTCCAATAATATTTGTTTGTAAAGTTATAATAGGTATTTTGAAACTAACTTCAGGAAAAGATTGAGCAGCAAAATGAAACACCTTATCTGGTTTGGATATTTTAATTGCTCTATCTACTGATAATCCATCTAATAAATCACAATCAATTATTTCAAATCTATTATCATTAATGTGGTCAATATTTTTGGTATCTTCCATCCATCGTTTTGTAATAAATACTTTTACATCTTTTTGTGTATTTAAAATGTAATCAATCATATGACTACCAACAAATCCAGTTCCACCTGTAATTAATATTCTCATTTATCTTTTAACTTTGCAATAATTTTTTCATATACTATCTTATGACCAGTTTCACCTGTATGTAAAGTTTTTAATGAATCTGGATATTTTTTTGATAACTCTCCCCAAGATACATTTACTAAATTTTCTTTAGGTATAATTTTTTCATAGTATGAATCTTCCGTTAATATCAAGTGATTAATATTATTTTCTTTTAATAAACTATGTGCTAAATTTATCATACCAATATCATACAATCTTTTTATTCTTAAATCACTTATATTCAAATAATAATCTCGTAATACATTTGTTCTTTCTGGCCGTTCATTATCAAATCGTGTGTAATATGTAGAATGTTTTTTAGTATCAACAAAGTTTTCAAGATAATCAAATACTCCTACAAAGTTTTCAGTAAACATTTCTCCAGTATAATCTTTATCATTTTTCATATAAAATGGTATAGTTTGTTGATAAGTATTTTCACCATGTGGTGGATATTGATGATAATTTACATCGGTGTTAGATAATTCTCCACCCTCTAATTCATATTTTTTCCAAATACTATCATTTTGTACTTTTTCTTTAAACCATTCAGTTCTATCATAAGAAGTTACTGAAACTATTACTAAATCAACATCTTTAATTTTTTCAACTGCATATTTTGCTTGTAAATATATAGAAAAATTACTACTTGAACCTTTGGCTAAACTAATATGATTTAAGTTTAGTTTTTCTGATAATAATATTCCGAATGGTGATTTATTTAAATCTACACAACCTATACCTCTTGCAAAAGAGCATCCACATATAACTAAATTTTTCATAATAATTTGTTTTCTTTTATATAATTAAATATTTCTTTGGCAAACATTTCGTGTGAATATGGTGATGGATGTATATTATTATATTTTTTTTCATTTGTATCTAACTTATTAATAAAACTTCTCATAGAATTAAATGCTTCATTTTTTTTATAATATCTTTTTTTATCTACAGTCTCCCATACTTTCCACCACTCAATACTATGATTTTGTCGTGTCGTAATATTATCCTCAATTATTTGTTCATCATACCCACCCCAATGATAATCTTCTGTTAAATTAGTAATGTATTGTAATGGTTGAAAATCTTCAAGTTCAGTATTAGTAATATTTTTATCATTTATTGGATATTTTTTTATATAATCATGAGTTGCAAATGCATTAAATACAAGATACTTTATACTATGTGAGTTACAAAAGTTTTGAAATGTTACATTATCCATGATATATCTTGGAACATATTCTTCTGGTGTCCACATATAAGTTACATAAAGTTTCCAAAACATTTCTTGTATTTTATCTGCAAAATGTCTTACATGAGGCCAGAGTATAAATTTCTCACTATAATTACTTTCTTCATCGTTCCACCAAAAAGAATTTCGTTCAGGTGATGTCCACCCAATAACTACAAATATATCATCTGTTGATTTACCTTTTGAAATATACTCTTCAGTAATATAAGAAATTGTTCTTAGTAGAATACTTTTATTATCATCTGCAGGCCAAGATAAATTTATTGGTTTGTATTTCATTAAATTTCCTAAGTGTGTTGAAAATATTTTTGGTAATCTATAACCATCATTTTCTTTTAGAAAATCTATTTCAGTAATTGCATCTCCCATCTTAGGTTTGATTTTTGGATTTAATATCTCTGAACCAAACATCCACGAATCACCATTTACAATTAATGTTTTCATATTGCCTCCAAATTAAAATCAAATTGTGCAGCATAAAAATAAAAAATATCTTCTTCATTATTTTTAAAAATTGGTAAATTATTTTTTACTCTATGAGTATAATCATGTGGAGCAAACATATAGGGTAAATTTTTATAAATTGTTCCCATCATATCATACGATATTGAATCTGTGCAAAACATAGAATAATCAATTGAATGAAATGGAAATGTTATCATACCTTTTGTTTCTAAAATATGAATAGTACTATTTTTAATTTTAAATTTAGAAAGTTTTTCTACTAATTCCGTTTGATAATCTATTGAAAGTTTATCAAATCTTTTATTAATATTAATACATATATCATAAGTAAAATTATTTTTTATCTCATAATTTTTTTTCATATTAGATTTCCATAATAAATCATACATCTCTACAATTATTTTATCACTAAAAAATGGTACATAATCATTTTCATTTTCAACACCCTCTTCTGCACTCATTTTATTACTTAAATTTCTTACAATCAGTTTATGTACAGGTGTTACTATATCTTTTCTTAAATGTGAAAATTCAGATTTAAATAAATCAACACAAGGATAAACTTTTTTTAACTCCTCATATAAAAATTTATAATCTACACCCTCAGATACTAATAATGCTATTTTTTTATTCATGATGTGGTTTTTATTAAAAGTGCTATGTGATTACAAAATTCTTCATGTCCACGATAAGACCAATGATTATCATTTATTTTACCATTAGTTGCTTCAAGAATTGTTTCAAAGTCTGGATGAACTTTTGTAATATCGATATGTAGATATTTCTTACAATCAATATAGTCTAATATATTTATAAATCTTTGAATATTTTGGTCTGCATATGTATACTCTGAACTATTTTCAAACCAAATTCTAAACTCTGCAGTAAATTTTTCAAGTAGTTTATTTCTTTCATCGGACATTAACATTCTTGTTTCTTCATGCATTACATTCCAATTCATCAATTCAGTATTTTCATTTGGTGGTATCATAAATCTATCATGAAAAGTAGACATTAAAATTATAATATCATCTTTTTTTATATCTTTAAGTTTACTCAACAGAGTATCAAGTATCCAATCATTAGATGCACCACCTTTACCATAACATTTTATTTCATATTCATTTAAAAAATGACCTCTTAATAATTCATACCATGCAAGATTATTACCTATTTCTTCAGAATGATGATTTAAATATAATCTATATGCTTCACCAGGCATGTGTCCTGTCTTTGTACAAAACGAATCTCCAAATATCCAAATTTTAGGTGCTGAATGTTTCATGTAAACTCTCCAATTTATTTGTTATGGTTTCTTTTATTTTTAAATCAATATTTGGTTTTATCTTTAAAAAATTTTTATCTGATAAAACATAATGACCACATATTTCTATTAACTTTCTTTTATTATTTTCTGGTATAAACTCCTTATCAACCCATTTTTCCCATCGTTTTGAATCGTAACAAATTTGATAATACTCTTCAATATTATCACCCATTTCATCTAAGTAACATAAAGTTTCTATTTGACCAAACTCTGGGCCAATATTTACAGAACTTAATCCTAAATCAAATCTGGTTTTATAATCCTCTATTGATAAATAATCACCATTGTGTTCTTTAGATTTTAAACCATATTGATTACAAACACCAATCATATCCTCTAACCTATCTGAATCAAAATTACCAGTATTTATTTGTTTACCTAAATCTAAACCAACACCTGATTGAACAACTGCATATTCAATATTAGAAAAAAAATGATAACTTGATAATTGATTTAATAACATATCTAATTCAATTGTAGTAAATTTTCTAATTGCCTCTTCAGTACCAACTTCAAATTTTAGATTTGGATTTAACCAATAAAGATATTTTAAAAGATTTATAGTTTCTGTCAAACCATCATGAAAACCTTGATGAAATTTCCATGGGTCTACATGAATTATATCAAAATATTTTGCATCTGAATTAAAAGAATCTAATCCAGCATCAAACTCATAACCTTGACCAGGTCCACCATGGTCTCTCTGTATTAAAACTCTGCCATCAACATATTTTGAAAACTCTTCTGTTGTCCAATTATTAACATAACCACCTTTATAATCAACCTGTCTTCTTGATGGTATAAATCCAATATCACCATCAAACTCAATAATTGAATCCACTATATTTTTACTCATTGGGCCTATAAAAAATTTATTCATAATCTATTCCTACATAAATTTTAAATTGTTCTTTTGCTTGATTCAATGCAATAATTTTACCCTCAGTAGTATGTGGCCTACCATCTATTAATAAATTAGATGAATCTACTTCTACATTTACAGGTGTAGCATTAAACAAAGTACTATTTTTTATCTCATTTAATTTATACCAATTTTTTCTGTTGATTAAATCAAAACTTATATTCATCATTTTACAAGTATACTGAACTGCTTTACTAAAACCACCATCACCAATTATAAATATATGGTTTAAATCTAAAGTTTCAAAATATATTTTTACACCAATCCAATCTGTATTATATGCTTTTAAAATACCTTTAGTGTTAGTAATGGTATTAGTTGCTCCTATACTCAATACCGATTCATCACACCAATCTTGAGAACTCATACAACTAAGTGCATCTATTTTAAATGGCATACTTAAAGCAAAACCTTTTATATCAAGATGTTTTACTGCTTTAATAGATTCACTAATATTATCTGAATAAAATGATTTATAGATTGCGTTAATCTTTCTTTTTTCAAATTCTGAATTAAAAAAATTACAACCATTATTACCTGGATTTTGAGAAAATGAACAATATATTTTTGTATCTTTATCAATCATTTAATTCTTGTAACATTTTTTTTGATTTAAAAAATAACAAATCACCAAATTCTTTGTTATGTAATGGTGCCATGTTTAGAAATATAAGTGAAGTTATAGCTTTTACTTTAAATAAATCATAGTTATTTTTAACTATCCAAGTTTCATATATTTTTTTAAAATCATTTAATTTAGATTCAGATTTATAATCATATGTTACAAATTCATCATCAACATAACAAGAAAAGTTATCATCATTTTTCATCAACTTATATGACATTAATATACCACCATACATTTTTGATAAATCATAATAAACATCACCTACAGATTTACCAGCAAAATCTTGTCTCCAATCCAATAAATAAAATTGTTTATCTGAAGTGTATATTACATTATCAAATTGCAAATCACCATGAAATAGTTCAGTAGATATACCATCACAAATTCTATCCCAATCAAAATTATATAATAAACTTTCAATAGTTTGAACTTTATCACCATTAACTATGTGCTCTTCTAAATAAGATTCATCTCTAACTGATAAAAACTTATCCAATCTATCTCTCGTTTTATCTTTATAAAACTTTAAACAATCTTGTTTAATATCTAACTTAGTGTTTGTCCACATTTTATCTTTTAAAAATGTTAAAAATTTTATCCAAATATCTATATCATTACAATCATATAATGTGTTACCATCTAACCAATTATAAGAATATAAATTATTACCTGTATAAGTTAAACTTGGTACTAAGGTATTAAGTTTTTTAGCTCTATCTATCCTACCACTCACAAAGTTTTTATCACTTGATAATTTAATAAATTTATTATCAACTTTATATAAAAATTCACCATTTGTTTTAGGTATACTATAAACTATCGAATCAGTAAATGTATTTTGAGATTTTATATAATTGTCTATAGTTCCAACATCATACCAATCAAACTTATGTTCTCTTACACTATTATATTTTGATATATCATAGTAGGCACTAACTATCTCTTTATCACCAACATTTTCCCAAAAAATTTCATAATCGTAAACACCTGCTATACCTATAAATGCATTATTAAAACCCTCTGTAGATTTATCCTTAAAATCTACTACTAAATTATTTTTTACTTTCATTGTAGAGTATAATTGTGGGATACTTGTTGGATAGGAACCTAGCCAATTATATTCAACTGGTGGTATTTTTTTATCAATAATAGTATCTGCAGTAACCCAAATAAATGGTCTTTGTAAATGTTCTTTTGCTTGTTTTATAGAATAACCAGGTCCACTACCCTCACCATCATAGTTATCGACTGTAACAAAAATAAAATTTCTATCAGAATGAACTGCGTTACAATATTCTTCAATCATATCACCTTTATAACCTAACACAACCACAATATCATAATCACTCGGAGTCTTTTCTATTAAATGTGAAATTATAGCTTTATTATCAAGTGGTAATAATGCTTTATTAATATGATTTGTATAGTTTTCTAATCTACTACCAATACCTGCAGCTAAAATACATAATGCAGGTTTCATGTGTTCGTGTTGTATTTTACCATCACCTCTACCAGAATCATCAGAAATTCTAATCACATCATCAACTTCTGGTGTAGAAACTTCTTGTAAAATTATATCTGTGATTGCTATAACTCTATGTTTTTTTGGTGGTTTGACTGTAAAGAAATCACCCTCTTTCATAATCTTTTTTTCAATAACTCCTACATCATTTTCTAACCAAATTTCTGCAGTTCCCTTGATGATATAATTTGTTTCTAATTTTTGGTCGTGATATTGATAACTTGTCTTTGTTCCAGCATTAATGTATATCCTTTTATAACAATATTTATCATTAAGCTCTAACCACTCTTCTTTTCCCCACGGCTTATATATTGTCTTCATCTACCAACCCTTTGTTTCTTTCTAAATTAATAACATATGCAGTATCTCTATTTGGATTATTTGGTTTTCTATCATTAATTAAAATTCTATCTCCACCACCAAAACCCATTATTAATTGGTCATAATTTATACGAGCTCTTTGTAATTGTTTTATAGTTGCATCTCTTGAACTTTCTTTTCTACCTGTAGTTAT
>MDSV01096396.1_pt1 | contig 16077 bp, 18 predicted proteins | sample 810851 | NCBI WGS metagenome assembly MDSV01 (sample SAMN05326640, study PRJNA326480) | marine metagenome | isolation source: seawater | place: Atlantic Ocean: North East | collected 2012 | reverse complement strand
TTAAAAGGCAAAGGGTTAGTAAAAATAGAAAATTTTACTAAAAATCCCAACAAAATAAATTACATATATGTGCTGACTCCCAAAGGTATTTCTGAAAAAACAAAATTAACAGTTAATTTCATGAAGAGAAAGATGAAGGAATATGATGAGTTAAAAAAGGAGCTAGAATAAATAATGTGGACTGTAATAAAGATTGATAAAAAAAAACTTTGTTTTTTAAAAGAAGAGTTAAAAAGAAACTTTGGAGACGGTAGTATAATTTATTCACCAAAATTAGTAATAGAAAAATTTAAAAAAAATAGATTACAAAAAAAAGAGCACAATATTTTAGGAGATTATTTATTTTGTTATCACGAAAAATTCAAAGAATCTTCTTTTTTAAAACAATTAAATTTTTTAAAGGGCGTAAAATATTTTTTAGAAGGCTTTCAAGTTTCTCAAAATGAAATAAAAACATTTATAGAAAGATGTAAAAGTTTAGAAAACCAATCTGGATACATTTCTCAAAATTTATATCAAGAGCAAATTAACAAATACTATAAATTTTCTTCTGGACCTTTTACTGATAAAATTTTTAAAATTATACAATTACAAAAAAACAAAATTGATATTTTGATGGGCAATTTAAAAACAACTATTAATAAGAGAGATTATTTATTTAGCCCATTATAAGTTACTAATGTACATTAATATTGTAAAAATGTAAGTTTTGCAAAGTGCGGAGCATTGCTTAAATAAAAAAATAATGAAGAATATAATAATAATCCCTGCAAGAGGAAATTCAAAGGGTATAAAAAAAAAAAAATCTGATAAGTTTTTGCTCTAAGCCGCTGCTCACCTGGACAATTTTGCAAGCCAAAAGATCAAAATATGCAGATGATATATTTGTATCTACAGAGTCAAAAGAAATTTCAAATCTCTGTAAAAAATTAAGAGTAAAAGTAATAAATCGTCCTTCAGAACTTTGTCGAGACACTTCATCGTCTGAATCTGCAATTAAACATGCAATTAAAAAAATAGATTTTAAGATAGATAATATTATTTTCCTCCAAGCCACTAGCCCTTTAAGAAAAAAAAACGATATTGATAAAGCCTTTAAAATTTTTCTGAAATCAAAATCTGACTCTTTGTTTTCTGCTCATAAAGCTGAAGATTTTTTTGATATATGGAAGTCAAAAAAAAATTTTTTTTCTCCTTTAACAATTGATTATAAAAAAAGAAAGCCAAGACAAGTTTTCTTTCAAAATCATTTCATGCAAAATGGGTCAATTTATATTTTCAAAAAAAAACTAATAGAAAAACACAATAATAGACTTGGGGGAAAGATAATGGTATACGAAATGGATGATTGGCAATCTTTTCAATTAGACTCACTTAAGCAGAAAAAAGTAATGGAATTATTATTTTCGAAATTTTTAAAAAAAACATATGAGTAAAATAAAAGATTACTTTAAAACTAGTTCACAAATAATTGAAAATTTGTATGAACATTCTGATAAGATTGAAAAAATTTGTGAAGAAATTGTACAAGCAAACAAATCTGGTAATAAAATATTAGTTGCTGGCAACGGAGGATCTTGTTCTGATGCAGAGCATTTTGTAGGAGAGTTGCAGTGCACGTACAAAAATAGAGAGAGAAAACCTATTTCCGCTATTTCTATTGCTAGTCATCCTGCAGCTATGACTGCCTGGTGTAATGATTTCGAGTTCTTAACTTATTTTAAAAGACAAGTACAAGCTCATGGCAATCATCAAGACATATTATTTCTTATTTCAACAGGAGGTGGTGAAGAAAAATCCGGTGCTTCAATGTCCTTAGTTGAGGCCGCTAAAGAAGCGAAAAAAAGAAAAATGAAAATTGTGTCGTTGATTGGTAAAACTGGAGGAGTGCTAAAAGATATTTCCGATATAGAAATTACTGTTAAAAGCAATGTTACTTCATATATTCAAGAAGCGCATATTTCTATTTTGCATTGCATTTGTGAAAACTTGGAAACAAGATTATAATTTTTCCTTTAATTATATGGTGACCTTAAAAAAAATTAAAAATAAAAAAATCAATTACTCTTATGTATTAGGAAGATTTTCTGAAGAGATTGGATCGAAATTTCAATATTTTCCAATTAATAGTTGGCAAGAGGATCTTAAGAATGCAAAGAAGTTTAAATTTGATGGCACAGAATGGATTATATCTGATTTTTCAAATCCTATTTTTAATAACAATTTTAGAGGAATTATAAAAAAAGAGTTAAAAAAAAATAAACTTAAAATTTGCTCCATATCTTTAGATTTAATAATGGACAACCCTCTTCATATTATAAGTAAAGATGATGTAGAGTGGCTTGCTAAAGAATTAAAAAAAGTAATTGATTACTTTTCTATAATCCGAGTGAGTATTCCGATAGAAGAAAGATCAAGGTTTAACAATTATATTGAAAAAAAAAGAGCTTTAACGAACTTAAGAAGATTTTACACTATTTTGTCATCTAAAACTAATTTATGTATCGAAACTGATATGTCTCCTTATAGTTTAAAATCACTATTTAATATTACATCATTCAAAAAGTTAGGTTTGTTATTAGACCTAGGAAATACAAGGTCACACGGTTTTTTTGTAGAAGATTTTATTAAATTGTTTCCTAATAAAATTTTTGGTGTACATATTAAATATAGACCATTATTTTATAGCAAAACTTCAAGATTAAAAAGTAATTATAAAGAGCTCAATCTTTTAATTGAAAATATCCATAATTTAAAAAATTGTAAAGATATTACTTTTCAAACTTTCAAGAGTAATAAAAATTTTTTAAATGATATGTCTGTATCAATAAAAAATTTTAATAAACATGTACAATAATAAATATAGTTTGGTTACAGGAGCAGCTGGCTTACTAGGGCCAGAACATTCATCTGCATTGGCAGAAATAGGTTATAACTTAATCCTAATTGATATAAAAAAAAAAGAACTTCAGAAAAAAAGTGAATTTTTAAAGAAAAAGTTTCCAAGTATTGATGTTCTAGAATTTGCTTGCAATATTTCTAAAGAAAATGAGGTTATATCTTTACAAAAAAAATTAAAAAAAAAAGGCATATTTATTGATGTTTTAGTAAATAATGCAGATGTAAATCCAAAAATGAATAAGAATAAAAACATGTCAGGCTTAATTGAAAATTATAAATCGAATACTTTAAAAGAGGAAATTGAAGTTGGAATAATTGGAACCTTTAATTGTTGTAAAACTTTTGGTTCGCTAATGGCTAAAAAAGGCGGAGGTATAATTATAAATATTTCCTCAGATTTAGGTATCAGCGCTCCAGATCAAAGAGTTTATCACTCACAAGAGAATATAAATAAAGTTAAAAATTTTAAACCTATTGGCTATTCTATTTCCAAACATGCAATTTCCGGAATAACTAAATATTTAGCTACTTACTGGGGGCATAAAAATGTAAGATGTAATACATTAGTACCTGGAGCAGTTTTAAATACGCAACCATCATTCCTTATAAAAAATATAAAAAAAAGAATACCCATGAAAAGATTAGCGAACAAAAATGAGTATAAAAAAGCCATTCAATTTTTAGCTTCTGACGGAAGTAAATATATGACTGGACAAAACCTTATAATAGATGGAGGCAGAACGATATGGTAATTTCAAAACTAAAATCAAAACCTTATATAATTGCTGAAATTGGAATAAATCATAATGGAATATATGCTTTAGCGAAAAAATTAATAATCGAGTCAAAAAAAGCAGGAGCAAATGCTGTTAAATTTCAAAAAAGAGATGTTTCAGATTTAGTAAATTATAATACTTCTCCTGGACGTTCAAATGGTTATTTAAGTAAAAATGAGAAAGATATTAAAAAAAAAAATACAAAATTTGGAACTTGGGTATACCCAGATACAAGACTTGAATTATCTTTTTCAGATTATAAAAAAATAAAAAAATTGACTAAAAGTCTAGATTTAGATCTTATTATAACTCCATGGGACGAAAAAAGTGTAAAATTTATTAAAAAAATTGGAGTAAAATTTTTTAAAATTGCTAGTATTGATGCTAATAATTTTCATTTTTGCAATTATGTTGCTAAACAAAAATTGCCCACTATCATTAGTACAGGCATGTGTACTTATAAAGAGATTTTAACTACTCAAAAAATTTTTAAAAGATATAAAACCCCACATATTTTTTTACATTGTACTTCAGCCTACCCTAGTGAAGAAAAAGACAAAAACTTAAATTGTATTCCACGATTAAGGTCATTATTAAAAGAGGAAGTTGGTTTTTCGGGTCATGGGACAGGTATAACTGGAGCAGTAGGCGCAACAGCTTTGGGAGCAAAAATTATAGAAAAACATGTTACTTTAAATAAAAAAATGTTAGGGCCAGACCATGCAGCTTCTCTTGAATTCTCTACCTTTAAACAAATGGTTCAACTCTGTAAAAAAGTTTATATTAGTTTAGGAAGTCCTGAAAAAAAGTTTCTTGCATCAGAAAGAGTTTTGCACAATGTTTTAATAAGAAAGTTTGTTACAAGAAAAGAGATTAGCAAAAACAAGAAATTAAATTTTGAAAATATAAAAACTGCCCTTATTTATAAAAAAAAAGGAATTTTACCAAAAGATTATTTTAAAATAATAGGAAAAAAAACCAGAAGATCTTTAAAAAAAGGTCACATTCTGACACTGAGTGATCTTAAATAATACATGATTATTTCAAAAACGCCTTATAGAATTCCACTCTCAGGTGGAGGTACAGATTTAGATTTTTATTACAAAAAAAAAGGTGGGACATTATATTCCCTCGCTATTAACCAATATGTATATGTTTATTTACATAGCAGAAGAATAGATACAAATTATTTGATTCAAACTACAGATACACAGTTTGCAAATGATATTAACAAAATTAATCATCAATTAATTAGAGAAACTCTTAAAGCTTTTAAGTTGCGAGAAAGATTGCATGTAGCAACTTACACAACTGTTCCTACAAACACTGGTTTAGGATCTTCAAGTGCAATGGTTATAGGGTTAATAAATTGTATTTGTAGATTTAAAAAGATAAAGCTCAGTAATAAGCAAATTATTAAAAAAGCTTTTATGATTGAGCGAAAAATTTGTAAACAATATGGTGGTTGGCAAGATCAAGTAATAAGCCAAGTTGGCGGTTTAATTAAACTTAATATTTCAAAAAAAGAAAAATTGAGTATTTTAAAGTTTAGATCTATTCCCTTAGTAGAAAAAAATATTAAAGATAAGTTTTTATTAGTTTACACTAAAGTAAAAAGATATTCCTCAGAAGTTATTTTATCTCAAAAAAAAAGACAAACTGAAATAATTGATCTTTACGATAGGATAAAAAATTTAAATAAAAAAATTATTTTTTCTATTAACAATAAAGATCCAATTTATATAGCAAAATTATTTAATGAACATTGGGCAAACAAGAAAGAGCTTTCTAATAAAATGACAGACAAAAAGATTGATAAATTTTATAGTGACATGTTGAAAAAATATAATTTTTTAGGTGGAAAGTTGATTGGAGCTGGGGGAGGAGGCTTCTTTCTAATGATAACTAACAATAAATCTAAATCAATTAAACTTTTACAAAAAAAAAACATTGGGTATATTGATTTTATGATAGATAAAAAAGGATCTAGAATCATCGAAGATCAATTAAGCAAATAATCAAATGACGAAAAAAAAAATACAATTATATGCTGACGGATTAAATCTAGATGAGTTTAACAAAGATTATGGAATAGAAATAGATGGATATACTTTCAATCCTTCAATATTCAGAAAAAATGGCGCAAAAGACTACCTAGAATATTCAAAACAACTTGTTTCTCTATCTGGTTCAAAACCTTTATCTTTAGAAGTGTTTGCTGATGATAAAGTTGAAATGGTGAAACAAGCAAATATTTTAAAAGAGTTGGGAAAAAATGTTTATGTCAAGATACCAATCTCCTTTACCAACGGCAATTTTACAGATGAAGTTCTTTCTGAGCTTGTTAAAGATAAAATTAAAATGAATATAACTGCCATTTTTACAATTGAACAAATAAAAAAAATTTTACCCATAGTTAAAAATACAAATTCTATTTTGTCTGTTTTTGCTGGGAGAATTTTTGATTGCGGAAAAGATGCTAATAAAATTATGAAGGATGTATGTGATGAAGTAAAAAAAGAAAGCAACTGTCAGGTTTTATGGGCTAGCCCCAGAATGTCTTACGATTATAATAATGCAATTGAATGTGGGGCTCAAATTATTACAATGCAACTTTCACAAATTAAGAAATTAAAAATGTTTAATAAGAATTTAGATGAATACTCTTTAGAGACTGTTAAACAATTTTACGATGATGCTAGCTCATCAGGATATAAACTTTAATAAAAGAATGAATTTATTCTCAGTAAGGAACAAAGTTATACTTATCACTGGGACTAGTAGAGGAATAGGAAGAAGTATCGCAGAAGCATTTTTAAATTTAGGTTCTATTGTAATAGGTATATCGAAAAAAAAAAATCTTAAGATTAAACATAAAAATTATTTTCATTTTGCATGTGATTTAGAAAATTCTAAGAGCATTAAAGCAACAGTTGCCAAAGCAATAAAAATTAAAAATAAGATTGATGTTTTAATAAATAACGCTGGTATAACGAAAGAGAATGAAAAAAATATCGAGAAGTCTTTTAAGATATTTAATAAAACACTTAACATAAATTTGGCAGCCCCTTATCAAATCTCACTTCTTGCTATAAAGGCTTTAAAAAAAAATAAAAGCGGAGGAACAATTATAAATATATCTAGTATTGGTGGAGAGTTAGGCTTTCCCAATAACCCAGCCTATATTTCTTCCAAAGCAGGTTTAATAGGATTGACCAAGTCATTTGCCCGAGATTATGGAAAATATAATATTAATGTTAACGCTGTTTTGCCGGGTTATTTTAATACAGATATGAACAAAAAAAGTTTTAATAATAAACTTAAAAGACAAAAAAGATCTGATCTTACTATGTTAAATAGATGGGGAAAAATGGAAGAATTAGTAGGAACTGTTATTTTTTTAGCCTCGAATGAAGCAAAATACATAACCGGTCAAAAAATAATAATTGATGGCGGGATAGTGTCTAAAGGTTTATAGAGTCTAAATTTTTATGAATCAAGATTTCGCAAAATTTATTTTTTCTATACAGGTAGGTTTGAAAAAATTTAATTCAAAAAAAATTATTAAGTTTAAGTCTAAAAAAAAAAGATAAAGTAGATCCTGTAACTGAATTAGACATAAAAATAGAGAAATTTATTAGATCGAAAATAAGGTCTAAATTTCCTAATCACTCGATTCTAGGTGAAGAATTGCCAGATGAACTTAACGACAAAGAATTAAAATGGTACATAGATCCTATAGATGGAACTAAAAACTATTTAATGGGACTGCCTACATGGAGTAACCTTGTAGGGCTTTATAAGAATAATAAGCCATTGCTGGGGTTTGCAAATTTTCCAGATCTCAATAAATTTTATTTTTCTAACAAAAAAAAAACTTATCTTGTAGAAAACAAAAAAAAAAGATCAATAAAATCTAGTAAAAAAAAAAAACTTAAAAGGTACAAAAATCGCTATCAACACTATTAATACAATTAAAATTAAAAAAATTTATAATTTTTTTAAAAATTATAAAGGGATATTTAAAATCACTGGATGTGACGCATATAATTTCTGTTTAGTGGCCGAAGGCAAAATTGACGCTTTAATAGAGTCCGGGTTAAAAAAGGTTGATATTCTGCCTCTAGTATCAATATTAGATAATTCTGGTGCAATAATAACCAATTGGAAAGGAAAAAGAAACTTTTCTGATGGAAAAATCCTAGTTTCAGGCAACAAAACATTACACAAAAAACTACTTAAAATTGTAAGAATTTAGTAAAGAAATTTTATGATTTTAAGATATTTAAAAAAGATAAAAAGCTTAAAAAAAAAATATTCTTCTCCTAAAAATCACTCTGTAGTAATTTGGGATGATGTTGCTTCTAACGACTTGAAAAATTGTATAGATTTAAAAAATGCCTATATTTTAAAAGTTAGGTCTCATAATATTTCAGAGGTATATCTTACTTTTTTTATTTTAATTAAGTCTATATTTTATTTTAGAGGGAACTTAAGCAGCGCTTATTTCTGCGCCTTATTAGATGAGATCAAACCAAAAGTTGTAATTACACTTATTGATAATTCTTTAAAATTTTTTGAAATTTCAAGAGTCTTAAAAAATAAATGTAAATTTATAGCTGTGCAAAATGCTGCCCGTTATGACCTGATGAGATATAAATATTTATTTGAAAAAAAACTTATCAAAAAGGACTATCGTAAAAAATTTTATTTAGATAATTTTTATTGTTTTGGAGAGTATGAAATTGATCATTATAAAGAAAATAATATTATAGTAAATAAAGCTAAGGCTATAGGATCTTTAAAGTTATCAAATTATTTTCTTAATTTAAAAGAAAATAATAGAGTTCTTCCAAAAAAAAAAATTGATATAGCGGTTGTTTCGGAGGGATATTTACAAATGGATAAAGAATATAATGTAAATGAACTTTCAAAAAATTGGTCAAAACTTATTTCTTTTTCTATTAAATATATAAAAGAAAATAACTTAACATTTAATTTTATATTTAAGAGAGAGAGAATTCCAGGAGACTTTAACTATGAAAGTGAAATAAATTTTGTAAAGAAATATTTGAACAAAGAAGAATTTGATTTTATCATGAAAAATTGTACTTTTAAAGATAAGAAAGCCTTTTCATCCTACAATTCTATTATGAGCTGTGACATTCTTGTGGGATGTGTTTCTTCAATGCTAAGAGAAAAACTTGCAACTAAAGGTAAAATTTTGTCATGCAATTTCAGCGGAATGAATATGTTTAATTTTCCAATAAATGAAATTTGTTCTCTAAATGACCCAAGTTATACCGAATTTTCTCAGAGACTTTCAAAACTAAGGTCGTTAGATGATATTAAATTTATAAAAAAACTAAATGAAAAAAATCAATATTTGATAAATTCAAACACTGATGCTAATAAAGAAATAAGAAATTTCGTCAATAATAATCTTTAACTAAATTTATGAAAAAAAAAATTGTTTATGTACCGATGGTCGCGGATATTTTACATGAAGGTCATATAAATATACTTAATGTCTCTAAGAAACTTGGTAAAGTAGTAGTAGGTCTTTTTACAGACGAGGCTGTTGCAACATATAAAAAACCAACTTATTTGAATTATAGTCAAAGAAAAATGACTCTAAAGAATTTGAGGCAAGTTGACGAAATTATTCCTCAAGTTTCTAAAGATTATACTCCTAATGTTATTAAACTTAAGCCAGATTTTGTAGTTCATGGAGACGATTGGAAAAAAGGTCCTCTACAAGCTCCTAGAAATAAGCTCATAAAAACTTTAGATAAATGGGGAGGAAAATTAGTTGAACCAAAATATACAAAAAATATTTCATCTAGCCAATTAAAAGAAAATATCAATAAAAAGGGAATTTCATCATCAAATAGAATTTCAAGTCTAAAAAAACTTCTAAAAGAAAAAAAAATTGTAAGAATATTAGAGTCCCATAATTCGTTAACTGGATTAATAATTGAAAGTTTGAATTTAAAACAAAAAGGACAATTTCTAGAATTTGATGGTATGTGGTCCTCTAGCCTCACAGACTCTCTTACAAAAGGAAAGCCTGATAATCAGTCAGTAGATTACTCAACAAGAGTTCAAAATCTATCAGAAATTATGGATGTTACTACTAAACCCGTAATATTTGATGCTGACAATGGGGGAAGGTTGGAGCATTTGGCTTATTTAATTAAATCTTTAGAAAAAATCGGTGTTTCAGGAGTTATTTTAGAAGATAAAAAAGGATTAAAAAAAAATTCCCTTTTTTCAAATCAAAAAGACGCCAATCAAGACAGCGTAGAAGATTTTTGTAAAAAAATTGCTCTTGCTAAAGAAACAAAAATTTCAGACGATTTATTTATTATTGCAAGAATTGAGTCTTTTATATTCAATAAAGGTCTAAAAGATGCACTTTTAAGGGCTGAAAAGTATTCTAAGGCAGGGGCAGATGCCATAATGATACATAGTAAAGCAGACAACCCAAAAGAAATTTTTTCATTTTCTAAACAATTTTCAAAATCAAAATTTTTTAAACCTCTCGTAGCCGTTCCTAGTACTTATTCTGGAACTACTGAAAAACAATTAATTGAAAATGGTTTTAGCATTGTTATATACGCTAATCAGATGTTAAGAGCAGCATATCCAGCTATGAGGAACGCCGCAATTGATATTCTAAAAAATCAAAGAGCAAAAGAAATTGAGAAAAAAATTACCCCTATCAAAGAAATAATTTCTTTAATTGAATAATAAGATTGATGATAAATGTAGCTAAGCTTATTTCAGCTTTAAAATCCTCTAAAATTGATTTTTTTACTGGCGTTCCTGATAGTATTCTTAAAGAATTCTGTTTGAAATTAGATAATTTCTCAGACAGAAAACATATAAGAGCTTCTAACGAAGGTAACGCTGTTGCAGTAGCAGCAGGATACCATTTATCAAATAAAAAAATTCCTTGTGTTTATATGCAAAACTCAGGATTAGGTAACGCAATTAATCCTTTAGCTTCTATTTGTCATAAAGATGTTTACTCAATTCCAATGTTGTTGATGATAGGATGGAGAGGTGCCCCCAAGATGCCAAAAACTGAGCCTCAACATATGGTTAAGGGAAGAATGACTATAACTTTACTCAGATCTTTAAACATTAAGTACATAATTTTAGATACCATCAAAGATCTCACCAAATTAAAAAAATTAATATCTTATTCTAAGAAAAATAATAGCCCAGTCGCTTGTTTAGTGAGAAAAAGTTTATATTCATCGGAAAAAAAAGAAAAAATTGAGAGTAACAAAAGCGGTATCGAGAGAATTGATGCAATTAAATTACTTTTAGAAAAAATAAAAAAAAAAACTTATATAATTTCTACAACGGGCTATACTTCCCGTGAATTACATGAATTAGAGTCCTTAAAAAATTATAAATTTGTTAAAAGTTTTTATAATGTAGGAGGTATGGGGCATGCTGCTTCTATTGCTTTGGCAACATCAATTAATAAAAAAAAACATACCACAATTTGCTTAGATGGAGATGGATCTATTTTGATGCATTTAGGATCATTAAACATGATTGGAAAATATGCAAAAAATAACTTTAAACATATTTTATTTAATAATTTTTCACATCAATCAGTGGGCTCACAAAAAACTAATTCTGAAATTGTTGATTTTAAGACCCTTTGTAAAAGTTTAAATTACCGTTCTTATGTAAGAGTTAAGTCTCTGAAGGAGTTTAATTCAAAAATTGATAGGTTTTTTAAAGCTACAGGGCCTAGTTTTATTGAAGTAGTTTGCAATCAATCAAAAAGTAAGAAAATTTTAGGCCGTCCAGGAAATTTTAAAGATAGAAAAAAGCTTTTTAATTAACTTAAACAATATGGGTAAAAAAAAAATAATTGACAATAAAAAAGGAATAGTTTTTTGGATTACAGGATTAGCTGGTTCTGGCAAAACATCAATTGCTAAAAAAGTTCTTCCTTTCATTCAAAGAAGATATGGCCCTACATTATCATTTAGTGGAGATGAATTAAGAAAAATATTAAATCTTAATAAATATACAAAAAAAGATAGATTTAAGATAGGACTAACTTATTCAAGGATTTGTCAAAACATATCTGATAAAAATGTAAATGTTCTTATTGATGTGGTTGGTTTATTTAAAAAGTTAAGAGCTAAAAATAAAAAAAATATTAAAAACTATGTGGAAATATATATTAGATCTTCTTTAGAACAAATAATCAAAAGAAAGAAAAAAAAATTATATTTTAATTTAAAAAATAAAAATAAAATTTGGGGGTCTGGACTTAAACCAGAGCTTCCACAGGACAGTCATATAGTGATAGAAAATGATTTTTCAAAATCCATTGATAAATTGAGCGAAGAACTAAAAAAAAAAATAATTAAAAGTATTAAATTTACTCATAAAAAATGAAAATTGTTTTATTAGTTGCAGGCAGTAGAGCTGGAGCTGAATTTTTTCAAAGCCTTTTGGATGGCAGTCATCAAGTATGTCAATTTCCAGGATGGATACAGTATGATAAAAAATTTAAAGAAATTCTTAATTTAAGGAACCCCGAAGAGATTGCTGAAAGTTTTTTAAAGAATTACAGCTTTTATTTTAACTCAAGCCAATCATCTCATGAAAGACACAATCAATTAGGAAAAACAAAAAATCAATATTACTTAGTAGATCAAGATAAATTTAAAAGCAATTTTATTGAACTAATATCAAAAGAAAAATTAAGCAATTTTAATATATTTAAATTTTTACATTTAGCTTACGCAAAAACTAATAATCAAGATATTTTTAAAATAAAGATTTTGTTAGCAAACATCCATCTAGTTAAATATTGCCAGGAATTTGTAAAAGATTTTAATAGTGAAGAAGGTATTGAAATAGTTCATACGATTAGAAATCCCCTGTCTGGCGTTGGTTCACCTGTTAATAATTGGTTAAAGTATAAAAATGGCAGCTTATTTAAACCTTCCTCATTCATTTATCATTTTAATCTTGTGGTCAATGGAATCTCAGATTTAGTGAAACTAAAAAAAGAAATAAGGATAATACAATTAGAAAAATTACACAGAGAAAATTTAAAAATTATGAAGGAGTTTTGCGAAATATACGATCTTGAATATATTGATCATATGAAGGAATCAACTTTTCTAGGTAAGTTATGGTGGGGAGATGCAGTCAGTGGTAAAGATTTAAATGGGGTTAATCAAAATTTTAAAATCTCTGTTCCAGAAAAGCTTTTTTTTAAAAAAGATATACAATTGTTAGAAAAATTAACCGAAAATATAATTAAAGTTTATCAATACGAATTTATTGGGGACAGAAGAGAGAATATTTTTTTCTTTCTCCCAATGAAGATTGAACTTCTAGTTATGTTAAATTCTTTAAAAAATTTTAAATTTTTTGATTTTTTAACCGCACCTTACTTTTGGTTTAAAAGGATTAAAATTTTATTATCAGCAAGAAGAAATAATATAAAGATGCCTTACACTTTGGGATCTTAAAAATAAAATTTAAATTTATGAATAAAATAAAATCTTTATTTGAAATCTTAGATAATAAAAACAAACTTTCCATTTTTTTCTTGTTAATCTCTATGTTTATTTATATGGCATTAGAGGTTACAAGTCTTAGTTTTCTTTATGCATTTCTAAATTCAACAACTTTGCAACAAGACTCCAAAGTATCAGAGTTTTTATTATCAGTTTTAAATAATCTTAATTTCAATTTTGACTCCAATAATACAACAAATATTTTGATGATTTCCTTTGTAATTATTTTTTTATTAAAAAATTTACTTTTACTATTTACAAGTTATAGAGAAACAAAGATTATTAATTATCTAAGATCAGACGTGGCTAAGACTCTTTTATTTAAGTATATCAGTTTACCTTATGAGTTCTACTTTACAGCTAAATCCTCTGAGATTATCAAAAATATGATAGAGGAAACAAACCATTTTTGTTTGGCTATCTTGTCATTACTTAGATTATTTTTAGAATTAATCACCTTTGGAGCAATTATATTATATTTATTAATTTTTAATTTTAAAATTACATTCTCAATATTAATTTTTTTCTTAATTTTTGCTTCTTTGTTCTACATTTTTAATAGAAAAGAAATTGTAAAATATGGAAAAGTAAGACCAACTTTAATCTCTAGAAGACTTAAATTTCTTCAAGAAATTTTGAGCAACATAAAAATTATCAAATTAGATAATAGAGATAATAACCTGGTAAAAGGTTTTAACGATACCAACTATTCAATATCACATAATGCTTTTAAAACTACATTTTTAAATAACACCCCCAGACCTATATTTGAAATATTTGTTGTGATTTTATTATTTGTTTTCTTTTATTATTTAATCTTAAATGATTTATCTTTATTTTCTTCAGTTCCTCTTCTGGGTTTGTATGTAGCAGCTGGATATAAAATTCTGCCATCAATCAGTAGGATTTTAATAAGTCTACAACAGCTTGAATATAATGTTCAGGGTATAGATAGTATAGCAAAAAATTATAAAGAAATTGATACAATTAGAAAAAAAGATCAATTAAAAAATAAAAGTGAAATAAAAACTGATTTAAAATTTAACAAAAATATTGAAATTAAAAATGTTTCCTTCAAATATTCATCTTCAAAAGATGATGACTATGTGCTTAAAAATATAAACTTAATAATTGAAAAAAATAAACACATTGGTATTGAAGGGAAAACGGGTGAGGGAAAAAGCACTCTTATAGACTTGGTGCTTGGATTAATAACATCAAATGAAGGAGAGATTTTAGTTGATGGAATAAATATCCATAAAAATAAAGCTGAGTGGCAAAATATGATTGGTTATGTTCCGCAAGAAACATTTTTAAATGCTAGTTCAATAAAAACTAATATTGCTTACGGGTTAAAAGATAAAGACATTGATGAAGAAAAAGTGATTAAAGCTAGCAAAATGGCTAATATTTATAACTTCATATCTTCATTGCCAGAAGGTTTGGATACTGAAGTAGGAGAGAATGGAATTAAACTTTCAGGTGGACAAAAACAAAGAATATCAATTGCAAGAGCATTATACAAGGAACCTCTATTAATCATTTTTGATGAAGCTACAAGTTCTTTAGATATTCATACTGAAAAAGAAATTATTGAAGCAATTAATAATTTAAAAAACCATAAAACTTTAATTTCAATATCACATAAAAAAACTACGATGTTGTATTGTGATGAAATATATGAAATAAAAAACTCTAAGCTTATAAAAAAAAATGTTTAATAATAAAGTAATCTTAATTACTGGTGGCACAGGATCATTCGGACAAGAATGTACGAAATTTTTATTGTCAAATTATAAACTAAAAAAACTTATAATTTATTCTAGAGATGAAAATAAACAATATTTAATGGCTCAAAAGTTTAATCAAAAAAATATTAGATATTTTATAGGAGATGTTCGAGATTATGAGAGAATAAGTATGGCTATGCGTGAAGTAGACTTTGTAATTCACGCAGCAGCTCTGAAACATGTTCCAATAGCAGAATATAATCCGATTGAGTGTATTAAAACTAATATTTACGGAGCTCAAAATATTATCCAAGCTTCAATAAATTGTAAGGTTAAAAAAGTAATTGCGCTTTCTACTGATAAAGCAACCAATCCAATAAATTTATACGGCGCTAGTAAATTAGCAGCAGAAAAACTTTTTGTAGCAGCAAACTCTCTTGTAGGTTTTCAAGATACACAGTTTAGTGTAGTGCGATACGGCAATGTGATAAATTCAAGAGGATCTGTAATACCATTTTTCAAAAAACTTCTAAAAGAAAATTCCAGTTTTTTACCTATAACCGAAGAAAATATGACTAGATTCTTTATAACCTTAGAAGAATCAGCCAAGTTTGTAATTAATTGCTTTTCTATAATGAAAAAAGGAGAGTTATTTATTCCAAAAATGTACTCATTGAAAATTACAGATTTAGCTAAAACCCTTAAACCAGGAATTAAATTAAAATTAGTAGGTATTAGACCGGGAGAAAAGATTCACGAATTATTACTTTCAAAAGAGGAGAACTATAATACGCTTGAATTCAAAAAACATTTTATTATTTTTCATGACAATGAAAGCCTCCAAAAATACAATTTAAGTATAAAAAACAAAGGAAAAAAGGTTTCTAAAGATTTTTTTTACTCTTCGCTTAATAATTCTCAGTTACTTCAAAAAAAGGAAATATTAAAAAAATTTCCCAACTTGGTTTAATTTTTTATCTTCTTTACAAATTCATGAAAAATTTAGTAATTTCCAATAACGAAGTTATTTGGTCTAAAGAACATAAGAATATTCTTTTAGGAGAGTGGTGTCTTGAAGGAATTAAAAATCAGCAAAATTTT
>MDSV01024957.1_pt1 | contig 16078 bp, 14 predicted proteins | sample 810851 | NCBI WGS metagenome assembly MDSV01 (sample SAMN05326640, study PRJNA326480) | marine metagenome | isolation source: seawater | place: Atlantic Ocean: North East | collected 2012 | reverse complement strand
TGGGTGGAGGCCGGATGGCTTCAGCCGATTACCGATCTGGTCGAAAATATCGAGGATCGTGACGACATTCTCGCCGGCCCCCTCAATTCCTATCTGGTCGACGGTCAATACTGGGCCGTACCGTTCTTCGCCGAGACGGGCCTGATGGCGTATCGCCGCGACATTCTCGAGGCCGCAGGCGTCAATCCGCCCGAGACCTGGGAAGAGATGCTGAACGTCGCCGCCGCCATTGATTCCGACGACACCGCCGCCATCGCCATGCGCGTCGCGCCCGGACAGGGCTTCAACATGTTCGTCTTCCCGATGATCATGCGCGCCTATGGCGGCAAGTTCTTCGAAAACTATCCCGACGATCTGACTCCTGCGCTGGATTCACCCGAAAACCTTGAAGCCCTGAATGCCTACATCAAGCTGATGAATGAGTACGGGCCGGAAGGCATCGGCAATTTCAACTTCCCGGAAGTGGTTGCTGCACTCCAGTCCGGACAGGCCGCGATGACCGTGGACGGCACCTCGATCGTCAGCCAGGCCGTCGATCCGGAAAAGAGCAAGTTTGCCGATGAGTTCGTGCTGGCGCTCCCGCCCGGCGGCCCGGCCGGCCGTTCGCCCGCGATCGCCGTGCACGGTCTTGGCATTCCCGCCGGCGCCGAACACAGCGAGGCTGCCCGCAAGTTCATCGAATGGGCGACAAGCACCGAAACCCTGACCAAGCTCGCGATCAATGAGGCCTATCCCGATTTCACCCGGGCATCGGTGGCGCAGAACCCCGATGTGAAGGCTAAATATGCCGGCATCCAGGACAACTTCCTCGACCTGCGCGTCGAAGCGCTGAACCTTGCCGTCGGAAACTATCGCCCGCTGATCCCGACCTGGCCGGAAATCGGCGCAGCCGTTGGCGAAAACATCAACGCCGCGGTCAATGGCCTGATGACGCCCGAGGAAGCCCTTGCGGCCGCTCAGGACGAGATGGAAGCCATCCTCGACAACTGATCGTTTCCCCAGCGTATCCGCCGGCCCTCCGGCGGATACATCCCTTCACGAAACCGGAGTTGATCCATGACGCCAGCGCGCGCCTCGGCCTCGATGAATCGCGGCTACAGAGCCATGATGCTGCCGGCTTCCATCGCGGTCGGAATTTTCGCGATCGCGCCTCTTGCCGGCATGTTCGCCCTGTCGCTGACGAATTATAATCTGATCCGGGGCTGGAACGGAGAGATCGGGATCGCCAATTTCCTGCGCCTTCTCGATGATCACCGGTTTATCGCCTCCGTCTATATCATGGCGGCCCTTTCGGGTTTCGGCGTGCTTGCGCAGGTCGTCCTCGGTACCGCGGTCGCCGTTGGCCTCGACAAGATCGTCAGCCGCTGGAAGGCGGCGCGCGGCATCTTCGTCATTCCCTTCGCCGTGCCGCATGTCGCCGTGGCGCTGATCTGGCTGTCGCTGTTCACGCCGACGCTGTCGCCGATCAACGCCTTCTTCGACATATTCGGGATCACCGTGCCGGCGATGCTGACCACCCAGAGCGGCGCGATCGCGGCAATCGTGATCGCCGATACATGGGCGACCTATCCGTTCGTCATGCTGATCGTGCTGGCAGCGCTTCAGGGCATTTCGCCCGACCTCGACGAGGCGGCGGCTCTGGATGGCGCAAGTCGTGTCAAGACGTTCTTCCTGATCACCCTGCCCCTGCTCTACCCGACGCTGCTGATGGTCGCGCTGTTCCGCTTCATCGAAACGCTGAAGCATTTTCCGCTGATCTTCGTCATGACCAATGGCGGGCCGGGCCGGGCCACGCAGGCGACCAACTACTACGCCTATGTCCAGACCTTCCAGAATTCGAATGTCGGCTACGGTGCGTCTATTGCCGTCGTCCTGTTCGTGTTCGCGGCCATTGTGAGCTTCTATATCGCCCGCTTCAACGCGAGGTATTCCAATGCGTGATACAACCGTCAACTACCGGGTCAAGCGCGGCCTTGGCATCGCCATGATGCTCGCCTTCCTGCTGTTTGCGCTGTTGCCGGTCATCTGGGTCATTATCCTTGCCTTGCGGCCGGCCCAGCAATTGTTCGAACCGATCTGGCGCTCGCCGCTGGCGCTGACGCTCGACAACATCTATTCGATCACCCGGTCGGATTTTCCCAAGGCGCTGGTCAACAGTTTCATCACCGCCGGCTGTTCGACGGCGCTCGCCCTGATCCTCGGCGTGCCCGGCGCGTTTTCGCTGTCGAAGCGCAAGGCGGCCAACAAGTTCCTGGCATCCTGGCTTCTTCTGCTGCTGCGCATGGCGCCGCCGGTGGGCTTCGTGATCCCGCTGTTCCTCATCTACATCAAGACCGGCATGATCGACACCTATCCCGGCCTGATCTTCGCCTATACCTCGCTCACCCTTCCCTTCGTGGTGTGGTCGATGTGGAGCTCGTTCAACCAGATCCCGGACGAGCTTGTCGAAGCCGGGCTGATGGACGGCGCATCGATGTGGAACGTGCTCCTGAAGGTGGCGATCCCGGCGGCCCGCCCCGGTCTGGTGGCCGCTGCCGTTCTCAGCTTCCTGCTGGCCTGGAACGACTTCTTCTTCGCGCTCATCATCACCCGCACTGACACGATGACGGCGCCGGTCGCGGTGATGAACTTCGTCTCATACGCCAGCGTCGACTGGGGTGCGATCGCCGTCGCGTCCATCGCGCTGACGCTGCCGGTCGTCCCGATCATCATCATCGCAAACAAATACATCGTCCAGTCGCTGGGCGGAGCAGTGAAAGGCTAGGCAAAGCGCATGCAGCAACGTCCGAATATCGTCTTCATCATCACGGACCAGCAGCGCTACGACACCGTCAATGCGCTCGGCTTTCCCTATATGCACACGCCGAACCTCGATCGCATGGTCGAAGAGGGCGCCAGTTTCGACCGGATGTATGTCACCTCGCCATCGTGCAGCCCGTCGCGCGCCTCGCTGTTTTCGGGAACCTTCCCGCACACCAACGGGGTCTACCGCAATGACGAACCCTGGTCGTGGTGCTGGGTCGATCTCCTGAAACAGGCCGGCTATCGCTGCGTCAACACCGGAAAAATGCACACCTGGCCCGTTGAGGGCGCGTTCGGCTTCCACGAGCGGCACGTCGTCGAAAACAAGGACCGGGCCCACCCCGATCTGCCCTTCTATCTCGACAACTGGGACAAGGCCTTCTGGACGCGCGGCATCGAAAAGCCGACCCGGATCACCCAGCGCCGCCTTGCCGACTACAAGGAACGGCTGGGATGCTATGTCTGGGACGCGCCGGAGGACCTGCACGCCGACAATTTCGTGCCGGAACTGGCGCAGATGTGGCTCGACCGCTATCCGGGCAACGAACCCTTCTTCCTGCAGATCGGCATTCCCGGCCCGCATCCGCCCTATGATCCGACGCAGGACTTTCTCGACCTCTATGAAGGCCGCAACGATCTGCCGGAACCGATCCGCGACTATGATTTCGACACCCAGCCCGGGCCGATCCGCAAGCTGCGCGAGGGGCACTACGCCCAGGATCATGACGGCATCGTCCACCTTGAAAATCCCACGGCCGACCAGATGCGCAGGCAGCGCGCGCACTATTATGCCAATGTCTCGATGATCGATGCCCAGCTCGGCAAGCTGTTTGCGGCGCTGGAAAAGCGCGGCGTTCTCGACAACACCATCATCGTCTTCACCTCCGACCACGGCGACTGCCTCAACGATCATGGCCATTCGCAGAAGTGGAACATGTACGAGCAGAGCGTCCATGTTCCGGCGCTGGTCTGGGGCAAGGGCATTGCGCAAAGGCGCTGCGACGCACTCGTTTCGCTGTTCGACTGGGGGCCGACGATCCTCGAATGGGCGGGCGTCACGCCGCCGGGCTGGATGGAGGCGCGCTCGCTCAATCCGCTGATGACGGGACAGGGCGAGGCGCGCGACTGCGTCTTTGCCGAACACGCCAACGACGCGATCCTCCGCGATACCGATTTCATGACGATGGTGCGGACCGAGCGATACAAGCTCGTCCATTTCGTCGACAGCGAGGAAGGGCAGCTCTTCGATCTTCAGACCGACCCGCGCGAGACCGTCAATCTCTGGGATGATCCCGGATATGCCGAAATTCGCCGGTCGCTGACCATGAAGATCCTCGAATGGCGCATCCAGAGCGACAGAAAAACCCAAGGGTTCCGACAGGCCCTGGCCAACCGGCCGCCGATACGGGAAGGAGTGTAAAATGGGTAGCATAGCCCTTGAGAAAGTCGCCAAGCGCTTCGGCAAGGTCGAGGTGATCCCGCAGATCGATCTTGAGATCGAGGACGGTGAGTTCGTCGTCTTCGTCGGGCCTTCGGGCTGCGGGAAATCGACGCTGCTGCGCATGATCGCCGGGCTGGAGGATCTGTCCGGCGGCGCGATCCGCATCTCCGGCAAGGATATCTCGGCCCTTCCCCCCGGCGACCGCGGTCTTGCGATGGTGTTCCAGTCCTATGCGCTCTATCCGCATCTGACGGTTGCCGAGAACATGATGTTTCCGCTGCGCATGGCCAAGATCGACAAGGCCGTCGCCGAGGAGAAGGTGCTGAAAGCCGCCGAGGCGCTCAACCTCATCGACTATCTGGACCGCAAGCCGAGCGAGCTTTCCGGCGGCCAGCGCCAGCGCGTGGCGATCGGCCGCGCGATCGTGCGGGAACCGGCGGCATTCCTGTTCGACGAGCCGCTGTCGAACCTCGACGCGGCGTTGCGCGTCAATATGAGGCTCGAGATCTCCGAGCTGCATGAGCGGCTGAAAACGACAATGATCTATGTAACCCATGACCAGGTCGAGGCGATGACCATGGCCGACAGGATCGTCGTCCTCCAGCGCGGTAATATCGAGCAGGTGGGCACCCCGCTGACGCTTTACAACACCCCGGCCAACCGGTTCGTCGCCGAGTTCATCGGCTCGCCAAAGATGAACATCATCGAGGGCGCGGAAGCCGGAAAGCATGGCGCCCACGCCATCGGCATCCGTCCCGAACACATCGCCGTCTCGGCGAGCGAGGGCGCTTGGCGCGGCGTGATCGGCGTTGCCGAGCATCTCGGCTCCGATACGTTTTTCCACGTCCATGGCACGGGCATTGCCAGCTCGATCACCATCCGGGCCACCGGCGAGATCGGTCTTCACCATGGCGACACGGTTTATATGACGCCCGAAGCGGGCAAGATCCATCGCTTCGATGAAAAGGGAGCAAGGTTGTGACACAGAGACTGGCGGGAAAATCGGCCCTGATCACGGGTGCGGCGCGCGGCATCGGCAAGGGCTTTGCCGAGGCCTATGTGCGCGAGGGCGCTCGGGTCGCGATCGCGGATATCAACCTCGAAGCCGCCGAGCGCACGGCCGCCGGGATCGGCGATGCGGCCTATGCCGTCGAACTCGACGTGACGCGTCAGGATAGCATCGACCGCGCCATCGAAACCGTGGTCGCGCGGGCGGGCAAGCTCGACATCCTGATCAACAACGCCGCCCTTTTCGATGCCGATAACATCGTTGATATCACCCGGGAAAGCTATGAACGGCTATACGCCGTCAACGTCGCGGGAACCCTGTTCACGCTCCAGGCCGCAGCCCGGCAGATGATCCGCCAGGGCCATGGCGGCAAGATCATCAACATGGCGTCCCAGGCCGGGCGGCGCGGGGAAAGCCTCGTCGCTGTCTACTGCTCGACCAAGGCCGCGGTGATCTCGCTGACGCAATCGGCCGGGCTTAACCTCATCCGCCACGGCATCAATGTCAACGCGATTGCCCCCGGCGTGGTGGAGGGCGACCACTGGAAGCATGTCGATTCCCTTTTCGCCAAGCTCGAGGGCAAGGAACTCGGGCAGAAGAAGGCCGAGGTCGAGGCCGGCGTTCCCGCCGGACGCTATGCGAAGCCAGAAGACCTCTCGGGCATGGCCGTCTTCCTGGCCTCCGCGGAGGCCGATTATATTCTCGCCCAGACATACAATGTCGACGGCGGCCAGTGGATGAGCTGAGCCGCCAGCGGCGCTGAAGGCATGCCGATGCGTGCCGGCTTTTTGCCGGCACTGCCGCCGCGCCCGAGACGGTCTCACCCGGACTTTGCCGACAGGCTTGCCAGGACCTCGGCGCTGTCATGCTCCGGCACGTCGCCGATATCGGCCTGTTTGGCGTCGAGCTTTTCGAGCATCGTCTTGAAGATTTCGCCATAGGCGGGGTCGTTCGCGACGTTGAAGAGCTCCATCGGGTCCTTGTCGCAGTCGAACAATTCCCATTCCGGCGGCGCATCGTTTTCGCGCGCGCCGTCCTGCCCCAGCGCCTTGTTGTACCAGTAGATCAGCTTGTAGCGCTGATCGCGCACGCCGTAATGCGCCCAGGCCTCGTGGATTTCGTCATTGTGCATCCAGTAGCGGTGATAGGCGAGCTGGTCCCAATCCTCGGGCGTCTCGCCGCGCAGCATCGCCCGCATCGAGGTGCCCTGCATGTAGCTCGGCTTGGCCACGCCCGCCCAGTCGAGGAAGGTCGGGGCGAAATCGACATTGCAGGCGATGTCGCTGGATGTGCGGCCGGCGGCGATCTCCGCCGGATAGCGGCACAGGAACGGCATCTGATAGCTTTCCTCATACATGAAGCGCTTGTCGAACCAGCCGTGCTCGCCGAGGAAGAAGCCCTGGTCGGAGGTGTAGATCACGATCGTGTTCTCGGCGAGCCCCAGTTCATCGAGCTTATCGAGCATGCGCCCGACGCCGTCGTCGATCGCCTGGACGGTGCGCAGATAACGCGACATGTAGCGCTGGTACTTGAATTCCGCGAAGGCCTTCGGATCGTCGAAGGTGAAGGTCTTTCCGGTCTCCGCGCAAATCACCGAGATCGTCTCGCCGTCCTTCAGTTCGGGGATCTTGCGCGCCGGCCAGCCCTCGACCATCAGTTCGCCGGCGATCGCGGCACCGCCTTCCGGCTGGACGAGGCCGAGGTCCTCATAAAGCATGTCGGACTTGATGCGCATCTTTGCGGCGGCGGCCGCCGCGGCGCGGTTTTCATAGGTGTCCTCGAAGGTCGGCGGAAGCGGAATGCTGCCCGGTTCGTGGATATCCCTGTAGCGCGGATGATACTGCCAGTTGCGGTGCGGCGCCTTGTGGTGGCACATCAGGAAGAAGGGCTCGTCCTTGTGGCGCTCGATGAAGTCAACGGACATGTCAGTGATGATGTCGGTCGCATAGCCCGGCACACGGCGGTAGCCATCGGGAAAATGAAAGCCCGGATCCCAGTAGTCGCCCTGCCCCGGCACGACCGCCCATTCGTCGAAACCCGTCGGTTCATGCGCCGGGCCTTCGCCGAGATGCCATTTGCCGAAGATCGCGGTCGCGTATCCGCCGGCTTTCAGCGCCTTGGCGACATTGGGCAGGCGGTTGTCGATATGGGTCGAAAGCGTCGTCACGCCGTTTACGTGGTTATGCGTTCCGGTCAGGATCGCGGCACGGGACGGCGTGCAGATCGAATTGGTCACATAGGTCGCATCATGGCGCACGCCTTCATTGGCCAGACGGTCGAGGTTCGGCGTGTTGTTGATACCCGCGCCATAGGCCGAAATGGCGCGCGAGGCATGATCGTCGGACATGATGAAGATTATATTGGGGCGGGACATTTCGGCTCCTGATGCGTGAAGAAACGGGGCGGCCGGCACGGGCCGCCCCGTGGTAAGACTTATTCGGCGTAAAGCTTGCCCAGATAGAATTCCGAAGCCGGAAGCGGGTTTTCGATCTTGCCGAAATCGGCATAGAGCCCGGCAAGTGTATCGAACCAGTTGTCGACCTTCCCGTCGCGGGTCAGTTCCACCAGTTCCTCGCTTGAGGGCAGCTTGGCGAGCTTGGATTCCACCAGCAGCGGCTCGGCCGGCACGTTCAGGAATGCGGCGGTGATCTCAACCGACTTTTCCGGGTTCTCGCGGCGGAAGTCGATGGCGTCCTTGATGACCGCATCCACCTTCTTGATGACGTCTTCATCGCCGGCCTTGGCATCGCTGACGATGAAGCTCGACGGGAACGCGATATCGGGGAAGAAGTCCTCGTTGGAGCTCAGCTCCTTGAGGTCCGGAACGCGCTTCTTGACCACGTCGACAAAGGGATACCAGATGCCGGCGGCGTCAATCTGCCCCGATGCGAAGGCGGTCACCACGGTCGACGGATCCATCGGGATCACGTCGATATCGTCGAGCGTCATCCCCGCCTTTTCGAGCGCCAGACGCAGCAGCATGTCGCCGGACGTGCCTTCCGGCACGCCGACCTTCTTGCCCTTCAGATCGGCAATGCTGTCGATGCCCGGCTGGGCGATCACGCGGTCGGTGTAGCCGAGCGCGTTGACGGCAATAACCTTGGCCTGTCCGCTTGCCGGCAGCCAGAGCGCGCCGGGACCGATATAGGCGAAATCGAGCGAGCCGGCATTGAGCGCCTGGACCTGGATCGGGCCATTGGTGAAGACCTTGAGGTCCGCCTCAAGGCCGTGCTTGGCCCAGAGATCCTCTTCGGTGGCGATGGCCGCAACGCTCGTTCCGAAATAATCGGCGATATAGCCCATCCGGATCTTGTCGAGTTCCTCGGCGCTGGCCGGGCCGGACAGGGCAGCCGCGGCAACCGCGGCCATGAGTACCAGTTTCTTCAGCATGATTTTTCCTCCGTTTTGCTCATGCCGCCTGTTGGGACCGGTCATAGACCGCCCGCCAGACATTGTTTCTGATCTCTGTGAATTCAGGCGACAGCCGGATTTCCTCGTTACGCGGAAACGGCAGGTCGACATTGATGATTTCCTGCAGGCGCCCGGGGCGGGCCGCAAGAACGATAACGCGGTGGGCGATGTAGACGGCCTCGTCGACATCATGGGTGATGAACATGACGGTCCGCCTGTCCTTGGACCAGGTGTCGAGCAACTGGTCCTGCAGCTTGACCCGCGTCAGCGCATCGAGCGCGCCAAAGGGTTCATCCATCAGCAACACGCTGGGATTGACGGCATAGGCCCTGGCAATGGCGCAACGCTGCTTCATGCCGCCGGACAGCGTCTTGGGATAGGCCTCGGCGAAATCCTTGAGCCCGACGAGATCGAGGTAATGCAGCGCGCGCTCGCGGCGCTGTTCCCGACCCATGCCCTGCAGCTTGAGGCCGAACTCGACATTCTTGATCACGGTCAGCCAGGGAAAGAGCGCGTATTGCTGGAAGATGACGCCGCGATCGGGACCGGGGCCGTTGACCGCCTTGCCATTGACCAGGCATTCGCCCGAGGTCACGCCTGTGAGCCCCGCCACGATGTTCATCGCCGTCGACTTGCCGCAACCCGACGGCCCGACAACGGTGACGATCTCCCCATCGGCGATATCCAGCGTCAGGTCCCTGAGCGCCACAAACGACTTGTCGCCTTCACCGAAGGACTTGCTCACATTGCGAAACGCGATCTTGGGGTTTTGATCAGTCATGATGGATTCTTTCCTGCCAGTGGGTCAGGCGCTCTTCGGCACGCACGACAATGCGGTCCATGATCAGGCCGAGAATGCCGATGGCGATAAGGCTGACGAAGATCGTCGGCAGATCGTAGTAAAGCTGCGCCTGTTGCATGCGGAAGCCGAGGCCGGATTGCGCGGCGATCAGTTCCGCGGCAACCACGGTCGCCCAGGCCGAGCCGAGACCGATGCGAAAGCCCACCAGAATGAACGGGGTGGATGCGGGAATGATGATCCGGGTGAAGATCACGCGGTCGCCGGCGCCAAGCACCCGCGCGGCATTGATATAGGTCCGGTCCACGCTGATGACGCCCTGATAGGTCGACACCACGGAGGACAGGAAGGCGGCGAGAAAGATCACGAAGATCTTCGGCTTTTCATCGATGCCGAGCGTGACGATCGCAAGCGGAATGATGGCAAGCGGCGGGATGACGCGGAAGAACTGGATCCACGGATCGATGACCGCGCGGGCAATCTTGTACCACCCCATGAGAAAGCCCACGGGCACCGCAATCAGCGAACCAATGAGAAACCCGATCAGCACGCGGCGGAGGGAAGCGAACATGTCGAGCCACAGCTGGCCGGAAATGGCGAGCTCGATCATGCGCTGGAAAACCGTCAGGGGCGTTGGCAGCACCGAGACGCCGGAGGCCGTGGCAAGCCACCACAGCCCGATGCCGCAGGCAAAGGACACAATCCCCCAGAGAAGTTTCGGCGATCGGAACACGACGTCCCGGCGCGGTTCGGCATTGTCGAGGTCTTTTGCGACGCTCATGCGTTCCTCCCGTGGCCGACCTTAGACGCGCGCAGATTGCCGGTAAGACATCCGCGCGGCGGCCAAGGGGCCGTTTGAATAAAGAAATTGTTCAAGCGCGACGCCGGCCGCGCCCTGCACGCCGACCGGCTCGTCGAGGCTCGTGCGTTCGATCGCAAGCTTCAGCCGCTGCTGCGGCATCACCCGCGGCGGCAGGTCCCGTCTCAGATCCGCGAAGAACCGCTCGGGCGCGCCGTTGAAATCGCCGCCCAGCACGACCCGCTCGGGACCGAAAAGAGTGACGGTCGTGGACATGGCCTGAAGCAGATATTCGTAAAGCTGCGGCCATTCCGGGCGCTCCATGGCGGCTGCGACCAATTTCGACCGGGGCAGATCGGGATCACCGACAAGCGCGCTGAGCGGCTCCTCCGAGAAGAACCGTTCGAGACAGCCGCGCCCGCCGCATCGGCATGGCCGTCCGCCCGGTTCCACGACGATGTGGCCGATCTCGACGACGCTTCGCCGCTCGGCGGCTCCGGTCTGCACGAAACCGCCGCCAATGCCTTTGCCAAGCAGAAGATAGAGAATGCTTTCCGCGGCCCGGCCCGCACCGTAGCATGCCTCGGCCATCGCCATGGCCGTGGCGTTATGCTCCAGCACGACCGGAAGGCCGAGCGACTGCTCGAACGCCTCCGCAAAGGCGATTCCTTTCCATCCCGTCAGCACGGAATGCGTATTGACGCGTCGGGCCGGATCAACGCCACCGGGAACGCCGACCCCGATCCCGAGGATCTGGTTGAAAGGAAGGGCGCCGTCGCGAAGGACGTTGCGGGCGAGATCCGAAACGCGTGCGATCAAATCTTCGACGGGTTCCGTCAGATCGTAAGTGATGCTTCGCGTGTGGGAAAGATTGAGCGCCGCATCCGACAGCGCGATATGGACCTGCCCTGCTCCCAGATGAATGCCGAGAACATGGCGAGCCTCGGGACAGATTTCCACGGTTGTTGCGGGCCGCCCGATGCTGAACGCGCCCGAGGGATCGCACTCGCGCACCAGACCTTCGCGGATCATCTGCGTCATGATTTTCGTGACGCCTGCAGACGAAATGCCGGTCACGCGCGACAGTTCGGCGCGCGACATCGCGCCTTGGTCTCGCAACCTGGTCAGTATCTCCCCGCTTCCGCTCCTCACGGTGCCTCCCGTATTTAATTTCCTTACTTAGTAAAATTAAAAGATGACGGCTGTCAACTGGCGACACGATGGCGGAGAGCAATGGCTTGAAATGACGTGACAGGGCCGCGACACCGTCGATGCCCTTGGGTGGTGAGCGTCCCGGGATTGTGACCGGCAGATGTGGCAATGAAACGGACTAACGAAGCGCCACCTCGGTTTCAACATGATTGAGCGCCGCCTCAAAGAGTGGTTTGCCAGGACCGTCCAGCCACGCGCCGAGCGAAGTAAGATGGTCGAACTCCTGTTCGAGAAGGGGAATATCCGCGGCCCCGGCGAGCAAACCACTATCCAGGAGTTCGGTCAGGCGTTTGAGGAAAGGGTTATTCGCAAGCAGTTCGTCGGGAAAGCGCTTGTAGGCGATCGGGCGGCCGACGGCGTGCGTGAACGCGGTCTCCAGGTCCCGACCCGTCACATTCGCGCTCGCCAGTTCGATGGCCTTGCCCGCATAGCGCTCCGGCGACATCAGGATCTGAGCGTTCATCCTTCCCAGATCGGCAAGCGCGATCATCTGCATGGATTGCTTCGGCCGCATCAAGAAGGTGAATTCGCCTTGAGGAAGTCCCATACCGGGCAACAACAGCATTTCCATGAAGCTTACCGGGCGCGTGATCGTGGTCATCATGGGGAGGCTCTGCACATAAGCTTCGATTTCCGATTTGCTGTCGAAATGCCCCATTCCCGTCAGGCCCTTGCCCGATGCTCCACTCGATGAATAAACGAGATGTCGGCCCCCTTGCCGGACGGCGCTGTCTGCAATCCCCTTGCCCTGCAGGACCTCCTGGGCATCGGTTACCTCGCCTGACGGCGAACTGGTCTGAACGCTGAACACACCCTTGACCCCTGCCATCGCACGGTCAATCGATGCTGGGTCAAACAGATCGCCGACTGCCAGCGAGATGCCTGCGGCAGACAAAGCCTTCGATCTGGCGCTGTCGGGATCACGCACGAAGGCCTTGACCTCCCTCCCCTTGGCTTTCAGCGCGCGCGCAACAGCCCCGCCTTGCTGCCCGGTCGCTCCGAATACGAGAAATTCCGCCGTGTGACCCATTTTGGTTACCATCTGTAATTAATGATGGTTATCATTTGAAACTGATTGAAAATCAGCGCAAGACGGCACATTTTTGATCGTGGGTTACATCGACATAACCATTGAAGGAGTCCCCACGTGCAGCGTGAAATCAATGGCCGCCCGGTAATCGAAACCGCGCGAGGGCCTGTTCTGACGCCATGCGCCCCGGGCAGCGTGCTGGCGCGTCTCGGCGACAAATGGACTATTCTGGTGGTGTCCATGCTCGCCCTGTCACCGGATGCTCCCATGCGGTTCGGAGCGATCAAGCGCGGCATTCCGGATATTTCGCAAAGGATGCTCACGCTCACTCTTCGCAATCTCGAACGCGACGGCCTTGTGGCGCGCTACTATCATGCCGAAGTGCCGCCGCGCGTGGAATATGAACTGACGGCCCGTGGCAGGTCCATGCTCGGACCCCTGGCCGCCTTTACGGGCTGGATCAGGGATACCTGGCAGGACATCGAGACCTCGCGCCGTGCTTTCGACGAGGCTGAATTCGAACGATCGGGCGACGGGAGCAAAAGCAAAATCTCTCTCTGACGGGGAGATCCCAGACCTGTTCGTGCCCGCATTGATGGCTTGGGCTGGCGCGCATGGATTGAGCAAGATGCAGAATATCGGTGCCAGTCCGGCTCCCAACCACTCGCCTGCCGGCGCACTGGACTATCGCATCAGTCGTGATCGGCCGACAGGGCGATCTCGTGCCGCAACTGATCGACCTTTACGCCGGCCCACTGCCGGGCGTCGTCGCCGAACACGAACCGCGCCGGCGCATCGTCCTGCGCGGCAAGCGCCACGATCCGCGCCGCGAGCAGTTTCGGATCGCCCGGCTGGTTGCCATTCGCGCCGTCGACAAACGCGCGATACTGCGCGATCGCCTCGGCATAGTCCGGAATGTCGATGCTGCCGAAACTTGCAGACTTGCCGTCCATGAAGTCGGTGCGCAGCATGCCCGGCTCGACCAGCAGCGAGCGGACGCCCAACGGGGCCAGTTCCTGCGCAAAGCCCTCCATCCATCCCTCGACCGCGAATTTCGAGGCCGAATAGACCGCGCCGCCGGCATTGGAGACCAGTCCGCTGACCGACGATATGGTGACGACCAGGCCCGCGCGGCGCGCGCGCATGTGAGGCGCGACCGCGCGCGCGACGTTCATCGTGCCGAACAGGTTGACCTCGAACTGCCGCCGCACCGCTTCATCCGTGAAGGTCTCGAAGAAACCCAACTCGGCATAGCCGGCATTGTTGACCAGCACGTCGATCGTCCCGAACCGCTGGGCGATCTCGGCGGCCACCGCATTGGCGGCCTCGGCATCGGTGATATCAAGCGCGCGGGCGTGCAGGCGATCGTGGTCCCCGAAGGCCTCGCGCACCGCGTCGGCGGAGCGCGCCGTCGCCACCACCGTTTCGCCCGCATCGAGCGCCGCGCGCGCGATCTCGTGTCCAAGTCCCCGGCTCGCCCCGGTCACCAGCCAAACCTTCGTCATAGTCGTCTCCTTGCTCTTGTGCAGTTGCCAACTATGTAGCTATGCTAATGGATCAGTATAACCGCCTAATGAGTAATAGGCCCCAGTAGCAGGAATCATCAATGCGTCCGGATCAGTTCGGCGACCTCGCCATCTTCGCGGCGATTGCCTCCGACCGCAGCTTCACCCGCGCCGCGCGGCGGCTCGGCGTCACCCAATCGGCGTTGAGCCAGACCATGAAGCGGCTGGAGGGCCAACTCGGCTTTCGCCTGCTCACCCGCACGACGCGCAGTGTCGCCCCCACCGCCGCCGGCGAGCGCCTGCTCGCCACACTATCGCCGGCCTTGGCGGGGCTGGACGCCGAGATCGAGGCGCTATCCCATGCACGCGGGACAGCAATCGGCACGGTCCGGATCACGACGGGCAAACACGCCGCGGACACGGTGCTGTGGCCGATGCTCCCCGCCTTCATGCGCCGCTATCCGGGCATCGAAGTGGATGTGAGCGTGGAGGACGGCATGACCGATGTCGTGGCGGGCCGCTACGATGCGGGCATCCGGCTCGGCGAGCGACTGGAGAAGGACATGATCGCGCTCACGGTCGGGCCTCCGCTGCGCGTGGCGGTGGTGGCCGCTCCCGGCTATCTGCGCGATCATCCGCCGCCGACGGAGCCGGCCGATCTCACCGCCCATCGCTGCATCGCCTACGCCGACGCGCACGGCAACCTGTCGCCCTGGTCATTCGAGCGCGACGGCCGCGCGGTGACGGTCAAACCAGGCCGCGGGCCGGTCTTCAACGATGCGGACCTGCTGGTCGCCGCCGCTCTCGAGGGTTTCGGCATCCTCTACATCCTGGAAGATCTGGTGGCGGCGCCGATTGTCGATGGCCGGCTTCCCCGCCTGCTGGAGCCGTGGTGCGAGCCGTTTTCCGGCTACCACCTCTATTACCCCGATCGGCGCGGCACGACCGCTTTCGAACTCTTCAAGGAAGCGCTGCGCGCAGAAAGGGCTGCATGAGGGCTTGAAAGGGTCAGCGTCAGTTCTCAATGGCGATGATCTTGCTGTCCTTTTATCCCCGCCGTCCCTTCGATGGGCACCCTCGGGGAACGCTCGCGGAGCAGACCGATGGAAACGCGGCGTCCAATCCGATCCAGTGAACCCGTCAATATTCAGGGACCAGCAAGGCCCGGATTTTGCTCAAATCGGTTTCATAACTATTGGTGATCAACCACGTTGCCTCCGGAATTATGATGCTTCGAAGGCAACTGATAGCTTTTGTGTGTCGTTAATTCTCAAAAGAGCCGAACTGTCTTGACCGCCGACCTGCAGACGATAGCCGGAAGCCATACGAGCGAACTGACGCCGATCGCGCGCGTTTCAGCCTGTCTGGAGCGGATCGCCGAGAGAAACGACATGATCCGGGCGATGATCTTCCTCGATGCCGATGCGGCATTGCGGGAAGCGCATCGGCTGGAGGCGGAGCTTGCCACGGGTCGTTCGCGCGGCCCGCTTCATGGCGTACCGATCGCGGTCAAGGACGTCATCGATGTCAGCGGCTGGCCGACGACAGGCGGCTCGCGCCTGTTCGAAGGCCGGATCGCAAGCGAGGATGCGCCTGTCGTCAGCGCGCTGCGCGAACAGGGCGCGATCATCATCGGCAAGACCAATCTGCACGAGTTGACCGCCGGCGGGCACGCCAATCCATGGTTCGGCACGGTCGTCAATCCACTTGCGGAAGACCGGGGAACGGGCGGGACCAGCAGCGGCTCGGCTGCGGCCGTTGCGGCGGGCTTCTGCGAGGCGGCGCTTGGCACCGACACCGGCGGCTCGAACCGCTCGACGGCGGCGGCAACCGGGCTTTATGGCCTCAAGCCAACCAATGGAACCATCGACACGACCGGCATTCTGCCAACAGCGCCGAGCTTCGATACGGTCGGCCCGATCGCAAAATCGCTCGAACTGGCGCGCCTTGTCCACTTTGCGATGACGGGCCGCGCTGCGCCGGAGCGTGAACGGATTTCACCATCCGGAATCACGATCGGGCTCTGTCCCGACCTTCATGCCGCGCCGCTGGATGCGGCGGTGGATGAGG
>MDSV01060131.1_pt1 | contig 16080 bp, 8 predicted proteins | sample 810851 | NCBI WGS metagenome assembly MDSV01 (sample SAMN05326640, study PRJNA326480) | marine metagenome | isolation source: seawater | place: Atlantic Ocean: North East | collected 2012 | reverse complement strand
CGTCGTCGGCGCCCTCGGCGGCGAGCCGCGCCTCCCTGGCGCGGCGCCGGCGCCGGCGCCGGCGCCGCCGGCTGGCCTCGCTGGAGCCGCACAGCGCGCGGAGGCACTCCGCGAGACACGTCCTTTCCGGTCGCGCGCGCCGGTTCGGATCGCGAACGACCTCGTCCTCGGACGAACCCGTGCCCCAGTCGCTGTCCTCGTCGCACCCGGCGAGACACCCGCCGCGCCGCGCCGCGCCGTCGTCTGGTCGCTTCTCCGCATTCGCGTTCGATGCATCGGAGGCGCGCGTCCGCGACCCGAACAGACACTCGGACAGACACCCGCCCGCTCTCCTGCCCGTCTCCGGGTCCTCGTCCCCCACGCACACGGCCAAACAGCCGTTCGCGCGAGCGCCCGTCTCCGGGTCCTCGTCCCCGAGGCAGGCGCCGGCGACGCCGCCGCGCCGCCGCGGCGCGCCGTCCGCGCCGGCGACCATTCGGCCGAAAAGGCACGCCGGCGCGCCGCGCTCGCCCGGTCGGTCGGGGTCCTCGTCGCCCAGGCACGCGCCCAGCGCGCCGCCTCTCCGCGCGTTCGTCTCCGGGTCGGGGTCGCCCAGGCACGCGCCCAGTGCGCCCCCTCTGCGCCGCGGCGGGACGCTCGCGTCGTCGGGGTCCTCCGAGCCGTACAGGCACCCAGTCAGGCACCCCCCGCGGCGCCTGACGACGCCGTCGGCGTCGGCGTCGACAAAGCCGAACAGGCACCCCTCACCGAGACACCCGCCCCGCCGCTTCCCCGACCCGATCGGGTCCTCGTTCCCGAAACACGCGCCCACCACGCCGCCGCGTCGTCGGCCGGTCTCGTCGTCCACGGCGCCGTCCAGGCAGTCCGCGAGCGACGACACGCACCCCGGCGGGCGCGCTCCGGTGACCGGGTCCTCCTCGCCGGCGCACCCCGCGAGGCACCCCGCCTTCTTCCTCCGCCGCCTCCGCCCCTTCTCGTCCTCGCTCCACTCCTCCTCCTGCAGGCAGCCGGAGAGGCAGCCGGGGGGGGCTGGTTCCCGGGGGGCGCCGGGCTCGGGCGCCGGCCGCCGAGTCTCGCGCTGCTCGGCGAGGATCTTGGCGCTCGCGGGGTCGACGTCGTCGTCGCTCGACCAGCCGCCCCCGGTCGGTCGAAAGGCACCGGCGACGCACGCGCGGGCCAACGCGCGTCCGCCCGGGCCGCAGAGGTCCCCGGCGCCGTACGCCTCGCTGTCGTCCCCCCACGTGGAGACGGTGCCTCTCCTCGAGCCGAGGTCGCTCTCCGGAAGCCCGCCGGGATGGCACGGCCCGCACTTGGTCGGCAGGCACCCGCACCACTTGGGGTCGAGCTGCGGGCGTCGCAACACCAAGCCCGGCGGGTCCAGCGGCCTCGGCTCGCGTTTCGGTCGCGTGGGGTCACCCAGCACCCACAAGGAGGTGAGCTGCGCCTTCATGTCCAGCGTTCCATCAGGGTGCGTCGCCCGGGGGCCGAGATGCTTCTCCGCGAAGAACGGGTTCACCACGACCACCTTGCGCAAGTCGGCATCGGCTCCGTCTTCCTCGTCGTCGGAAACCGCCATGGGGACCGGGTCATCCTCGACCTTCCCGTCGCGGGAAGGTGGCCGCCGCGACATGCGACGCAGGTGCCCGACGCGATTTCGCGCCGGCCCGCACGCGCGCGGTGTGGTCTGCGAGCCGAGAGGCGGGCGAGGCGTCTGCTGACTATAGAACCGTGGGCGTACGATAAAGTTTCTTTTTGCCGGTCATCTCGCCTTCACGGATTTTGCCATGTGCGAAAACGCCCGGCAGCGGGTGTCACACCGTGGCGCACCGGCGCGGTGGCCACAGGGGGCATGACCGCGCGCGTCGCCGGGACGTACGCGGCGGTCGCGGCTGCGATGTACCGGCGTTTCCACAGGCAGATTCGCACGCACCCCAGGCACAGAGTCAAGCTGGCTCTGTTCGAGGAGACCCGCAGAGCGTTCGAGCGCCCCCCGGCGGATGACACGGCGTCCCGAGCGCGCGACATGTCCCGAGCGGTGCTCGCGCTGACGTGGCTGAGACGCGCGGCTGCGAACGCGACATCCACGGAGGGCGAGCTGCTATACACGCTGATGGGCCAGCGGGACTCGGTGCTGCGTCGACGACGCGCGGAGCGGCTGAAACCTCAAAAGGCGAAACTCAGGGCGACGTCGGGGACGGGAGACGCGGAAATCCGGCTGCTGCGCGCGGCGTACGGGCCTCTGGTGGACCTGATAGGCGTGCGGGGGGTCGCGGATGAGAATTGGGCGAAGGATTGATGTCGCGAGGTACGATAGCGCGCGTGGGGATGGGTAGGTTTAGCGTGTGTAGCACACGAGCGTCGATAAGACTCGACAGGGCGTGCGTGTTGTTCAGTGCCGACCGGAGGCGCAGCCGAACCACGACCGAGGATTTAGATCGTCGCGTCGTCGGCGCGTTCGTCAGTGTCGGAGGCGACCCGGGAGCGGTAGGGGACGCGCTCCGCCATGGTGAACTTCAAGATGCCTCGCGGGCCGAACTCGCTCATGGGAAACGCCCCCAAACCCGAAGAGCGCGATGGCGAGTACGTCTCGAAGAAAGCCCTTCGCTCCGCGGCCGGGTCTGTGTCCCTGCGCGTCGTGGCGAACGCGGAGGCGGACGGCCCGGCGCGCTTGAACCCCACGTGTCCTCTCCTCGCGGACGCGGACGACCGAGGCATCGTGCTCCTCGTGCTCGAGGCGGGAAGCGACTGCGTCCTCCGCGCGTGCGCCGCGTCGTCCGAGTCCGCGTGCCCCGCCGGATGCCTCGCGCTTTCCGAGGAACAGCGCATCAACGTCCACGTGGCGGAGGACCAGACCGCTTCGTTCAAAGTGTTCGAGCCTCCGCGCGACACCCCGACGGAGCTGTTCGACATCGAGCTCGAGGTCCGGCTGCTGCGCCGAGGGGGTTTTCCGTCGGCGAGGCGCGGGCGATGCGACGGGGACGAGGACCAGGACCATAACGATTCTGACTCATCAGATGACGACTCCGACTCCGACTCCGACTCCGACTCCGACTCCGACTCTTCCTCTTCCCCTGGACGAGGATGTGTCGTCGACGGCGGCGCCCTCCGCGCGTCTCTGCGGCATCGCCTGCGCGACTGCTGGGTCGCCGCGGGCGAGCTGCTCTGCGTCGAAGCCAGGGACGCGCGCGAACCGGAAACCACGCGCGTTTTGCGCGCGCGCGTGGCGAGCGTGAACGCCGTCGACCCGGCGTCGGCTGAGGCGCTTCGGCCGGGGTACCACTGCTTCCGGGGAACGTTTTCGTTCGACGAGACGATCGTGCACGTGGTGGCGGAGGACGCGCGCGTGACCGTGCTCGACTCGAACCCTCGGGAAGACTCGGAAAAACGCGCGGCGACGCTGGAGCGAGAGACGATCGCCGTCGAGACGAGCGACGGCGAGGTTTTCCCCGTGCACCGCTCGCTGCTGCGGCCGTGCGTCGCGCTGACCAGGCACGTGCGCGAGGCTGCGCCCGGCGGGGTCACGAGCAGCGGTAAGAGGGCGCAGTGGGAGCGGGAGGTGGGGCTGGAGGCGGAGGCGGAGACGACGACGGCGACGACGTCGTCGTCGTCGCCGTCGTCCCGAACCGGTATTCGCGTTCCCGTGGACTGCGAAAAGTTCGACAAGGTCCTGCTGTGGCTCGAGCGCGAGTCGCTCGGCTCGGCTCTCCCCGAGTACGACGTGCGCACGGCGGAGGCGCTCGTCGGCGCGGCGGACGCGCTCGGGCTGGCCAGCCTGGCGGACGCGTGCCGCGGCGCGCTGGGCGCGCACGAGCGCCGGGTGAGGAGGCACACGTGGAGCGACGTGACGCGGCACAACGCGGCCGGGGGCGTTCGGGTGGTGGTGGACGGCATGGTTCTGGATGTCAAGCGGTGGCTCCCGGAGCACCCCGGGGGCGACCGGATCATCCCGAGCCAGAGCGTGAACGTGGACGCGACCAGGCACTTCGAGCTGTACCACAGCAGCAAGGAGAGCTTCCTGTATCTGCGCGCGTTTTACGTCGGAGAGGTTCGAGCGGAGGACCTTTGCGAAATCCCGCGAGTCGCGGACCCGAAGACGGGCGCCGTGGATCCCCCCGCCAGCGAGGCGTTCCTCGAGCAGCTCAGGGAGTACACGCGCGGGTTCAGGATCGACAACAGCGGCGCGGAGGAGGCGCGGGACGGGGACCGGGAGAGGCACGACGCGCCGAGCACGCATTTGGGCGTGCGGTTCTGAGCGAAGCGAACGAACGCGAACGCGCTCTTCTTATCCTTTAGGTGTCCTACATCTTAACTACGTCTACTAGCAATACAGCGGCGGCGCAATTCGCGAAGAATCCGCCAGCCGGTCCCTCCCGAACCGCCTCAGCGCCATCACGCGGCAGTCGCTCTGCGCATCGCGGCCATGCGCTCGAAGTTGGCCTTGAACGACGCGAACCCAGCCTCCGCCTCCGCGCACGTCGCGGCCGCCGCCGCCGCGGCGTCCCCGGCGGGCGCCACCCGGAACGACGCCGTGCGCAGTTTGCCCAGCCCGGACAGACCGAGCTTCTTCGCCTCGGCGCCCCGGCCGGGCACGCGCCCGAGCGTGAACGTGTTGCTGCGCAGGCCCGCGCGCCTGGTGTCGGCGCTCAGGCGCGCGGGCGCCTTTGCCACCGCGGCCACCAGCGCGTCGCCCAGCGAGGAGACAACCGCGTCCTGCGCGGCGAGAGCCTTGGCCACCTGCGCGTCCGACTCGACGGCTCTCGCCGCCGATCGCGGCGAGACGGGCGCCGCCGCCGCCGCCGCCGCCTCCGCCGCAGCCTCGCGCGCCTTGCGCAGGGACGGGGGCACGTACGCGCCCGCGGAGGCCACCTTGTGCGCGGGGGGCGTCGACACCGCAGCCGTCGCGGCCGCGGCGGGCGCGGCGGTCCACCGCCGCCGGCTGTCGGCGGCGGTGCCAGTGGCGCCCCAGCGGCGGCGCGCGCCCCGCTCGGCGTCGTCTTCGCCGCGGTCACACGCGGCGGCGCTGGAGGCGTCCCGCGCGGGCGAGGCGGCTCGGTTCGCGGAGGCGGTGTCCCAGAACTTGGTGAACTCGATTGGCTTGACGAACCTGTGCCCGAACACGAACCGGCCGGAGGGCAGCGGCGTGAGGCGCAGAAACGCGTCACCGGCTTCGGCGTCCGGGAACAGGCGCTCGGCGGTGAGCCCTCCGCTCGCCACGAGCGCGCCGTCGCGCGTGAACCCGTAGTGCAGCGGCGCGGCGTTCGCCGTGCGCGCCGCCAGCACGCGCCCGGCGGCCGCGTCGAAGGCCACCACGGCGAACGCGCCGTCTGAGGCGTGCAGGTCGCCGAGCGCGCGCTTGAGCGCGCACACGCGGCGGCGCGACGCGCTCGAGTCGGAGGAGGTGTCTTCGTTTTCGGCGTCGGCGGCGGCGGCGTCGTACGCGGCGACGAAGCGCGCCTCCGAAACCGCCGAGGAGACGAGCGCGGCGACTAGGCCCGGGCGCTCGATCACGCGCACGCCGGAGGCGTCGTCGAGCACCTGGAGCGCGCCGCCGCGGCGGGCGCACGTCCGCGAAGTCGCGGCGCCCGCGCGCGCCAGAAGCGCGTTGGCGGCGTATCTGCGTCGGTTCGCGATTGAGTTTGCGTAAAATATGGACGAGCGGGACGACACGCGCCGCGAGCAGGAGCGAAGGTTTTTGCGGGTCAGCGGCGTGTCGTTCTCGAGCGGGCGTGGCGTCGCGACGGGAGGGGGAGGAGACGGCGCGCGTGCGCGAGCGGGCCGCCGCGGTCGCGTCGCGTCCCCGCGGACGATCGAGTCCCGACACCGGCCGCGCTGACGCTCATCAGCGCGCGCGGTGGCGTCGGCCCGCGCGCGCGCCGTTTCCGGCGCGCGTCGCGGTCGCGATCGGTTGTTGCGCGGCGCGGAAAAACCCGAACCGTCGGCCGAACGCGCGCGCCGGAAACGCGCGCCGCGCGGCGTCGCGAGGACGGCGCTCGCGGCGCGGCCGGCGGCGTCGGTCGAAAGCGGTGAAAGTCGTGCGTCCCCGCGGGGGGATTCGCGCGCGTCGCATTCGTGGTGCCGCGTTCGCGTGTCGGAGGGGCGTCGAGAGGCGCACGCACCTCGCATCTTGTTCGGTGGCGTCGAAGCGTTTCGCCGGCGCGACGACGGCGAACGCGGGCGCGGGGGCGCGCTCGTGGCGCGCGGCGCCCTGCTTGGGCGCGACGCGCGCGGTGCGGGTGTCGGCGATGCACATGTTGTTCGTTGAGCTGGGTGTGGGGGTCGGACACGGCGGGGAGGCTCGTGTGCGGGGTGCGGAATGCCGGCAACGAACGTCGACGCGGGCGTGAAAACGTCAAACGAAGACGCGAAAAAACGTGCGCTGTCTCGACGCGCGACGTGGCTCGCGGAACGGGCGTCCGCGCGCGGGAAACGTCCACCGGCGAACCGCGATTAGACCGTCGTTTTCGCCCAAAGCCATTTTCCGTTTTCGAAACCAATGATCGAGCGACATCGCACGCGAGACGCGACGTGGCCGATTTTCGTGCGCGCGTGACGATGTGGTATCGAAACCGAACGAGTCGGTCGGTCGACGGTTTCGGGGTTTCGGTTTGAAACCGCATCGAGGCGCGATCGCGACCGGTCGTGACTTGAAGAATTGACTACGTGTTGTGTTTTACAAGCGCGGCACTGCGTATTTAGTCTCGTCGAAGCGCGAAGCGCGTCTCTCGATTCGAAATTGGTTTTCGCCCGACGCGTCTGCGCGACGCGTGAGACGAATGAGACGCGCGGGAAAGACACGCACGAAAGCGAAAGCACACGGGATTAGCTCGTTGCCCGTTCACGGCTCGTCGCAGTTCCCCCCCTCCCAGACCTTCCCCGCGACGATGGCGTCCAGCGCCTCGCACGCGTCCTCGAAGGTCTCGACGCAGCCCATGAAGTTGATGCGGCGCACCTGCGAGACGCCGTCCAGGCGCACGCGCACGTCGATGCCCATCTTGTCCACGGAGATGATCCACAAGTCGTCGACGCGCACCGACTGAAACGCAGCTTTCGCCTCGCCGACGGCTTCGTTGGGCGCGATGGAGTTCCCGAGCACGGCGCCGGACTTGGCGAGCAGAGCGCCGTACTTGGTGTTCAGCTCGGACAGCGTGTCCAGCACGGAGTGCCCCGCGCTGGGGGTGACGATCTTGTCCGGCGCCGCGTCGCGGTACTCCGCCAGATCCACCCAGTTCAAAGTGCCGAAGCCGCCGACAAAGTACACGTCGATGACGTTGTTCATGCGGTAGAAGGTGTAGTCGCCCCAGCGGTCCTCCAGGTCGGACGCCTCTTTCCGCGCCGCGTACTTCGCCTTGAAGATCTCGTTGGCGCTCGCCTGGTACTCCGCGGGGAGCCGGTGCACGTCCCCGAAGATGGTCACGCGCGCGTTGGCCAGGCCGCCCCAGCCGTTCATCTTCACCGTCAGACTGGCGCGCGAGTTGTACGCCAGGTTGCGCGTGTGCATCGCGAGCGGCGTGAGGCAGAACACCGGGTAGCCGTCCGCGTCCGTCGCGAAGTCCACCGTGCTGGCGAACGGGTACCCGCTGCGGCGGTGGTTCATGTTGGACATGATCGTGCTCAGATCGGCGTAGTCCGCGAGCTCCATCAGATTGCGCGCCGCCACGGCGACGGAGGGCAGATCCGCGTCTTTCATCGAGTTGAGCACGCCGCCGGACAAGGGCGTGCGGAGCAGACGCGTCAACGCGCCCTTCTTCTTCCCGCCGACGAGTGAGGACTTGTCGGCGTTCGCCGAGTCCGAGCCCGAGTCGGAACCCGCAGACGACTCGCGTTCCGAACTCTGCCGCGGCAAGGACAGTTCCGCGCCCACCCCCGACGAAGAGGCGGGCTCCGCGAACGGTTTCGCCGGCGTCGCGCCGCGCGGCGAAGGCGCGGCTTTTTTCGAACCCGCAGGGACGCTCCCCGCGGGGTTGCTCCCCGACCCCTGCTTCACGACCGCCGGGTTGGTCTTGACGCCGCCGCCCCCAGGGCCGGGCCCCGACCCCGCGTCCGGGGTTGCGGCGAGCCGGAACGACGACCCCTCGGACACCGCGCCGTACCACGACGTGCGCTGGAACCCCGCGTTGGTGGAAGCCGCGCGAGCGTCGCGACGACGCGTTCGGTTTCCTCCGGCGACGCCGCCGGCGGAGCCGCAGGCGGAGCCTCCCGCGCGAGGAGACGTGTCCGGCGTCACAGAGCCAGCGACGGAGCGCGGCTTCGCGGCCGACTTCCCGGCGTCGGGCGTCCCGACGACCCCGGAGCTGGAAGAAGTCCGTCCCCCGGTCGCGGTGCCCGCCCTCGCCGTCGCGGGGGTCTCCACCGCGCGGTCGCGCGTTTGGCGCACCGGCGAGCCCGGCCTGGGACCGGCCGACGGTTTGGTGCGCGTGGGCGAGGAGGGGCGGTGGTTGTGCCCCCCCGGGTTCGCCGCCTGCGCGCGCGCGGCGCGCGAGACGACCGGCCGCGCGGGCGTAGGGCCGGTCGCGGGGCGCACGCGCGCGGGCGCGCGCGACCCGAGCCTCGCGCCGGTCCACGACGCGGACGCGCAGGACGCCGCCATCGTCGCGTCTTTCAAAGAGGCGCTTCAAAAAGGGTTTGTCTCTCACGCGGCACGCGAGGGCGGTGGACCCGCGGGGCACGCACGGGGCGAACGCGGCGACGCAGACGCGGGTTTGGAAGAGAAGCGCGGCGTCCCCGAAGGACGTCCGACGCTGGTGACGTTCGCGGCGCGGAGCGCGGACGCGGAGTGCCTCGCTCCCTCGCGACGCGTCGATTTCAAACACGGCGGCGATGCTAAAGCCGTTTTAGCAGCCATCTCGCCACGCGAAAAAGCGCACGTTTGCGAGGATGCGATTGGCTCACGAGCCGAGGAGTCACAGACCAAGCCCGAACCGCCTGGCATCTCGACAAATTCCAGCAAAATGTTTTTCGAGGCTTCTCGGAAAAAGAGCACGCTCGTGAAGACGAATAATGCTGCCCTTTGTTATCGACTGCACAGGTGGGCGCGCTTGCCCTCCGGGTTACCCGCACGGGCACCCTCTCGCGCGCGGGTCGTCCATCTCGCCGTCGCCGAGCGGTTTTCCATTTCCGCCGCGGAAGAGCAGGTGCGGGCGAACACGCGCCGTCCGGGTGGAAACAGACGAGGAAGGCGCGCTCATGCGACCCGCCGACGGCGACGTCGTCGTCGGCGCGCCCGATCCTCGGAGCTCCGAGGAATCCGGGGACGATTCCGGCTCGGGGTCTTCCGGGGACGATTCCGGCTCGGGGTCGGACGCGCGCGTCGGGGACGAATCAGAGTCGGGCTCCGAACTGGAGTTGGCGCTCGCCGAGGACGGTCGCGTGGCGTGTCCTTTGCTTCCCCATCTGACCCTCGACGCGTTCAGCGCGTTCCCGAACGCGTTCGCCCTCGACGACGAGGACGCGCGACGCGCCTTGCTGGCCGACTGCGACGAGGCGTTCACGGCTCGCGCTACGACCAAGGCGCGAGGTCCGTACAGTTCCGGCCGCACGTACTGGCTCGCCGCGGACGCAGAGCCGCGGTGCGCGCTGGAACAGCTCGCGAAGCGCGTGTTCGAAGCGCACACGCGAGCGCCTAGCGCGGCGTTCGCCGCCGAAAAAAAGCGACGCGGCGATTGCGGCGACACGCCGACGGGTTCGGACGCGCGCGGGTTCGACCCGCGCCGCTCGGGCGCGGAGTGGTGGACGCAGGTGGTGGACGTGGACGACGAGATCGGCATGCACTGGGACAAGGACTACGCGCTGGAGGCGGCGGACGTGAATGTGCACCCCCAGATTGGCACCGTGACGTACTTTTCCTCCGCGGGCGCGCCGACGCTGATGGCGCGCAAACGCGCCGGGACGTTTTTCCGCGACGCGTCCTTCGCCGGCGCGTTTGACGATTTCGAGACAGATCCGCAAAGCATGTCGGCGTTTCACGCCAAAAAGCCGAAGCACACCTCCGCGGAGGCGTTCCTCAGCTTCCCCGCGTTCGGCAAGCACGTCGCCTTCGACGGGCGGTGGCTGCACGGCGCGCTTCCCGAGCTCGGCGGGACGACGAGCGGCGAGGCGAAGGCGACGAAAAAAAAAGCGAAGCGGGTGACGTTTCTGGTGAACGTGTGGCTGAACCACGTCCCGTCGACGGCGACGCCTCTGCCGAAAAAAACGCTGAGTCGCGTGGCCCCGATCGGAGCGTACGCGCTCGAACGCGACATCGATGGACGGTTCGACGACACCGACGCGCCGGACGGATCCGTCGAGGTCGTCGACGTCGCGAAGACGGGCGGCGCGACGCGAGCGATTGAAAGAGCGTTCGCGCACGCCGACGCGACGTTTCGCGTGCGCGCGGCGCTCCCAAAGGCGTGGTTCGCGGGTGGGGCTCCCGGTCGCGGCGGGTCCTTCGCGCTCGTCGGTACCGGGGGCGAGGTGGTGGAAACGCAGGGCTCCGAGAAGAAGAAAAGGAAGAGATGAGACGAGGCCGCGAGATGTACGAGCTAGACTACTGTTTTAAAAGGACGGGAAAGCGCGAGAGAAAAGTCACTCGCCGCGCGCGCTCTCCTCCTCCTCCTCCTCCTCCTCCTCTTCCCCGAACGCGTCCGGCGCCTCCTCGCGGAGGCGCTCGATCTCTCGCAGCCTGCGCTCCGCCGCGGCATCCTGCCCTCCCCAGCGCCGCGCCTGCGCGTCGAATAGCGCCAGGACCTCCGCCGGGCCGCTGGCGTCTTCCGGGTTCTTGTCAGGTCGCGCCGCGACGAAGCGCGGAAACCGGAGACTGATTCCGCGCTCGGCGTGCCGGGCGCCGGCGGCGGCGGCGTGCTTCGGCGACAGCGTCAGGTCCGCGCCGCGCACTTCCCACACCTCCGAGGGCACGAACCACACGTCCGGCCGCTCGAGCGTGTTGGCCCAGGCGGGTTTCGCGGGCTTCCGGGGTGTGCGTTTTTTCGAGTGTTTCGAGTCACCGACCGCCTCTTCTTCTCGCCTCCGCTCGCCGCCGACGGCGGCGGCCAGGCGGAACGTCTCCGTCTTGTCTTTGTAGAAGGCGTCGGTGAACCCACTCATGCACCGGCACACGCTGTCGTACGTGCCGCTCGTCGGATCGTACGCCGCCAGCAGGAACGGCGAGTACCACCCCGCCTTGCGCCCGTTCCCGTGCCAGGCGCCGATCGGCACGAGGTCCAGCGAGTCGCGCGGCGCGCCGCCAAGCGTCTCGCAGTAGTCGCGCTTGAGTTTCAGCCAGGACTCGGCGCGCACCGACGGCGCGTACGCGGCGCGCGCGCCGTCCAGGCGTTTCAGCACGATGCCCTCGCACGCGGCGTCGACGGCGTCCACCGTGAACCGCTCGATGTGCTCGATCAATCTCAATCGAGAACGTTCGCGGTTTTCAGTCGCGCGCGACTCTCGTTCGTCGGCGGTGGCGTCGTCGCGCGCGTCGTCCGTCCTCGAACCCGTCGCTTCGCCGTCGCTCCGCACCTCGACCGAGCGCGCGAGCTCGAATACCCCGGGGCACGCGCCGAGGCCGGGAAGCGCCGATCGCAGCCGCGATCGGCGCTCGCGCAGGCTCAGGTCGTGCGTCTTCGTCTTCGTCTTCGCGTCAGTAGTCTCTTCGCCGCGCGCGTTTTTTTTTTCGTCCCCCGCGTACAGCAGGTCGAAGACGAAGACGCACGTCGACGTAGACGCGCGCGCGGCGTCGGCGCGCGCAGCGTCGCTCGCGCCCGGGAACGACCGCGGCCGCGACGCGAGCGTCTGGAAAGGAAGCAGCTTCCCCGTCTCGCGGTCGACGCCGACGATCTCGGCGTCGATCACGAGACCGTCGCCGTAGTCGCCGCCTTCGGCGCACTCGAGAAACGCGCTCGCGACGTCCGGGAACGCCTCCGTGCGGTCCTCGCAGTTCCGGCTGAAGACGCGAACGGAGAATTCTCCGGACGAATCGTGATCGCGCGCGGGTTTGTTCGCCTCGGATTCGCGGAAGAGGTGGATCTGCGCGCGCACGCCGTCGTACTTGTACTCCGCCAAAAAAGCCGAATCTGCGTCTTGGTCCGCGTCGGCGCCGCGCATCTTCGCCGCCGCGTCCGCGACGCCGGCGGTGATGGACGCCAGCATGGGTTTCACGGGCGTGCCCGGCCGCAGGCGGCCCTCGCGCACCGCGCCCGCGACGCCCTCGGCGAGCAGGGGGGGCACGAGGAGCTCCAAATCGGGACACAGCGCGTACGCGCGCTGCACGGCGGCGGCGACGTCCGGCGCGACGCTGCTCGAAAAGTCGCTTCGCTTCGTTTTCGCGAGAGGCTCTTTTTCGCTCGCGTCGTCCGCGCGGCGGCGACGGAAAACCGCCTCGGCGGCTTCGGCGAGCGCGGCGAGGACGGCGATTCGGTTCGCGCCCACGCGCATGTTCCGCACGAGCGTCCTGACGAAGTACTTGGTCTCCTCCGGGGACGCGCGCCGCAACACGGACAGCATCGCGTCGCGCCGCCGCGCCGCCGCGCCTTTCCCCGACGTCGCGGCGATGTCCCGCAACGCGGCGAGAACGTCCGCCGCGGCGAGGGGCTTCGGCTTCGCGAGCGTGACTTGTTTCCTCTTGAGCGCCGCCGCGACGTCTCCGAGATCCCCGAGCTCGTCGTGCGTTCGCGCGACCCGGTCCCTGGACGCGCCCGTGACGTCTCGTATGACCGCGCTCACCGCGGCGGCGCCCACGTTGAGCTCGGAGTCGCGGCGGTGCCGAGGATAGCACCGCCCGAAGACCAGATACGCGACGGCGAGGCAATCGCCGGGCGCCTCGGCGATGACGCGCTCGAACGCGCGTCGCAACGACGCGTGCTTCTCGAGTCGTTTCTTCGTCGAAGAGACGCGCTCGAAGAGTCGCGCGAGCCACGCGTACGGCACGGACGCGCTCGTTCTAGGCCACAGCGCGTCGAGGTCAGCGTCGGCGTCGCGAGCTTCGTGAGTCTCGACGCCGTTCGATCTCTCGCTCGCCGCGTTCGCCTCGGGCCACGCCTCGCCCTCCCCGGGGGGGCGCGGGGGGAAGTGATGCGAACCGGTCGGCTTTACGCCTATGACGTGAAGAGCCATTTTTGGGTCATCGTGACCCGCCCCGCTCGCCCCCGCGGCCGCCTCGGCGCGAACGACGGGAGCGTCCCGTGTCGAGATTTCGCGTTTCGTCGCGGGACACGCGTCCTCCGCAGGCGCGACGCGCGCGTTCGACGCTCTCGACGCGCCCTCGGGCTTCGAGTCGGTGCCGTGACTGCCACGGCCATCTCCGAAGAGCGCCTTGATGTTCAACTGCGCTTTCCGTTCCGTGTCGGCGCTCTCGCGGCGGCGCTGCTTGCCGCTGTGCGCGTGCGCGCCGCTCGAGCGCCGCTTCGGCGCGGGCGACGAAGACGACGACGGCATCGCCAGCACTCTGTCTTCGCGCGGGTCGTGCGCGGCGAAGTGCCGGTTCACGGCGACTGCGACATCCCCGTTGGCGCGAGCAAGCATCGCCGCACACGCCTCGTAGCTGAGCCCGACGATCCCGCGGAGGATCCCCACGGGGTCCTCCTCCGCGTCCGCCATCGCGCCTCCGCGTCTGACGTCTCTCGGAAAGTGCCGAGGAGAAGCTGCCTGTCTCATAGCTCGCCATTTGTTGTGAAATCTCGCCGAGCCTCACACGTCCACGCGCGGCGGGGCGATCGCGGCGGCGCTTCGTCGTCGCGTCGCTATGCGCGCGGGCGCGTCCTCGGAGCGTCTCTGCGCTCCGCTCGCGGAACCGACCGCGGATGCCCCCGCCGGCTCCGCGTCGGGCGACGACGTCCACGACGACGCCCCGTCCACCTCCGGGAGACCTCCGTCTTCCCCGGGCGGCGGTCTCCGCGGCATCCTCCGCGCGTTGCGCGACCCCTCGTCCGGCCCGCGCCTGCGGAGGCTGCTCCTGTTCACGTCGCTGCGCGAGTTCAAGCCGAGCGAGCCGTTCCTCGTCGAGCTGTACGAGGCACGCGGGCTCAGCCCGGGGACGCTCACGCGCGACGTCTTCCCCACCTGGACGCACGCGCGCCTTCCAGCGCTCTTTTTCGTGTGCGCGTTCGCCGCGCGCTTCGGGTGCAGGCGCGCCGTGATTCTCGGGACGGCGTGCGGGATGGTCACGGTGGGCATGACCGCGACGTTCGCGCTCTTCGCGTGCGCGACGGCGAACGCGACGGACGTGGCGGCGGACGCGCGTTCGGATTCCGTCGATTCCGTCGGCGCGTCGACGGTGTTGGGCGTCCCCGGCCCGGCGTGGGCGCGTCTGAGCCAAGTCTTCGCGGCGTTCGCGTTCGCGTCGCACCAAGCGTTTTTAGCCATCGCGTTTTCGAACGCCGGTATAGATACGAAAACGGAAGCGGGCGGAACGCAGAGACGCGAAGGGACCACCGCGCTGTGTCACACGCGACGCGCGGTTTCGCGCGAAGAAGACGCGGCGGCGGCGGCGTTTTCGATCCCCGCGGCGGCGCACGGCGTGAAAGCCGCGACGCTCGCGGCGACGTGCGTCTCCGCCGTCTTAGGGCAGTGCCTCGCGCGATTCGGAGCGCCGCTCGCGTCGCTCGTGGTGATCACCTTCGCGACGCAGACGGGGTCGCTGCTCGTCGCGCGCGCGTTCGAGGAGGACCTCGAGGAGAACACGGAGGAGGACCTCAAGGAGGAAGAGACGGAGACGGCGATTCGTTCGGGAGAGGAGCGCCGCGACGGACGACAAAGGGGGACCCCCCGTGTTTGGTTCACGAAAGGAACACGTTCCTTCCGCGGTAGCGCGAGCGCCGTATGTCTCGCGTTGCGCGCCATCGCGGCGGACCCGTCCGTCACCGCGTGGTGCCTGTGGAGCATCGCGAGCGCGCCGACGCACGCGTTCGTCGCCGCCAACTGGCAGACGCTGGTTTCTGAGGCGCCGGCGCGCGGAGACGCGACGGACGCGAAGTTCGCGTTCGGCGCGTGGCTCGCCGCGCAGCGCGCCGCGGCGTTCCTCGCGACGCTGGCGATGGGCGCGTTCGCGTACGGCGCGCTCGGAGAAACGGAGCGGGAAACCACCGATCGTCGCTCGTCTCCGTTCGCGGACCGGAGCCCTTTCGCGGCGTCCGCGTCGCTCGGCGCGATGGCGTGTTTTCTCCTCGGCGCGGCTCTCGCCGAGACGCGAACCTCCGCGGCGCTCTTCGTCGCCGCCTTCGTCTGCGTCTTCGAAGCCACCTCGAGCGTCTGCGCCGCCGCCGTGGGGATCGAGGCCGGGCGCGCGATGACGCGCGCCAGTCGCGCGCCCGCGACATCGCGCGCGGCGCCGGAACGTCGCGAGGAGGCGTCGGACGCGACGGACTTTTTTTCGCGAGGGGGACGAAAACGCTCGCGCCGTCTCGGCGCGCGAGGACGCGCGACGAGTCTGGCGTTCGTGTTCGCGGCCCTCTCCGCGTGCGGGTACGCGGTGGACGTCTCGACGCAGGGCGTCACCGACCTGCTCTCGCTCGACGTGCGGCTGCGGTTCGAAACGAGGGCGGCTGTCGCGGCGGCGGCGTCCGCCGCGTTCCTCGCGCGGCGCGTAGCGCGGGCGCCGGAAGCGCCCGGCGCTTTTGCGTCGCGGCGCGCGAACGACGACGGGCCGTCGGCGCGGCTTTTGGGCGGTCCTCGGGACGAGGCGTGATGGTCGCGCGTCGAGATCGAGTCGCCGCGCGTGGGAAGCGAGTGTGGCGACGCGGAAACGCGCGGAAGAGGTCGGGACACTGTTAAAGCGCGAGGCGACAGATCATCGTTCGGGCGAGATTCTTCTTTCGAGATAATGTGTAAAAATTACAGCACCGTCTAAAAAATAGTTTATGTCCAGAAGAGAGAATCATCAGCCGGCGCGCGCTCGCTTACGCGAACGCCGCTCGCTGTGACCTCGCTGGGGCCGTATGCAACGTGAATAAATCTTTCAGCATGCTGGAGAGCGAGCTGAGCAATTTACCAGCCGCCGCCGCCGCCGCCCTGCTGGGGGGAGTCGCCGGCCTGGCGGCCGTTGACGGGCGCGAAGGTGCGGTCGTTGGTGGGGCGGTGGGCCAGGAAGGAGGAGCACTGCACCTGCTTGATGTT
>MDSV01217776.1_pt1 | contig 16081 bp, 12 predicted proteins | sample 810851 | NCBI WGS metagenome assembly MDSV01 (sample SAMN05326640, study PRJNA326480) | marine metagenome | isolation source: seawater | place: Atlantic Ocean: North East | collected 2012 | reverse complement strand
GGTTGCATCTCCACCATTTGCACGAACGACATCCCGAAGTGTCAATGCTGTGCCGCTGGGAGAATCAACCTTATGAATGTGATGGACATCTTGGATCTGGGCAGAATATTCGGGGAACTTTTTCATTGCCCGTGTCATGTAAGCAGATATCTCATTTAAAAGATGCACGCCAATACTGAAATTGGTTGCGTAAAAGACTGTCCCGCCTGCGTTCTTTATTTCCTCCAACCTGTCATGCCATCCTGTTGTGCCAATCACAACGGGTAAATGTGCGGCAATACATTTTAATGTGTTGTCTACCGCATCTTTTGGCGTTGAACTTTCAAATACGATGTCCGCCCCCAAACCTGAAGCTGTCCATTCATCTTCCTTCTTTATGCGTGCAACGACTTTCCATCCTTTGGCCTCGGCAACCTCAGCCACAGCCGCACCCAATTTGCCATATCCGATGATCGCGACTCTCATTTGTTGTTGATTCGAAGACTTAAACCCACTTGCCAAGGTGTGTGGTGGTTGTTAGGGGATAATTTTGGGGGGAGCACTTTCCAACTTAAATCCTCACTTGCATCAAAGAACTTCATGTGGGAATCTACATTGGCATCTACAATTTGTAGTAGATAGACCCCCAAAAATGCGAGGTAAGACAAATCTCGGTTTCTTCTATATACATAAGCGCCATTTTGGAGGTCGGAAATGGTATATGGATCTCCATCGTTGTCAGTCAAGGTGCTGTTCGTTGTGGTGTCGTCATCTGTTTCATATCCCCAATGTTCAAGAAAAAGATTCATTTGCTTCGTGTTCTCTAGGATAAACCATCCGCTGGTTGCGAGTCCCCCAAGTACAATTGGAACTTTCCAACTCTTTTTATTGATAATCTGACCGGATCCTGGAAGTACTGCAGCCCATTTGGTCGTCTTTTTTACGCGCAATTGTTCTTGGGTTAATAAATCTGTTTCTTGAGCAATTACTGATGTTTCGAGAATAGAAAGCGCACCCATGCACATCACGCATAGATATTTAGCTATAGTATGCATTTGTCGTACTTGCGAAGTTGAATTATTGGGTCAGCTTGTCAAGCAATTCCTGCAATTCATTCATATCCTTGTAATGTAATTCTATTCTGCCTGAAGTATCTCGTGTGGGCTTAATTTTTGTCCCAATCCCGAACTTTAACTTTAAGATGCTCTGAGCTTGCTCTTCGTCGAGGCTTTGTCTTCGCTTGTCAGCAGGAGCTTTAATTGTTTTTTTTCGCCCTCCATCTTTTTTGCAGAGATTCTCAGTTTGTCTTACACTGAACTTCTGAGTGATCGCAAGATTCATGATGAGAATCTGTCTCTCTGGATCGTTTGTTATCGAGAGCAGTGCCTTAGCGTGCCCTTGTGAAAGCGTCCGTTTTGCAAGTTCTATTTTGATTTCTTCTGGCAAGTCCAAAAGACGTAATGAATTTGTGATTGAGACTCTGGCCTTTCCCACGAGTAATGATATCTGCGCGTGAGTTAAGCGACACTCTTCAATGAGTCGCTGATAAGATGTTGCAACCTCAATAGGGTGGAGGTTCTGTCGTTGGACATTTTCTACCAATGCCATCTCCAACAGTTGCACGTCATCAGCTTCGCGAATATAAGCGGGTATTTCTTCCAATCCTGCAGCTTGACCTGCTCTAAATCGACGTTCTCCAGCGATTATTTGATATTTTAGAGCGCTAATTTTCCGAACGGTGATGGGTTGAATAATGCCAAGTTCTCGGATGCTGTTCTCCAACTTCTTAAGAGAACTGGTTTCGAATGATTCTCGTGGTTGGTTTGCATTCCTCACAATATCACCAATCGGAATCATTGCTATTTTCCCAGCCATTTGGCCTATAAAACGTGGTTTTTTGTCGACATCTTTGTTGCCAAAAGCTTTGGAGGCGATTCCGTTTCCCGATAAGATTTGGGTCTTGAGTGCTTCTTTTTCTATGTCTTTCGTTTCGAGTTCAGTTTTGTCGATGTCGCGAATGATATCAGAAATCTTTGATGTTCGATTTGAATTGACATTGTTAAAGTCTGGCATGTCTCCCAATCCCTTTCCCAAACCCCTTCCGATGTTGACTTTTTTTGACATAGCGACTAGCCCACAAGGTCTTTAAGAAACTTTTCGTCATCTCGAAGTTTTGTCATTTCATTGCGCTGAAGGATTTCCCTTGCAAGGTTAAGATAATTCACGGACCCCTTACAATTTGCGTCGTGTATGATGATTGACTCTCCATAGCTTGGAGCCTCTCCAAGTCTGGTGTTTCTGTGTATGACCGTGTTTAGGACAAGGTCTTCAAAATGAATTCGTACTTCCTCAACGACTTGGTTTGCCAGTCTAAGGCGTGTGTCATACATCGTTAATAGAATCCCCTCTACTTCGAGACGAGGGTTGAGTTGGGTTTGGACTATTTTAATTGTGTTAAGCAGCTTGCCTAAGCCCTCTAATGCAAAATATTCACATTGGACAGGAATCATTACTGAATCAGCAGCAGTGAGCGCATTAAGTGTCACAAGTCCCAAGCTTGGTGAGCAGTCTATGACAATGAAATCATAGTTGTCTCTTATCTTCTCGAGTTCATGGTAAAGTTTTCTTTCACGTTGCTTCTGATCTACAAGCTCGATCTCTGCCCCGATAAGATCTAGATTCGCAGGCAATATGTCTAAGTTTGGAGAACTTGTAGACATGATACATTCTTCGATGTTTGATTTCCCAAGAATGACTTCGTAGGTTCCATTTTCAACCGTGTGAGGATCTAAACCTATACCACTTGTGGCATTTGCTTGCGGATCTGAATCTACAAGTAAGGTTTTGTACTCAAGTACACCTAGGCATGCTCCTAAGTTGATTGCAGTTGTTGTTTTTCCAACACCTCCTTTTTGATTTGCGATTGCAATAATTTTTCCCATCAGAATGTATTTTAACCTTAGTTGAGGCTTACGCTAAATTAATATTTGATGGGGTGTGTTCCAGATAAAGTTGTACACACAAAAGCCTATGCCTATAAAGGATTAAGCCCTATTTACGTGAAGAAGATGTGGAAAAAGTCAGGAATTAAAAGGTGCCTTTGTGTTTAAAGGTCTTCAAAATTCACTTCATCATCAGAACTGTCAGTCTCTTTGTTCGTTTCCTGAGTCTTAGAATCACTAGAAACGGAGTCTTCACTTGCGGGTGACTCTTCTGATTTTTCCTCTTTTTGGGTTTCTGAATCGTTTGCTTTTCTCTCTGCAATCGGATCTCGGAATTCTCCAGTGTTCATTAATTCTTTGATCTTGTCTGTCGCGTCAATAAAGCCATCTTCAAACTTTTCGAAATCCTCTCTGTACAAGAAAAGCTTGTGCTTTGAGTAATTTACATTTCCACTGTTGTCGAAGTTTCTCTTGCTCTCTGTGATCGTCATATAGAGATCTTTTCCTCTTGTTTCTTTGACGTCGAAGAAATAAGTGCGCTTTCCAGCTCTCACTCTCACTGAATATAACTCTTCTCTATCTCTATTGTCGTTGTTATTTTCTGACATCTTACTCTCTCAGTTTAGTACGCTATATGGTTTTCAATTCGACAAGTTAAGTATAAAGTTATCTTGTTAGATACACGGATCCACTTTTCGTTCTTGGATATCCTATTTGATCTACCCATACTGCCTCCCAGAGGTATAGCCCATTTGGACAAAAGTGAATGCCATCAGTTCCTTTTTCACCTTGCCATGGATTTGAAGGGTCAGTGGTTTGCCAAACGAGTTCACCCCATCTGTTTACGATTTTTACGCGATATGCGCTGACGCCTAATATGACTGGGAGCCAAACATCATTTATGCCATCACCATCAGGGGTGAATGCTGTGGGTGCATAAAATACAGAACCACTAATACTTACTTCTCCCGCAGCGGTATTTACACATCCTGCCTCATTGATTACTGTTAATGTTATGTTGTAAATTCCTCCATCGCTGTAGATATATTCTCCGTCACAACCTTGCAGGCTTCCTCCATCACCGAAATTGTAAAAGCAATCAACCTCTTGGTCACCTAAATAATCGACGGTAATGACAGGATCTAATATATCTACAACGTTGGGGTCGACATCGAATGCAGCAAATGGAATAGGGTACGTTTGTACCAGGTCAACTTCGAGCATGTCCAGCGTTCTTTCACAATAGCCTCCGGTAGTCATTTCGAGTTGTACCGGGAAGTTTCCGGAGTATAAATACAGATGAACTGGGTTCACCGCGTTTGACGTAGTCCCATCACCAAAATGCCACAGATAAGTTGTTGCAGTAGACGTTGTGCTCAGGTTTGTATATGAAACCTGATGTGGAGGACATCCCAAAAGAGGTCCTGCTGAGAAGTCTATTGTAGGGTCTGGTATTGCTTCTACTTGAGCTGAGAATGATTGTTGGCAACCATCAAGTCCGGGGACTTCTGCAGTTAAAGTGACCTCATAGACACCAGGCTCGGCATACACAAGGTTAGAGATGTTTGTTTCTGACACTTGGGCGCTCACAGTTGTTCCGCCAAAATCCCAGCTGTAGGATGTATTTATATCTACGGATGCGGTTCCCGTCAAAGAGAAGTTATGTGTTGAGAAGCAATTGGGATCTGGCACGTCGAAAACCGGTTGCAACAAATAATAGATGTCCACATTCGCTGTTGTACTGGAAGGGCAGGTAAAGGGAGCAAAAGCTGTCAGTGTAACGGTATAGGATCCAGAATCTGCGTATGTGAATTCGGGTTCGATGTCCGTCGATGAGTCTCCGCCAAAAGGTGATCCGAAATCCCAAAGATAAGTCTCTGAATTAAGGGAGTTATTTTCAAATGAGAAAGTGAGTCCTTGGCAAAAACCAGTTTGATCTTCTATCGAGGCGATGGGTTCAGGTGGGGCAATCCATTCAAAATCAGCTTCTGCCGTACAGCCATGATTGTTTACGGTCAGTGAGATGTCCCATGTGTCCGAATTCCCGAAGTCAACTTCCTCTGGTGAAGCGATGTTAGCAGAAGTTGGGTTGCCGCCATTAAAATCCCAAAAGTAGGTGGCTTCAGGACTCATTGTGCCATTGACATTGAAGTCGAAAGTTTCAGTGCCCGTGATGCAATTAAAGTCTAGAATTTCGATGACAGGGTCTAGAGGCATAAAGACATCAAATATTTGTGATGATGTATCTGCGCAAGGCCAATCTGGATTTGCAATCAATGTAACCTCGTATGTTCCTACATCGGGATACGTAAACTGAGGTTCTAATTCTGTACTTACATCAGTGTCCGTCCCTTCGATTCCAAAGTCCCAAAGGAAATCTTCTCCGTTAATGGATTCATTCACAAATTGAATTGTCTCCCCAATACATAACTGTTCAGGTTGCTGAGGTGTGACGGAAGCGACGATGTTTGGGTCACATAACGTGACATTAAACTGAAAATCCCGCACGACTTTCCCCAAACTAATTCCATCACGAAATTCTTCAACACAAATTCCCATCGCATATTGTCCAGGGATATTGGGTGTGCCTGTGATGAATCCTGTTACAGGGTCGATAGAGAAAGCCGGGTCAGAAGCGATGGGGTAGGTGGCTGAATATGTTGCATTGTATGGAATTGGCGTATATGGAGGGTTAGATGGTGGGTTTGGGACAGGGCTATCAAAGCCACCTCCACCACCGTTCGGACCACCTCCATCAAAGGGTGCACATAATGAATACACGAGTTCATCACCATCGGGGTCAATCGCTGCGTGGTCAAAAAAGAATTCAAAATTTGCACAAAGCGCAACTGGAGGAAATGTTTGAAAAACTGGAGAGCTGTTGTTTGTTGTTGTTTCAAAACTTCCAGGAATGTGAATTGTTGCCGTCATTCCAGGATTGTCAGTGCCTCCTGCATTTGCGAGGTTGCTGATGGAAGGGTTTCTACAACATCTTTGCCACGCGATATCATATCCAGCGGGACTGCTGCCCAGTGTTAATGTCGTTGTATAGGTTGCTTCTTCGACGCACAACTCGGGGGGGGGAGTTCCGCACGGATTGGTCATAATTACAGGCACGTCCAGTACTGAGCCGAAATTTAGAAAAACATCATCAACTTGTTGAAGTTGATTTGTTGCTGATTCGAAAATACCAAGGAATATGATGTCGTCAAAATCTGTTCCTTGTGTATTTGCAGGTCCACATTCTCGATAGACCTTTAATGTGACAAGGTAGTTGCCTCCACCCAAGTCTTCATAGAACATTTCTGAGCCAATGAGGTGTGTGGCGCCAAGTTCAAATGATAGGGTTATCAAAAACAAACCTGTTATTATATTATAGAGTGATCTCACACTATAAAGGTAAGCGTTTTTGTATCTTCACGCCGTGGAAAAAAAGGAAGAAAAGGCAATCGTTCCATTCGTGGATCTCAATTTGCACCCGAATATTGAAGAAGGTTTAAACGCCATGGGTTTCGAAAACGCGACACCCATTCAATCAGAAGCGATACCTCATGTTTTAAATAACAAGGATGTCTTAGGAATTGCACAAACAGGCACTGGAAAGACAGCTGCGTTTCTTCTGCCTACGATGGATATTATCTTGGATACGCCAGACAATGGAAAGGTGAAAGCGTTAATTGTTGTTCCTACAAGAGAGCTGGCTATGCAAATTGATCAGGCTGCTGAAGGTTTTGGTTACTATACTGGCGTGACAAGCTTAGCCATCTATGGTGGCGGTAGTGGCAAAGATTTTGCGAGAGAGACCAAGGCGCTTAAAAAAGGCGCTGACATTGTGATTGTAACGCCTGGTAGAATGTTGTCTCATTTGACTTTGGGATATGTAGATCTTTCTGAACTTGAGGTGTTAATTTTAGACGAGGCAGATCGAATGCTTGATATGGGTTTTCACCAAGACATCATGCGTATCTCATCGCATTGTCGCAAAGGGCGACAAACACTTCTTTTCAGTGCAACGATGCCTGAAAAAATGCGTAGTTTGGCCCACGAGTTGTTGCAAGACCCTGTGACAGTTCAATTGGCGCTGTCAAAGCCAGCAGCGAATGTAAAGCAGAGTGCCTATGTCGTGTTTGAGCATCAAAAAGATGATGTTTTGGTTGATCTGCTTAAGGAGCTGAATGTCAAATCAGGCATTATTTTTACTTCCAGAAAAAGAACGGTCAACCAAGTTGTTGCTGCTTTGAGAAAAGCAGGACTCAAGTGTGGTAAGATTTCTTCAGATCTGAAGCAGGAAGAACGTGAGGAAGTCATGCTGGGTTTTCGCCAAAAGAAAATACCACTTCTCGTAGCAACTGATGTGGTTTCACGTGGCATTGATATTGACAGTATTGAACTTGTCGTAAATTACGATGTTCCACCAAACGAAGAAGATTACGTCCATCGAATCGGTCGTACAGCGAGAGCAAAACGAAAAGGCGAAGCGTTTACTTTAATTACGCCTGATGACATGCGTCGTTTTGGGAATATTGAGAAACTCATTGAACGTACAGTGGATAAGCTTCCTCTGCCATCTAGAGTAGGGTCAGGCCCTGATTACAATCCCAATTTTAGTGGTGGAAGAGGTGGCGGTGGCGGACGAGGAAGGCCAGGCGGCGGACGAGGAAAGTCTGGAGGTGGTGGTTATAAAGGTAATCACAGAAATTCTGGCCCAAGACATCAATCAAATGGTGGTAAAAGCAATCCAAACAAAGGAAGTGGCGGAGGGGGGCGCAGCGTAAGTAATGGTGGTGGAGGTGGAGGTCGAAGGATGAAGGGAAGTAGCAATAGAAAGTAATCGATCCCAAGTTGCCCATCCTTGCCGGGGCCACTTCTTAAAGCATTCTCTTGTTATGCCAGGTTTTTATTTTTCTCGGCTGACTAAGTCTATTGGCGTCAAAACGTAAAAATGTGTGACACCTTTCTTTATCATCAAGGCCAAATGTTTAACAGGAAGGAATAAATTACGTTTGATTATTTATCCTTTCTTGTTTTTTTAAGAAATAGAAAAGTGTCGCGCCTCCAATGAATATGAGCACAGCAATAAGCTCAGCTTGAGTCATGGTGATACCAAGAAAATCAAAGGTTGTATTTACTCGGATTTTCTCAATAAAGAAACGCTCTATTCCGTTGAGCATTAAATATGTAGCGAAGAGAAATCCTGCTGTAGTGAATCTTGATCTAAGTTTCCAGAGAATCGCAAATAGAATGACAGCCATTGTGGTTTCATACAAGGAAGTAGGGTAAACGCCTGTGTCTAGGCATGTGCCATATCCTGGGTAAATGGCCCAAGGATCATATTCTGAAATAAAACGTCCCACACCGTTTACATTGTTGGGAAAGTTGTAACTCCAAGTCCATTCAGGCAACCAGCTTAACCAATTTGGTTGGGGATGTGTGTTGGTGATTCCCCAGTCGCCATCACCTGAGATTTGGCATCCTATGCGACCTATTCCATATCCCAGCATAAGCGCAGGAGATGAGGCGTCGGCAACGTTTAGGAATTTCAGGCCGTAGTGTCTTGAATATAAATAAACGCTCAGTCCTCCTACAATAAGCCCCCCATAAATTGTAAGTCCCCCGATGAATGCATTTAAGCTAGGTTTTTGAAAGAAGGCTATAAATTGGTCCGGGTATTCGATCAAGTGAAAAAGCTTTGCGCCAAGAATCCCCCCAACTGCAGCTACAGTAAGGATGCCCCCAACATGTTCATAGGGAGGCATTTCGATTGACTCAGTTTTGGGACTTGGAAGCGCGTTTCGCCAGCCTTCGTACCACCTCCACCCACCAAGTGACAAGCCCAATGCTAGCCCCATAAAGACACTGCCTTCAGAGGAAAACAGATGTGCCTGAGGGAGAGAGCTGCCATCAAAAAGTGTTCCCGCATGAATGGCGAGGTAAAGAAACTTCCATCCAAAAATAAAGCCAATACATGCCTGGCTTAGAATTTCAATCGGTGTAGCGGGTTTGCCGATGGTAATTTGTGAAGTAGTCGAACTGAATGCGCCAGATTCAGTAAGCCGAATGAATTCTTTCTTTAGGATTAAGCTGGCTGAAATGAATGCCATGGCAACAAAAAAACCAAAGCTATTGACTAACTTTAGGAAGGGCCATTCCAAGCCAAGTAAGTCCTGAAATGCAAAGTATAGATTTGGGTACATGTTTAAATGCTATTCTGTGGGGTTCCGATGACAAAACCATCGGGGTTAATCTGATCCAATCTCAGGTCTGCGGTAAAGTTACCATCAACGGTTTTTGAATCCACGGAAACTCGAACATATTCAGGTGTATAGCCAAACTTAACGCCATCAATTTCCGACGCTTCAATGAGTACTGAACGTGTCTGACCGAGAAAGCGTTCATAATGGGCACGTTGCTTTTTTAAGCTTAAAATACGCAGCTGCTTGTTTCGGTGTTGTCGGGTAGTTGTGGGGACAACATCCTTAATTCTCAATGCTGTAGTTTTTGGACGTTCACTGTAGGTGAATACGTGTAAATAACTTATGTCTAGCGAGTTGACAAAGTCGTACGTTTCTTGAAATAAATTGTCATTCTCCCCTGGGAATCCCACAATGACATCCACGCCTATGCCCGCATTTGGCATCTTCTTCTTGATGTATTCGACCCTTTCTCTGTAGAGCTCTGTCCTATACCTACGTCTCATTGTTGAAAGGATCTCGTCTGATCCTGATTGTAGCGGGATGTGGAAATGCGGCATAAATTTTTCTGAAGAGGCCACAAAGTCAATGATGTCTTCATTGAGCAGATTTGGTTCAATACTTGAAATCCGATACCTCTCAATTTCTTCAACCTTATCAAGCTTGGTGATTAATTGCAAAAGCGTTTCACCATTTGCTTTTCCGAAATCACCAATATTGACGCCAGTGAGTACGATTTCTTTTGCACCTTGTTTCGCAGCCTCCCTGGCTTGCGCTAAGGTTTGTTCTATTGTGCCAGAACGCGACCTTCCTCTGGCCAAAGGAATGGTGCAAAATGCACAGAAGTAATCGCAGCCGTCCTGAACCTTTAAAAAGGTTCTTGTTCTGTCTCCACTTGAAAATCCCGGGATGAAATTTCGGACTTCTTTGATCTCTCCCGCATGGATTTCAGCTCCGGGTTCATCATCTCCATGGATTCTTTTTGATAAATCATCAAGCATGGAGGGCAGATTGAACTTTTCATTTGCGCCAAGGACCAAATCTACGCCGTCAATATTTGCAATTTCTTGAGGTTTGAGTTGTGCGTAACATCCGATAACTACAATGTATGCGTGAGGATTCGATGTAAGTGACCTTCTGACAATGTTTCTGCATTTTGCATCTGCATTGTCAGTGACGCTGCAGGTATTTATCACCACCACATCAGGATTCTCACCAATATTTACTCTTGCAAAACCATTTTCAGAAAGTTGTCGAGCAACCGTTGATGTCTCACTGAAATTAAGTTTACAACCTAATGTATGATACGCTGCAGTTCCTCCTGAAATCATTGTGCGAATTTAATTACAATTTCTTTTAATATGTATGATAATTTATTGATTAACTTGCAGAACCTGTTTTTAAAATAGAAAATCAATTGCCATGCGTAAGTTATTGTTAATCAGCATCCTTGCTGTTATTATCCTAAATCCTTCTTATTTTGTTGCCCAATCGTTCCTCAACGGATCTGCGCTTTTACCTTCTGAATATCACAGTGGAGGTTGTGTCGGGTTCGCGGATATGGATGGGGATGGATTTGATGATGTCATCGTTCTTGACGAAAGCAAAGACCTTCACGTTTTGTATCAAGGCCCTGATGGTTCTTTCAATGATGTTGACTATGGCTCAGTGAGCGGTAGCAGTCAATGGGGCATGTGTGTTGCGGATTTCGACAATGACGGCCACAAAGATGTATTTTCTGGTGGAAGTTATGACGGTGTCCATGTGCAGCATATCACTGCCACAGGGGAGAGTACCCCGATGTCACTTGAGAATGGATCTTTGTATATGCAAGCTTGTAACTGGGCTGACATCAACAACGATGGGTACCTTGATGTTTTTGGATGCCATGATGATGGGTTAAGTCGTATGTGGACAGGTTCAGCAGGAGGTGCATTAACTCCAGCGCCATCTTTAATGCCATTAGAGGATTATTTGTTGGCGGATTATGAGGGGGGGAGCGATCACTCGGGCAATTACGGATCTGTTTTTTCTGATTTTGACAACGATGGTGACATTGACCTTTTCATAGCAAAGTGTCGTCAGTTTGTGAGTGATCCAAATGACCCACGTAGAATCAATCAACTTTGGGTCAATGATGGGAATGGAAATTTCACAGAAGAAGCCAATGAAAGAGGTCTAGTGTTCTATGAGCAAAGCTGGACAGTCGATTTTGCGGACACAGATAACGATGGTGATCTAGATTGTCTGATCACAAATCACAGCACAACACTCTTTCTTTTTGAAAATGACGGATTGGGATATTTCACGAATATTACAGAGGGAAGTGGCCTACAAATCGAGGGCTTCTTTCTTCAAGCGAAGATGGAAGATTTTGACAATGATGGATATGTTGATTTGGTGTACGCTGGAGGAACACATAGTTTCTTGCATAACAATGGAGACAACACATTTACTGAGATTCCAGGAACTTTTCCAGGAGATGATACCATGCACAGTTTTGCTTTCGGGGACGTCAATAGAGATGGAACAGTAGATTTATACGCGAGTTATGGTGATGGGTACGTAAGCCCTGATTCAGATCACGAAGATATTTTGTGGGTGAATGAAGGCAATGACAACAACTGGATCACATTTGAATTGGAAGGTTTTCAATCCAACCAAGATGCAGTAGGTGCGAAAGTTGTCATCACAGGTAATTTCGGAACTCAAATCCGAGAAGTACGTGCAGGAGAAAGTTATGGTATTACGTGTACTTTATCTTGTCACTTCGGTCTGGGAGCAAATGAAGCAGTAGAAACAGCAACGGTCAAATGGCCCAGTGGTTTAGAAACCGTCATCGACAATCCAGAGATCAATCAATATCACACGATTAACGAGGCGCCTTGTTTGGTTGATGTTGCCATTGAATCTTCTGCATACGGATTTTGTCCAGGGGAGTCTGTCGTCATTACAGCTCCTGATGGTTTTGAAACTTATCAGTGGTCAAATGGTGTTGAGGGAGAGAATTCGATTACTGTATCAAATGGAGGTAATTTCAGTTTATTGGTCACAAATGCTGATGGATGTGCGGGTTCTTCAAATGTGCTTTCTGTCGTTGAAGTGGTCGGCGAGCAACCAACAATTGAAATCTCAGGAAGCCTTAACCTATGTGATGGAGGTGTCATTGAGATGTCTGCAAGTAATGCAGAGACGTGGCTTTGGTCTTCAGGAGAAGTAACACAGTCAATCTCCGTGACAACTGAGGGAACATATTCAGTGTCAACCGTAGATATCTGTTCTAATGCCTCTGTTTCAGAAGCATACAATGTCTCCCTATTTGAGTCTCCTGTGGGGCCTCCAACGCTCACTGCTTCTGCTTCAGCATTAGAGTCTCCAGCTTCCGTTACCCTTGAGGCAACAGACGGCGATAACATTCAGTGGTTTGACGCAGAGGTCGAAGGAAACCTTCTTTATTCAGGAGACATATACGAAACAGATGTTCTGGAAGCGTCAACAACATTTTGGGCATCAGCATCTTACATTACGACAGGAGATATTGCTGTAGGAGGGGAGTTGACAAATCAGCAAACAGGACAATACCATTCTAACAGCAACCGTTGGTTAGAATTTGACGCTTATGAAAACCTACTTCTTAGTCGTGTGACTGTTTTTGCAAATGGTTCTTACGACCGCACATTTGAACTCATTGATGCGTCGAATACTGTACTTGCTTCCACAACTGTTTTTGTTGAAGATGGTGAATTCGAAGTCACGCTTAATTTCGAAGTGCCTGCAGGCGATGGTTACGGACTAAGATCAACAAGTGATGACCCTCAACTTTGGCGTGAAGGCACCGATTCAGACCTTTCATATCCATACATGTTAGGTGATTTGGCATCCATCACGAATTCTACTGCTGGACCAGAATTTAGCTACTACTATTTCTTCTACAACTGGCAAGTTGAACCACTCCCCATCGCTTGTGAATCTGACCGCGTCTCTCTGACAATTTCAGTTTCGGGTATAGATGAGCTACTTTCAGCAGACAACTTTTTGCCTTTAGTGAGTCCAAATCCTGTATTGTCGTCTGGCTCAATATCGATCTCTAATTTCCCTTCTTTCCCTTGTGAAGTTGTGATGACAGATACGCAGGGTAGATTGGTGTACTCAGGGGACTCAAAAGACATCAACCTTATGGATGTTCAGGCTGGCACTTATGTTCTGTCAGTTATTCGTAAATCCAATCATTTAACGCTAGGAACATCACGTTTAATCGTTCAATAATTCTCTCCACTTGGTAAAGAACCTTGTCGCTGTATTAACACGTTTTATTCCTCGTACGCTTCTTCAAAGGGTTGCACATTTGGGTTTGCAATCCATAAGTTGGTTCTATTCAGGATCTCGTCTTGAAGACCCTATAGATGGAAGGGGCTATCGGAAGATGCTTCCTTATGGACGTGTTCGTCCCAGACCTGATGCACTTGCGCCACACAGTTTGTCACTCGAGAGGCATCGTGCCTTGTGGATTTATTTTAAAGAGTTTTCTGATTTTTTTGAGAAGCCTTCTCGAATCTTACACATGGCTCCCGAATATTGCTTTATTAAGCGTTTTCGTGGACTCTCTCACCTAGATTACGTGACGGGTGATCTAGATTCCCCTTGGGCTGATCATCATTTTGATGTTCATCGTATTCCATTTGAGGAAGCATCTTTCGACTTTGTGATGGCAAATCACCTCATGGAGCATGTCGATAACGACAGAACTGTATTAAATGAGTTCTATAGAGTCCTTAAGCCTGGTGGTTGGGGAGTCCTTCAAGTTCCTATAGATTGGACAAATCCAAACACTGAAGAAGATCGATCTATCACGGACCCTTCTGAATTAGAACGTCTTTACTGGCAACGTGATCACTTGAGACTTTATGGTTATGAAGATTACCCAGCTCGACTCAAGCAAGCAGGGTTTTCTGTTGAAGTCGTCGATATGAAGGCGCTTTTAGGGCTTGAGCGATACAGCCGTTATGCTTTGGGAGGAGAGAGATGGATTTTTGTCGTCCGTAAATAACAGGTGCAAGAAAGCGCTATACTTCCGTAATCTGTACTTCGTCCAGACCTTCAATGCTTTTTGTAAATACAGCTGAATCTCTGAGCCTCACTGTCACTTCTAGAGTGCATGTGATTTGAAAATCAGTTTTTTCAGGCCTTATGCCAGCTCTTTTCAGGAGACTCATCACCTCACCCATCCGTGCATAAGGATACGTGATGAGAAATGTTTTAATTCTCGTCTTCTCTATAATCGTGCCTTGCTCAATGGCATATGTTGCCGCAGTTCTATATGCATCAATTAATCCGCCCACTCCAAGTTTTGTGCCGCCGAAATAGCGGACGACGACAACAAGCACGTTCGTAAGAGAATTTGATTTAAGTACACCTAGAATAGGCGGCCCGGCAGTGTTTGATGGTTCGCCATCGTCGTTTGTTCTATATCGAGATGCATCGTGCCCCAAACGCCAAGCGTAGCAATGATGACGGGCCGTATGATGCGCGAGTTTGATCACTTCAAGACAGTTTTTAATGTCTTCTTCGGAAGTTACTGGAAATGCATAGCTGAAATGTTTTGAGCCTTTTACTTTATAAAGCCCATCAGATCGTCCTGCAAGTGTTAAATAAGTGTCATCATTTCTAGGCATGACATCCATTTATCCTTCAAAACAAATAGATAAAATGTATGAACGCGTTCGTAATCCCTCCAATGGATTTGCGTAGTCGCTGTCGTCTGGAATGAGTACATTAATCAACCCCATTTCTGTTTTAAGCTCTATCGAAAATTTAAAATATGGAAGAAAAATGTCAATGCCACCTCCCATATCTAAGGAAATGTTAGGCGCTTGAACTCTAAGAATATCGTCATCCTGTAACTGTTGATTCACTTCTTCTTGAGATTGCATATCTCGGCTGTATTTCACGCCGATTAATGAGTATGCTGCAAAATTTGCAATTCGATCCGTACGTATTTTAAGAAGTAAGGGCAAGTCAAGGTTGACGGACTCTGTGCGACGTAGTATTTGACTTATCCCACCAGAACTTTGTGAGAATGAGTAAGCCAAGCCTCTGTCTTGAAAGCTTAGACCTGGCGTGAAACGTAGTCTCAGATGTCTGTTAATGGTTAAAGAAGCAAGTAATGCCAGGTTGAAGCCACCCTGAGGTGAGTTTTCGATTCCATAAAGTCCAGTGCTAAATGCGGTATCCTGTTTTAGATCAAATCTAAAATCTGATTTGTTGCCTGACAGGATAAACCCAAAATGATAACGTTTATTGTCGAACGAAGCGAGGTTCTTTCTGCCACCTTGAGCCAACGATGGCAAAGCCATTAACCCCAGCACAATCCATATGACTAATTTCTGTTTCATTTTTTCACATACATTTTCTTTAACGGGGATTTGAAGTTATTTGTTGCAGTCCCCAAACTTTTGTCCATAGTAAGCTAGCGATAAATGACATGAAAACCCCTAAGAGTAAGTAAACCATAAGCGTGAGTGAAATCTGTGCTTTTGGTGAATAAAATATATCCGCAGCTTCATGCTGAGATGTCACCCAATCTGAAAGCGTCAAATCTCCCAGATTGTTTTTAGTTGATTCTTCTTGGAAATCAGCCTCTGATTCAAAGTGATTGGAGATTGAGACTTTCAGCGTCTCTAATCTTGCGTGTGTCGCTTGTTTAACGATAACATGATGCCAAAGACCTACAGTCAAAGTTGCTCCCAGGGCATATGTGATCACATTCTTTGCGATGTGCTTAAATCCCACAAGAAACACTGGCGTATTTTTCATCGAACGAATGCCACGTGTAGTTGCGAGTATCGCAAGTATTACAAGCGCAGTACCATGATAAAGAAATCCGTATTTAAAAGAGTTTTCAAATGAAACATTTCCCAGAAGAAGATATTTCATGATGATCCATCCCAGCAACGTTAACAATATAATAAG
>MDSV01147547.1_pt1 | contig 16082 bp, 18 predicted proteins | sample 810851 | NCBI WGS metagenome assembly MDSV01 (sample SAMN05326640, study PRJNA326480) | marine metagenome | isolation source: seawater | place: Atlantic Ocean: North East | collected 2012 | reverse complement strand
GTTGCGTTAATCATTCTTTTTGCATTTTAAATTTAATGATTAAAAAAATATTTTTTCAGTTTATATTTTTCAATTTCTTTTTATTAAAAGAAGTTTTTGCAGCTGAAAGTGGAGGCATGCCTCAATTAAATCCAGAATTTTGGGTTTCACAAATATTTTGGCTTACTATAAGTTTTAGTATTTTATACATTGTTTTATCAAAAATAATATTACCTAAAATAAGTGCCAATTTAGAATTGAGAAAATCTCAAATACAAGAAAACATTGAGGCTGCGGATAAACAAAGAGAAGACAGTGAGACTAAAATAAAAAATTATAATGATATAATTTTAAAAGGTAAAATAGAGGCAAAAAACATTTTTAAAGAAGCTAGAGAAAAAGCTCTCAAAGACATTAATATTAAAAAAGAATCTTTAGACAAGCAAATTAATGAAGAGTTAAAAAAGGTAGAGCAAGAAATTGAGCTTTTAAGAAAAAGTGCTCCAGAAAAAATTAATAAAATTTCTATTGAAACTTCTGCAGAGATATTAAAAAAATTATTAGGCACTGAAATAAATAATAGTAGCATTTCAGCTATTGTAGATGATTTGTTTAAAAGAAACGGAGAGAAATATTATGGCAATTGATGCTACTTTTTGGGTCGCAATATCTTTTTTAATTTTTTTTGGTGGTCTAGTTTATTTAAAGGTACCTCAAAAAATTGATGAAATTTTAAATAAATTAATTTCAGACATTAAAAATGAAATAGATGAAAGTGAAAAGTTAAGAACTGAAGCTAAGATTTTATTAGAAAATGCTCAAAATAAATTAGATACTGCTCAATCAGTTAAAAGTGGGATACTTGAGCAGGCAAAGAAAGATTCGGATAGGCTCATAATAGAGCTAAACGATAAATTCCATAAGTCGTCTGAAATCAAAAAAAATCTTACCGAAAATAAAATCAATCAAATGAAAGAACAGGCTATTAAAGAAATAAAGGACGCTTCTGTTAAAATTGCAGTAGATTCTGTTAAAAATATTATTTCAACATCAGTTGATAAATCTAAACTCGATGCATTATTTCAAAAAAATTTAGATGAGACTAAAGAAGAGTTAAAAAAAATTAATTCATAATTCTCTTACATTTTTAACAAAAAACTATAAAATTATTAAAATGAAATCTATTATAATAGGTTCTGGTTTTGGTGGAATAGCTTCTGCTCTTCGTCTTAAAGCAAAAGGGCATAAAGTTACTTTGATTGAAAAACATCAAGACCTTGGGGGTAGAGCAAGAGTGTTTAAAAAAAATGGATTTATTTATGACGGTGGTCCAACAGTAATTACCGCTCCTTACCTAATTAATGAGCTATTTGAATTATTCAAAAAAAATCCAAGAGATTACATAGAACTTACACCACTCAAAATTTGGTATCAATTTGTTTTTGAGGATAAATCAAAGTTCAATTATTCAGGTAATGAGGAGGATATGAAAAGACAAATTGAACAAATAAATAAAGAAGATGTAAAAGGTTATGAGAAATTAGTAAATTTTACAAAAAAAATTTTTGATAAAGGTTTTACGGAACTTGCAGATGTTCCATTTGACAAACCTTTGGTAATGATGAAACAATTACCATCACTTTTAAAGCTAAAAAGCTATAAATCAGTTTATTCCTTAGTATCTTCCTATATAAGAAATGAAAAATTAAGAAGAATTTTAAGCATGCACCCTCTTTTAGTTGGTGGAAATCCTTTTACAACAACTTCTATTTATGGGCTTATTTTATATTTGGAAAAAAAATGGGGGATACATTATTCTATGGGAGGTACTGGAAATATCATAAAAGGTTTAGAGAAATTAATGAATGAAACGAATATAGAAATTATCAAAGGTCAGGAAGTAACCCAAATAATTACAAATAAAAAAAAAATTATTGGTATTAAATTAGATAATCAAAAAATTATTGATGCTGACAATGTTATTTGTAATGCAGATCCACCAAGAGTTTATGAGAAAATGTTAAATGAAAGTTTAAGCAAGTCTCTATTTTTTCAATGGAAACAGAGTAGAATGGATTACTCTATGGGACTATTTGTTTATTATTTTGGGACAAAAAAAAAATATAACAATGTTGAACATCACACAATAAAATTTGGTAATAAATATAAAGAACATCTTGACGACATATTTGATAATAAAAAACTAAATAATGATATCAGCTATTATCTACATAGACCATCAGCGACAGATAAATCTATGGCTCCTAATGGACAAGATTGTTTTTATGTTTTAGTTCCAGTTCCCAATAACCAGTCAAAAATAAATTGGTCTATCGAAGGTGAAAAAATGAAAAATTTAGTAATTCACAAAATGGAAAAAGATTTAATGCCAAATCTTAAAGACAATATTGTAGATGATTTTTATTTGACACCAGATTACTTTGAAAAAGATTTAAATACTAAATATGGTTCAGGTTTTTCAATACAACCAAAATTTTCACAGTCAGCCTATTTTAGATTTCATAATAAATCAGAGATTTATGATGGACTTTATTTTGTAGGAGCTGGTACTCATCCGGGGGCTGGAGTACCAGGAGTTCTCTCCTCAGCCAAAGTTTTAGATAAAATTTTATAATGTCCCAAAAAAACTATTTATCTATTTATGCTAAATCTTTTAGTTGGGCTGGTTTTTTTTTACCAAAAGAAACTTATCAAAAATGTTCTGCACTATATGATTTTTGTAGAGTTGCTGACAACATTGCAGACAATGATGACAAAATAGAAATTAAAAAGAATAAATTCAAACAATTTGAGAACAGTTTTAATCAAAAAAAATTTGATGATCCAATTGTGAAAAATATGTGGAGTATAATTGATGAATTTAAAATTTCGTTAAAAATTGTTGATGATTTATTTGATGGTATTAGATCAGATATCAAAGAAAAAGTTAAATTAAATTCTAAAAAAGACTTATTGATTTACTCATATAGAGTGGCTGGGACAGTCGGACTTATGATGGCTAAAATTTTAAAAGTAGATAAAAAAATTTCTCTTAAATCTGCTATTGATCTTGGTATTGCAATGCAACTAACAAATATTTCAAGAGACGTGATAGAAGACTCAAAATTAAATAGATTTTATATTAATGAAAATTTTGAAGATATTTCATCTACAATTTTTCTGGCTGATACTTTTTATGAAAATTCATTTTATTCAATTAAAGATATACCTTTAAGTTTTAGATTTTCAATTTTGGTTGCGAGACGAATTTATAGAAAAATAGGATATAAAATTTTAAATAAAAAGAGATTAGAAAATTATAAAAGATCTGGGAAAATATATGTTTCTATTTTAGAGAAAATAATTGAAACTTTTTTTTCAATTTTTGACTTAATTAAACTATCAATAAGTTATAAAAAAGAAGATCAAATTAAACACGATCATTTTTTGATTAATGAAGAAATAAATTTAGATGAAAGAATTTGATTATATTATAATAGGTGGTGGTTGTGCAGGTTTATCTCTTGCTTACGAACTCGAAATACATAAAAAATTGAGAGATAAAACGTTGGCAATTATTGAACCAAGGGAGGAATATACAAGAGATAAAACTTGGTCTTTTTGGAAAGTTACAGATCACAATTTTGAGGATTGTGTTAAAAAGAGTTGGAAAAATTTTTCTATTAATATTCCAGGAAAAACTAATTATCTAGAATGCAATAATTATCCTTACCAAAGTGTAGATAGTGGTTTATTTTATAAAAAAATTAATACAAAATTAAATGAAAATAAGAATATTGTTTTTTTTAAAAATTTAAACGAGATTGATACCAAAAACTCTTTTATCTTTAATAGCGTTCCATCTATTAAAAAAGATTATCAAAAGTTTTGGCAACATTTTTGTGGAATAGAAATCGAGTGTCAAAATAATTTTTTTGATGATGAAATTTTCAACCTTATGGATTTTGATTGCGATCAAAGAGACAGCGTTCACTTTTTTTATACTCTTCCATACTCAAAAAACAAAGCATTAATTGAAACTACTTGGTTGTCTAAGTTGAATGATAATTCTCAAAAGGATTATGACAATCAAATAAAAAATTACATCAAATACAAGTTAAATTTAAAAAATTATAAGATAACTTATAAGGAAGAAGGTGCGATACCTTTGTTCTTCCCTCTAAATAAAAATGAAAAAAATAAAATAAATATCGGGACTGCTGGAGGGATGACACGATTAAGTACAGGATATACCTTTTTAAATATTCAAGAGCATAGTAAATATATAAGAGAAAACATTGAAAATATTTCAAATATTAAAAAGTATAAAATAAGCGGAAAATATCAATTTTTAGATGAAATATTTTTAAGAGTCCTTGAAAAAAATCCAGAAAAAATGTCTAGTATATTTTTTAAAATGTTTAAAGCTTCACCAAAGAATGTTATAAAATTTTTGTCTAACAAAAGTAATTTTTTAGAAGATCTTTCTATAATATTAAAAATGCCAAAATTTACTTTTATTAAAGCTTTATTTTATTAGTCTGATTTAAAGATGAGCAAACAAATAAAAAAAATAAATTTAAATCACTCCTTCATATTTTTTTTATTTTGTAATTTTTCTACTTTAGTACTTTTAAAAATAGATAATTTTTTTATTTCTCCGTTAATTTGTTTATTTTTAATTTTAAGTATCGGTGTTTCTCATGGGTCACTTGACCACCTTAAGGGAAAAAAAATTATAAAAATATTTTCATTAGATAATATTATTGTTTTTTATTTTATATATATTTTAATAGCTGTGGGTATTATAATATTTTGGATAATAATCCCTTCTATTTCTTTGATAATTTTTTTAATTGTCGCCTCATATCACTTTGGTAAAGAGGATACTCAATTTCTGGTAACAGAAGACTCATTTTTTTACCATTTACTTTTTTTCCTAAAAGGTTCGTTGGTAATTCTAGCGCCAATTTATTTTAATTTTGATGAAACAATTTCAATATTCAAATTGCTTCTTGTTGATAATGAAATTTTTTATAAAAGTTTAAATTTTATGGAAACATATAAGCTTATTTTGTTTGGGATGATTTTAAGTACTTTATCCAGTATTTTGCTATTTACTAAAAAATTCGAATTAAAAAAATTCATCGTATTTCTGGATTTTTTCTCAATTTTAATTTTGAACTATTATCTATCTCCATTAGAAGCATTTACATTATATTTTTGTTTTTTACATTCCATAAGACATAGTATTACATTGATGTTTGAATTAGATGAAAAAAGTTTAAGAAATGGATTCAAAATTTTTGTAAAAAAAGCTATTCCTCTAACAGTTTTGACTGCTTCTTTTTGTTTAATTGGCCTTTATTTATTAAATAACAACTATGATTTTAATAGCTCAATTCTTAAAATTATATTTATAGGTTTGGCGTCCTTAACTTTTCCGCATATATTGCTCGAGTATTTAATTGAAAAAAATGAAAAACAAAGAAATTAAAATTTTATTATCAGCGCCAAGGGGTTTTTGTGCAGGAGTAGAAAGAGCGATTGAAATTGTTGAAAAAGCCTTAATAAAATATGGTGCTCCAGTTTATGTTCGTCATGAAATAGTTCATAATAAATTTGTTGTTGATGATTTAAAAAAAAAAGGTGCAGTTTTTGTTGAAGAACTCGAAGAAATTAAAGACAAATCAAGACCTGTAATTTTTTCTGCACATGGTGTCCCAAAAAAAATTCCATCGGATGCAAAAAATTATAAAATGACATATGTTGATGCAACTTGTCCACTTGTATCAAAAGTTCATAGAGAAGCAGAAAATCTCTATAAATCAGGCTACCATTTAATTTTAATAGGCCACCAAAATCACCCTGAAGTAATTGGTACTATGGGGCAACTTCCATTAGGCTCTATTGATCTTATTCAAGATGAAGAAGAAGCAAAAAATTATAATCTTCAGGAGAAAAAAAATATTGCTTTTGTTACTCAAACAACTTTATCAATAGACGATACAAAAGATATTATCAAAATTTTAAAAGAAAAATTTCCAAATATTCGAGAACCACAAAAGGAGGACATTTGTTATGCAACAACAAATCGACAAATGGCAGTAAAAAATATAGCAAAAAATTGTGATATTTTTTTTGTTATTGGTAGTAGAAACTCCTCCAATTCAGTTAGACTTGTTGAAGTTGCAAAAAAATCTGGATGCCCGAATGCACAATTAATTCATTCTCAAAGTGAAATACCTTATGATCTAATCGAAAGTTCAAATATAATTGGAATCTCTTCTGGGGCTTCTGCGCCAGAAATTTTAGTTGAAAATTTTATAGAAAATTTGAAAAAGAAATTTACAGTATCCATTGATGAAGTTGAAATAATAAAAGAAAATGTTGTTTTTAAAGTCCCAAAAAAATTAAACTAAATGGCAGTCTACACAAAAATTACTAAAAGAGACGTTTTGAATATTGGAAAAAAATTCAATATTAATGAAATTAAGAGCTTTAAAGGTATAAAAAAAGGTATTGAAAATACAAACTACTTATTAAAATCAAAAAGAAAAAAATATATACTAACAATTTTTGAAAAAAGGGTATTGCAAAAAGATATACCGTTCTTTATGAAATTAATGGATCAACTAAACAATTTAAAAATTGATTGTCCAAAACCTCTTAGAAAAAAAGATGGAGATTATTTAATAAAGGTTAAAAATAAAACTGCATGTGTGGTTTCTTTTCTTTATGGTAAAGATAAAAAAGTGTTAAATTTTAAAAATTGTTATGACATTGGAAGAACAGTTGCAGATATACACTTAAATACTAAAAAAATAAATATTTTTAGAAATAATTCTATGAATATTAAAAATTTAAATTCTCTATTAACAAGTATCAAATTTAAATCAAATAAATCAAAAAATTTAGATAAATTTTTAAAAAAAAATTTTAAAGATATAAAGGATAGGTGGCCAAAAAATCTTCCAAATGGAATAATTCATGGGGATTTATTTATTGATAATATTTTTTTTAAAAAAAACAAGGTGTCAGGAATTATCGATTTTTATTTTGCTGCAAATGATTATTTTATGTATGAAATAGCGATTTGTGTTAATGCATTATGTTTTGATAAAAAAAATTACGAATTTAAAATTAATAAAAGAAAAGTAAAAAATTTAATTAAAGGATACGAAAGCATTAAAAAAATCACTGTAAAAGAAAAAAAATCTTTAAATATTCTATGTCGTGGTGCAGCAATGAGGTATCTACTTACAAGACTTTATGACTACACAAATACACCGAAAACGGCGCTAATAAAGATTAAAGATCCAGCAGAATACTATCAAAAACTGTTGATTCACAATAATTTAAAGACCTTTAAAGATTATATAAACTAATGATTAAAATATACACTGATGGTTCTTGTTTAGAAAATCCTGGAAATGGTGGCTGGGCAGCAATTATAAATAATAATGGTGATGTTAAAAAAATAATGGGAAGTGAAAAAAATACAACAAATAATAGAATGGAATTGATAGCTACTATAAATGCGCTCGAAGATCTAAATGTTAATGATGAGATACAAATTTATACAGACTCTCAATATGTCAAACTTGGAATTACAGAATGGATAAAATCTTGGGTAAAAAATAATTGGAAAAATTCAAAAAAAGAAGAAGTAAAAAATAAAGACTTGTGGCTTAAACTATATAATTTAAATAATTCTTTAAATGTGAAATGGAATTGGGTTAAAGCGCATGCGGGTAATCCACTAAATGAAGAGGTAGATATGTTGGCTAAAAAAGCAGCTCATTTAGATTAAATCAAAAAAACTTGCTGCAGATGAAATTTCACAAGAGCTTGTGTCTTCTTCCTCTCTTAATTTCATAATTTTCATATTATCTATTAGCATTGTATATCTATTAGATCTTATTCCAAGACCTCTTGCACTCTTATCCACCTCCGCACCTATTTTTTTTGTAAAATCTAAAAATGGATCTCCTACCATAATAATTTTATCACTAACATTATTTGCTTTACCCCAAGCGTTCATAACAAATGGATCATTAACTGATACACAAATTATTTGATCAACACCTTTATCTTTATATTTCTGATACATATTAATATAACCAGGTAGATGTTTTGCAGAACAAACTGAAGTATAAGCTCCAGGTAAACCAAAAATTACAACTTTTTTACCCTTTAAAAATTTTTGAATATCCTTTTTTACAGGTTCGCCATTTTCTATTACAAAAATCTCTGAATGAGGTAAACTATCATTTTCTTTTATTTTCATTAAATTCTTTCTTTAATGTATGATTTAATTTTATCAAGATCATTTTCAAGAACACCATAATTTTCTTCCTCATTTATAATAAATGATAATTCTTTTGGTAGTGGGGCTTTTAATTCAATTGCTTTTTCAATAGCATTTGGAAACTTACAAGGGTGCGCAGTAGCCAATACAACATTATTTCCGTCAAGATTAACTTTATCAAAAGCGCCATATCCAATTGCAGTATGAGGGTCCAGCACAATATTAAATTTTTCATAAACAGATTTAATTGTTTTTAAAACTTCATCTTCGATCATCCGTGAAGATAAAAAATCTTTATTTATTCTATCCAGATTTTCTTTACTAATCTCATATTTTCCTTTTTCTTTAATTTTAATCATAGCATCTTTTGTTTTTTCATCATTATGATCATTAATATCGAAGATAAGTCTCTCAAAATTACTTGCGATCTGAATATCCATACTTGGTGATATTGTTTCTTTTACTTTTTCAACCTCATAGGTTCCTTGAGAAATTGCTCTATGTAAAATGTCATTATTGTTTGTTGCAACTACAAATTTATTAATTGGAAGACCAATTTTCTTTGCCAAATATCCAGCATAAACATCTCCAAAATTTCCAGTAGGAACAGAAAAATTTATTGGTTTGCTATTGTTTTTTCTAATTAGAAAATAAGTGTAAAAATAATATACACTTTGAGCAATTATTCTTGCCCAATTAATTGAATTTACTCCTGACATTTTAATTTGATGAGCGAATGATCTATCAAAAAACATTGCTTTAACTAAATTTTGACAATCATCAAAATTTCCATCTATTGCTAGATTAAAAACATTCTTTTCCTTACAAGTTGTCATCAATTTTCTTTGAATTTCTGAAATACGATTATTTGGATGAAGAACAAATATATTAATATTTTCTTTACCTTTAAAAGCATCTATTGCTGCCGCTCCGGTATCCCCGGATGTTGCTACTACTATATTAATCTTCTCATTTTCATTATCTAAATAATACTCATAAAAGTTTCCTAAGAGCTGCATAGCAATATCTTTAAAAGCTAATGTTGGTCCATGAAATAACTCTAATACAGACCTATCTCCAACTTTAATGACGTCTACAACATTTTTTTTTCTAAAAACTGAATATGACTTATCAATAATCTTGCTTAGTTCATTTTCGTTCATAAATTCTCCAATAAAAGGATAAATAATTTTTTTAGCTAAATCTTTGTACTCAAGACCATTAAACGAGTTTAGTTCTTTTTGAGAATATTTATGAAGAGATGTTGGAATAAATAAACCTCCATCGTCAGCGAGACTCTTGATGAAAACATCTTTAAATTTAAAGTTATTTAAGCTATTTCTAGTGCTTGTGTAATTCATTTAATAATTCTTTTTTCTAAAATATAAATATAACAAAAGAATTGAAATCGCTAATGAAAACCAAGTTATAGCGTATTTTTTATGATTATTTGAAATTTTTGATGTAATTTTTTTTGGAATAGGCAATTGATTATCATTATTTGAATAAATAATAAATGGGGAGAATTTCTTTCCTGTAAACAAAAATATATCTTCCCTATTTAAGGTGAACCAATAATTATTTGAAATATCATTTTTTGGTTTAAAAATACTATATTTAGTTTGCTTTTTTAAAATACCGGTAATTTTTTTTTCATTAAAAATATTTATATCTTTTTTGTTTTTTTTTTCAAAAGGAATCCACCCTCTATTTATTAAAAAATTTTCATTATTAACTTCCAGCGGATTTATTATTTCAAAACCTGGCTCTCCTTTATCATTCAAGTTATAAAGATAAATTTGTTTATTAAAGTCGATTTTACCTTTTGTTTCAATTTTCAAAAAATTTTTTTTTGAAGAATATGTTAGTTCGACTGGGGGTTTTTTTAAGGAATTTTCAATTTGAGAGATAAGTTCAAGCTTCCAATTTAAGCGAAAAATTTGCCAAGTTCCCAGTGCAATGAATACTGAAATAAAAAAAAATATTAGGATAGTAAATAAAAGTTTATGCTTCAATTTATCTTATTAACTTCCCCAAATATATATTGCTGCAAATAAAAATAACCACACCACATCAACAAAATGCCAATACCAAGCAGCAGCCTCAAAACCAAAATGGTGGTCTTTATTAAAGTGACCTAGCTTTCCTCTCCATAAACAAACAGCTAAAAAAATTGTGCCTACTATGACGTGAAAACCATGAAAACCTGTAGCCATATAAAAAACTGCTCCGTAGATATGTCCTGAATAATCAAAAGTTGCATGATGGTATTCGTAAGCTTGAAGTAAAGTAAAACAAAAACCTAAAAAGACTGTTAAAGACAATCCTTGTATAAATCCTTTTCTGTCATTTTCTAAAAGAGCGTGATGTGCCCAAGTAACTGTTGTTCCAGATAATAACAAAACTAATGTGTTTATTAAAGGAATGTCCCAGGGGTCAAATGTTTCAATATCTTTAGGCGGCCACTGATTTCCTACAAAATCATTAGGAAATAAACTTGCATCAAAGTATGCCCAAAACCACGCAACAAAAAACATTACTTCTGATGCAATAAATAAAGTCATACCATATCTATGATGAATTTGAACCACTGGTGTATGGTGGCCTTGATGTTCCGCTTCTATTACAACATCTCTAAACCACATATAAGCACCATAAATCACAAGGGCTAAACCTAAATACATTCCAAAAGACACATCGTTATGTAAATAATAAACAGTTCCTATCGCTAAAACCAAACAAGCAAAAGAGGTATATATCGGCCAAGGACTCGGGTCTACTAAATGATAATCATGTTTTTTTTCAGATGACATAATTTATAACTTTGATTGTTTGTAATAATCTGTTGAAAAAAAAGTATAGGACATAGTAACATCTTCGATATTTTTTGTGCTAGGATCGTTTACCATTTCTGGGTCTAAATAGAAAGTCATTATATATTTTGCTTTTTCACCTGGTTTAAGAGCTTGTTTTTCAAAACAAAAGCAGGCTAATTTGTTATAATATTTTCCAAAAGATGAGGGGGAAACATTAAAGCTTGCTACACCACTAGTAATTTCATCTCCATAATTCTCAACAATAAATTCAATTTTACTAACTTCTCCAATTTTAACATCAATAACGTTTTTTTTAACCTTAAAATTCCATGGTAAATTATTTACATTTGTATCAAATCTTACACTCACTTTTTTATCTAAGACAATTTTTGGCTTTTCTTGAGATACTTGGGTTGTTCCCCCAAAACCTGTTACTCTACAAAACATATCATACAGTGGTACTGCAGCAAAAGACAAAGCTAACATTATACAAAAAATTCCAGCTAAAAAAAATGGTGTTAAAATTTTTTTTCTAATCATAACTGCCTATCAAAAACCCCAACATTATAAAGAGTGAATACAAATAAAAAAATCATAAACATAATTATAATTATCGCAGTTACTAAATTTTTTTTTTTTGTTTTTTTATCTGGAATTATCATAAAATTTTATCAACTAGAAATAAAACAAATAACAAAAATAAGTATAAAATTGAAAAACTAAATATCGTATTTGCTTTTTTTGGATCAAATTTATCTTTTTTATACGAGAATAATTCATAACAAAGAAAGTTGTAATAAATAGTTAACATCATTGCAGGTACTAAAAAAATAATTCCAACAAAATCAATTGCATAGGGAAAAACAATTGTAGGTATCATTATTAGAGAATAAACGAATATATTTAGTTTAGTATTTTCAATACCATTGGTGACCGGTAGCATTGGAATTTTTGCTTTTTTATAATCGCTTGATTTATATAAGCTTAATGCCCAAAAATGAGAAGGTGTCCAAAAAAAAATAATAAGAAAGAAAGTTATTGGCTCAAGTGATAGATTGTTTGTTGCGATTGACCAGCCAATTACAGGCGGAAGAGCTCCAGCAGCACCACCAATAACAATATTCTGAGGAGTTTTTCTTTTTAACCAAATAGTGTAAACAAAAACATAAAATAAAATTGTAAATAATAACAAAAACGAAGATATCGTATTGGCAAAAAAATCTAATGCTACAACAGAAAAAATCGAAAGTATTATTCCAAATATAAGAGCTTGATTCTTATTTACTTTACCAGATGGTATTGGTCTAAGACAAGTTCTTGTCATTAAAGCATCAAGATCTGACTCATACCATTGATTTAATGCACCTGCAGCTCCAGCACCTACTGAAACTAAAAATATTGCAATCATTGCATCAATAGTAGAAACCATATTTGGTGCCATTAAAAGTCCTACAGCACAAGTAAATATGACTAGGGACATAACCCTAGGTTTCATTAATTTAAAAAGTTCGGAGAAATTAAGAGCATCCTCTTGGTTTAAATTTCTTTTTTTTAACTTAGAGTTTATCATTAATAATTATTTGCAAGCTTGAAAAATTATCAATTGCTTGTTTTTTCCATACCCTCATCATTTTCAATTTTTGGTAGTTCTTCAAAAGTATGGAAATTAGGTGGTGATGGAACGGTCCATTCAAGCGTTGTAGCCCCTTCTCCCCAAGGATTATTTTTTACAGCTTTTTTCTTCACAAATGAATAAATTAAATTTACAAAAAATACTAATAAGCCAGCGACGGCTATGTAAGAACCAATTGATGAGATATAGTTCCATCCTGCAAAAGCATCAGGGTAGTCTGCATACCTTCTTGGCATTCCAGCCAATCCTAAAAAATGTTGAGGAAAAAATATTAGATTCACACCAATAAATGTAAGCCAAAAATGAAGTTGACCTAAAAATTCTGAATAATCATAGCCAGACATCTTTCCAAACCAATAATAAAACCCTGCAAATATTGCAAAAACTGCTCCTAAAGACAACACATAATGAAAATGAGCTACAACATAGTATGTGTCATGCATTGCAGTATCAACGCCAGCATTTGCCAAAACTACTCCGGTTACACCACCAACTGTGAAAAGGAAAATAAAACCTAATGCCCATACCATAGGAGTTTTAAATGAGATCGAGCCTCCCCACATTGTTGCTATCCAAGAAAAAATTTTAATTCCCGTTGGAACAGCTATGATCATTGTTGCTGCTAAAAAATATGCCTTAGTATCAGTGCTTAAACCAACTGTATACATATGATGAGCCCATACAACAAAACCCACCACTCCAATTGCAACCATAGCATAAGCCATCCCTAAATAACCAAATACTGGTTTTTTGGAAAAAGTCGAAACTATATGACTAATCATACCAAAACCAGGCAGTATCAAAATATAAACTTCTGGATGGCCAAAAAACCAAAATAAATGTTGAAATAAGACTGGATCACCACCTGTTTGAGCTTCAAAGAAAGCGGTCCCAAAATTTCTATCTGTTAAAAGCATCGTTATAGCTCCAGCTAAAACCGGTAAAGATAATAATAACAAAAATGCTGTTACTAAAATCGACCAAGCAAACAAAGGCATTTTGTGAAGTGTCATTCCTGGAGTTCTCATATTTAATATTGTTGTAATGAAGTTTACTGCTCCCAAAATAGATGATGCTCCAGCTAAGTGTAAACTTAAAATGGCTAAGTCCATTGCAGGTCCTGGTTGACCTGCTTTTGATGATAACGGTGGATATATTGTCCAACCTCCTCCTACACCTGTTTGACCAGGAGGACCATCTGCAAAAATAGATAAAATTAAAAGTATTAAAGATGTTGGTAATAACCAAAAAGATATGTTGTTCATTCTGGGGAATGCCATATCCGGCGCTCCAATCATAATTGGAACGAACCAATTTCCAAACCCACCAATCATTGCTGGCATAACCATAAAAAAAATCATAATAAGGCCGTGACCAGTGACTAAGACATTGTATAAATGATAATTGCCACCTAATATTCCGTCTCCAGGATGCATTAGTTCAATTCTCATTAAAACTGAAAACGCTGTTCCAATAATTCCTGCAATAATTGCAAAAATTAAATACATTGTTCCTATGTCTTTATGATTAGTTGAGTATGCCCATCTTTTCCATCCTGTTGGAGTATGATGATCATCATGAGTTGAAGTTTGAGAATACATTTTTTATTTACTCGCTATTTTTTTAAGTTCAATCTTAGTTGGGTCTTTGGCAAATTTAATTTTTGCATCTAATAACCAATTATCATAATCCTCTTGAGAAACAACTCTTACAGTTATTGGCATAAAAGCGTGTTTAATTCCACAAAGTTCAGAGCATTGACCATAATATGTGCCAACTTTTTCAGCTTTAAACCAAGTTTCATTTATTCTTCCTGGTACTGCATCTCTTTTTACTCCAAAAGACGGTAATGCCCAAGCATGCAAAACATCATTTGCAGTTATCAAAACTTTTATTACCTTATCAACAGGAACAACAACCTCATTATCAACAGCTAGTAATCTTGGTTGATTATCTTTTAAATCTTTTTCTTCAATCATATAAGATTCAAAGATAATGTTTTCATCAGGATATTCATATCCCCAATACCATTGATACCCTATTGCCTTAATAGTCAAATCAGCTTTTGGTATTGTGTCTTGTTTATATAAAATTTTAAACGAAGGTACTGCCATTACAATTAAAATTAAACACGGTATTAAGGTCCATAAAACTTCAACAGTTACATTGTGTGTTCTTTTAGAGGGGTTTGGATTTCTCGATGCTCTGAATCTTATACATGCATATATTAAAAGAAATAAAACAAAAACACTTATCCCAATTATAATAGGTAACAATAAATTGTTATGAAAATTTATAATATCTCTCATTGATTCTGATGCGGCTTCTTGAAATCCTAACTGCCAGTCTTTTGGTTGATTTGCTAAAGTCACAAAAGGGTAGATTGAGAATAAAATTGTATAAAAAAATTTTTTCATTTTAAACACTATATAAAGTTCTTTTTGAGAATTTACACTTAAGATTTAGCGACAATTTATCAATTTATTGAGTAATTTACAATTGATAATGCCGAAATTACAGCCGTTTCAGACCTAAGTATATTCTCATTGATTTTCAGCGACTGAACATTCTTTAAAGAAAGAATCTTTTCTCTTTCTTTCTCTGAAAAATCTCCTTCTGGTCCAATAATAACACAAATTGGTTTGCCTGTAAGTTTGGCATTATCAATTTTTTTATTCTGAGAATTTAAATCAGTAAAAATTAAATCCATACTATTTTTTTTTAAAAAAACCTCAAGTTTTTGAACATCCTCAATCGTTGGAATATTGATACGATTTGATTGCTCGCTAGCTTCGATTACTATTTTTTTAATTCGCTCAATATTTAGTTTTCTTACTATCGTACGTTCAAAAATTATTGGAAAAAACTTTGTTACACCAAGCTCAGTAGCTTTTTGAATCATAAAGTTTTGATAATTTGACTTAATTGGAGAAAATGCTAACCACAAATTATTGAAAGTTTCTTTTTTTCTCAATTGTTTTGTTATTAAAAATTCTACAAGACCTTTTGATGAAGTCAAAATTTTAGCTTCCCATTCCCCATTAGTATTAAATAGCGAAAAATTTTCATTATCTTTTACTCTCATTACTTTATTTAAATAATGAGATTGAAATTTATCTAATTTACCGGTCATCTTTACAGATAAATTATCTGAAAAAAATAATCTAATATTACTCATTTATGATAAGTTAATTTATGAAAAATATTAAAGCAATAATTTTTGATGCTTATGGCACATTGTTTGATGTCAATTCAGCTGCTGAAAAATGTAAAGACAAGATTGGAGCTAAGTGGGAAGGTTTTGCAAATTTTTGGAGAACAACTCAGCTAGAATACACCTGGC
>MDSV01072662.1_pt1 | contig 16084 bp, 29 predicted proteins | sample 810851 | NCBI WGS metagenome assembly MDSV01 (sample SAMN05326640, study PRJNA326480) | marine metagenome | isolation source: seawater | place: Atlantic Ocean: North East | collected 2012 | reverse complement strand
GGTCTTCATCAATGCCGATCCCTGGAGCAAAGAAGCGACTGACGATGTCGACGTTGTCGCCTGGGGCGGTCACGATCACGCCTCGACCTTCGAGTGCCGCTAATTGCGGCAGGTCGGGCGATAAGTCGCGGATCTCTGCCTCGGTGGTGAACACCGCCAGCCAATCCGTGCCCCGTCGCACATTCAGTGGCTTGGCTCCCAGAGCCTGGCTCAGGCCAGCTGGTGCTTCGCAGGGTTTCGTTGGCTGGGCAGGACAGTCGAGCGTTAGCTGTTTCCCCTCCCGTTGCACCTGGAGCGCTCCGCTGCGGGTGTCGAAGCGGAGCGTCCTCAAATCGCGCTCTTGACCGAACACCACATGCGCTGCCGCCAGGGTGGCGTGGCCGCACAGGTCGACTTCGCAGCTAGGCGTGAACCAACGCAGCTGGAACTGACCTTCTCTTCCCACTGTGAAGGCTGTCTCGCTGAGGTTGTTTTCTCTCGCGATCGCTTGCATCAACGCATCGGGTAGCCAGCGTTCCAGTACGCAGACTGCTGCTGGGTTGCCGCTGAAGGCTCCTTCGCTGAAGGCAGCAAGCTGTTCGATTTGGATCTGCATTCAGGCCTAAGCGGGGCGAAGGATCCAACGGACTTGTGGATCATGGCTGAACCGTTCCGGCCTGCTCAAGCGTGGGAGCTGGAAGGGAGGTCTGGTGTGATCCAGTGCGTGATTGACCGCCTCCCTTGCTTCGGGCTCCCCGATCTACTGGGCATGGCCTCGTCGAGAACCCAGGGGTTCGAGCCATTCGCTCACAAGCCCGGTGCGAGCGACCGAAGCTGGCGGAATACGGCAGCCAATATTGACTTCGCCAGCATCGATGAGGCGCCCGAGGCGGAGCGCTGTGGCTTCCTCGGTTCGAGTGAACATCGGCTGGTTGGTGGTTAGCCAACGCATCTCGCCTTCCGTAATCACGCCTGAATAGAGGGACTCAAGAAAAACCTCGCCAACAGTCATGGGCTTTGTAACGACTTCGTTACATTCTGGCGTGGGTCTTGGCTGGCTGTGGCTTTTGCCTGTATTGACCTGCTGAGGTTGAATCGTTGCGAGCGTCCGGAGGTCGATGGAGACAACGCCAGTGCAAGGCTTTCTGAGGCGTCTCGGCAAGGATCCGGTTCTTCAAGTGAAGGTCCAGGCTGCTGCCACTGCAGACGAGGTGGCGCTACTCGCCCAGGAATATGGCTATGAGATCTCCGGGAGTGATTTGTTGCAGCTCTCCGGCCAGTCAATGGATGGGGTGCGCATCAGCCGGATCGACCATCCCGGTGAATACCCAGGGCGCTATTACTGAGTGCTGCTCTGATCCAAGCAGGCACGGACGCGTTTGACGCAGAGCCCTGCTTCTGTCGCTGTGATTCCACTAAGGAGGAGAAGTCCCAGCAGACCGAGCAGCTGATTGTCTGGATCGGTTCCAGCAGCTGCATTGGCAGACAAGGCGGCTCCAGCCACAAACCAGGCTGTCGCCAGAGCGGAGGTGATCCAATAGGCAGTCCAACGGCGTTGATAGAGGTAGCCGGCGCCCAGCCCAGGCACAACATTCAGGACAACGGCGACCCAGCCGGCTGAGACGGCGAGCACCTGTTCACGATTTGGTGGATTCATCACAGCGCTACAACGCTGTTGCACTCTGTCGGATCGATCAAACCCCTGCGTGGCGGCGACAGCATTCCTCTAATCCGGCGAGGAACTCTGTTTCTGGAGGTGGTTCCTTCAAGCGCGAGGCGCATTGAACGCAGAAGCGGATCCAGGTTTGGGCTGGGGTGCCTCCCCGTTCCATCACTCGCGCGTAAGCCTCGTCAAAGTCACTGCCCTCGATCAGCTCGCTGCCGATGGCTTGATACACCTCCTCCATGCCGTCGATCTGAGGGTCCGCATACACCGCCCTGATCTGTTGCTGCATCGTCATCTGCGATCGGCTCCTGCCCAACAGTCTTGTTGGTGATGCTTCAGAGGCTCCGGCCCGTGGCGTCTAGGACCAATCTGTGATTGGGTAAGGGCCATCTTGATAAGTCAGGGGTGATGGCTCGCCTACGTCGTTGGGCTATAGCAGCAGGGTTCGGGTGTGCGGTGATTGCTTCGGCTGCTAGCGCTTGGGCGGATCATTGCGCCATGCGGCCCACTGTCGAGGCTTTGGTGGCCCCCTGGAATGCTGCTGATCAGGAGTTTCTCGCTGGCCGCACCTCGATCGCCTACTACTTCGAGATGAGCCCCCGGACCTATCGGGTTGTGTATGGCGATCCGCAGGGAACGATTACCGCGCGTTCGCCAACACAGACGTTGCGTGCTGATCCCTTCTATCGCGATGAAAAAGCGCTGGGGATCAAGTTGATCAAGGCCACGGATCGCCTGATCGCACTCGATTTCCATGAAGTCTCACGGCCAGACGACGCTGATCTTGTGATCGTTGGTTATTGCGATGCCAATGACCGTAAAGAAGGTGCCGTTTCGCAGAATGTGGATGGCACGCAATACATCATGATCCTCAATGGTTGTCGCGGTATTGCCACCGGTTCGGAAGATCCGGTGTGGTTGTTTTTGCATGAATTTGGCCATGCGCTCGGTCTTGAACATCCCTTTTCCGATATTGATGGCGACTGTTTGTTCGATAACCGTCCCTATTCCACCGCTGCAGCCCATGCAGGCCACACGGTGATGGCTTATAAACCCCGTCCAGGTGGTCCCCCCAGTTTTTTCACCAATTACGACATCGCCGTTTTACGTCGAATCTGGGGAGCTGAGTAATCGTTGACGTGTCTTGATCCGCTGGCCAAAAGGCATGACTGGGGGATGCGCCCAATCGATCTCGGCATGATCTGAGACGACCATCCCATCCGTTGGAATGTGAGGCGGTGACTGCCGGTTAGAGAGATCTGCCAGGTGGAGGCGAACAACGACCAGAGGCAAGACACAGCTGAGTCTTGATCGCTTTGGTCTGCTCAGGGAAGAACTGAAAGGCGATGAACGACACACTCCCCATTGCGATTGCCACACCCATCAGCCCCGCTGCCAGTTGTAGGGGCATGGCGTAGGCAATCGCGAATGCTTTGGCCTCGTCTTTCCAGTGCACGGCGCTTGCTTGAAGAGCGAAAGCGTAATCCGCCCCTTCCGTGCCATCAACTCATGGATCACAGGTGCCATGCGGGCATCGAATCGTTCCTTTTTTGCCAGATCGCTTGCACTTGCACCGCCCTAGCTGCACTGGGAAACATTGAGCGAACACTTAGAGCCCATGGCAATAGTTTTGTTCATGCCTCAATCAATCCATCATTGATTCAGCAAAGATTGCTGCTTTGATGATGGATTGGCGGCTCAACAGGCTTAATGGTCGTACATGCTGACGTTGTTAGTGGGAAAGCCGAGTTTTCCCATTAGGTGGGACGCCTGCCCAGGATCGGCGGTGCCTCCGACTTCAAGGACAGGGTTCAGTGATTCACCAAGACTGTTCATGCCAGCAATGGGAGTAAGGCATTCCGTCAGGCAGGACGAACCACTAGGAGCAGAGGTGTCTCCGAGTCGACGATCAGCCTTCAATGATTCAACGGCGCTGCCTGGAGCAAAGGTGGCGGTTCCATTTTGATTGGCTACGGGTGTCAATGTGCTGGCACCACCGTTCGTCCAGATCTCGATTGCGCGCTCACTGCCTGTGATGGAGTCGCCGCTACCACCAGTTGAGAAACGGTTGTGCTCTTGTAGCAACACAATGTTGTTGTTCACCTTGAAAGGAGAGGAATCCTCACCATCCAAAAATCTGTCGGTTGGTCCAGGAACGTCAGCATTCGGTCCATTCTGGCCAGCACCCTGAAACACTTTTGGAGCGTGCTGAATATCTGGTTGTCGGTAGTCAACGATTGGATCAGCACCAGCTTCAGTCTTGAAATGATTGTCGCCAACGATGATGCTGCCTTTGTCGTTAACTCCTTGCGGCTTAAAGGCTCCTTCACCGCTAATTGGAGTGGCACCACGACCCTTCTCTTTGCCAGGCGTAACGCTGCCGAAGGATTCTGTTTGTGGTTGGAATGAAAACCAATCGCGGTAGTGAGGCATGGGTCGAAGGGCGGTGGAGGCTTGTGTCCTCCTGACTCACACACCATCGCCGTGATTCGCAACCCACTCATTGACCGGGATCAAAGCCTTCTGTGATCTTGGTCACAGGTGCATGCTGACCGAGCCCCCGTGGCGCTGCCAGTGATTGATTGATAAGAGGTCAGTTGTCACCATTGATCGCAAAGGGACTCGGCTTTTTTCTCTGATGTCACTGAAACACAGCTATCCTTGGCTCAGACTTGATCAATGGGCATGCATGAGGCCGGCCTCGTTTTTGATTCCGATTTGCTTGCAGGATTCAATGGCTTGAGCTTTATGCCAAAGATATGGGCAATGGGAAGCAATAGTCTCAAGCCAGTCCTAAGGCTTTATGGAGATCGTATTGAGTACTGTGGCTCATTTCGTCTGAAAAAGTGTGACTACACAAACATAGAAAAAGTTGATGTGTTGACCATTCCTTTCACGAAGTCAGTTGTCTTGTATTTTAATCACACGCCAAGAACTTTCTCGGGTAATTTTCGTCGTGAACAGGATCGAGTCGCTTGCTTGAGGTCTTTTTTGGCAAAAGAGTGTCAACTGACTGAGCAGGCCCTAGTGCTTGCGGGTGTGCTGAAGCATTAGGTCAATTGTTGTTGCCAGCGCGTATCCGCGTACCCGCACGGGGGAAGGCGCCAGGCTCGGCGTCTAGAGAGTAGGGCTGAATAAATTCAGTCAGCTTTGAAAGGGAATGAGAATCAGAACCAGCTAGTGGGAAGAGAATTCATTGCTATGTCTGAAAGAGCTCTGACAAAGAACTCTCGATTCAAGAGTCGTAGGGATGTCTCTGGTCCAGGTTGTAGACCTGCGGATGATGTAGTTGAGATGAAGGAATCATCATTCAGTCAAGGGCAGGTGTCATTTTCAGAGCGAAGTGTTATCGCACGCAACTTCAAAAGCAAGAGCAAAAAGGCTGACTGCCTTCTAGGTAGTCAGTCAGAATGCGGGGACTGGTGAGTAATTGGCACTTAAAAGACCATCGAAGGAGGTAACGAAGTTTGCTTAAGAGGTGGTTCTGATAACGGCTGCGAGGCCTTTTGTGTGTTCGGCTGATGCTTTGTGCCTAAGTGAGAAGAGCGTGCCGTGCAGGCTGAAATAAGGCCTATGGGTCCATTAATAGGCCCCGCTATTGACGAGGCCTGATTGAGACGGATTTGTCTGGATGTCAGTTAACAGGGCCAATATCTAGGCCGACAGGATCAACATCCCAGCCTCTTCTGTTCAGCATGTTTCCGCGTGATTCGGGGGTGTACATATCACCAGGGATAATGACACGGCGATTCTTAGCTTTGATGCCGTCGAGTTTGGCGAAAACTCCGCCACCAGTAATGCTCTCTAGCTGATCAAGAGTGAGCTCTGGGTTGGCCATGGTTTGAAGTGAGTTGTGGAGGTCATTCCTCCTGACTCACACACCATCGGCGTGATCACCACCCAGCTCATTGACTGCGGTCAATAGCGGTTGTGATCCTGCTCACACAAGTCCCTTCTTCGCGGCTTCTGTCAGGTCTGCTGCTGTCATGCCTCGACTGTATGTGGGCTCCTTTCTCTTCTTGATCGCTTCGGTGTGGTGCGGTGTTCAGGGAGCGGATCAGCGTGCTCTTGGCTGCTTGTGGTCGCCACCTGTCTGGCCCCTCTAACCGGGAAACTAAACGCCACCAGGCATCTTCTGGTACGGGTCTTTGTGACGTCTGCCGAACTTTGATGCCTAAGCGTTTGCCGATCGCTAGCGAGCGCTCAATCCTTTTCTCGTAAGGGTTGATATGAGGAGGCCGCCCCTCCCAGGTGGAAGAGACGGCCTAACTCGCTCGTTTATGCATCGAACCAATTAATTCAGTGTTTCCTTGAAGGTGTGACCTCAAGCAATGGGACTGAAAGAACGTGATCGAAGCAACTGGCTCGTGGCGCCTGGGGCCAGGTTCCTAGGGGGGAGGGTTGGTTCACTCCGTAGGGCACCTGGTGCGGTGCAGATGGAGCGCCGATCGACGTGGCGAAACCAATGCAGTGCCTGCCGAAGGGCTGTCCCTCTCACATGCGTGAAAACTGTTGGAGCAGGGGCCAGAAAGTCAGCGTGCTTCTTGGCTGTGCTCGGGTGGAGTGTCGGCCGTCATTGGCTCCTCCGATGTCGTTGGTATCAGTGTTCACCCATCCAGCGCCCAAGGCAATCAGTGCAATCGCGCATTGCACATGTGCAGCGAACTGGTCCAGCATGAATGGGATGTGCTTTTAGTTAGATCAGCTCTGATATTCAGGTTCAGGCTCTGGCTGAAGGAGCGTTTCCAGTTTTGCTGCCTGCTCTTCTGTGCTCGGATTGAGCTTCCGCGCAATCAACGTATCGACTGAGAAAAGGCCTGGCCCAGCTGTCAGCACCAGCACTGCTGCAGACCAATAAAGGCCGAGCAGTTCAAGCAAATAAATATTGAATCCATTCACAACGATTGCGTGGTAAATCGCAACGCTGATAGTTCCTGCAATGGCAGCCGCGCCAAGGCGGGTGAGCAGACCGGTGATCAGCAGCCAGCTGCCAATGATTTCAGAAAAGGCTGCCACATACGAGAGTGTGATCGGAAAGGGCAGATGGAGAGGACGTACAAATGCTTCGGCGAAGTTCTCGATGTTGGCGAGTTTTTCGTAGCCGTGATGGATTAACAAAACACCTGTGAACACACGCAGGATCAGGAGCCCTGCATCGGTCAGGAATGGTCGCGTCAGAACGGTGCGAAGCACAGGTTCGAAAGTTGCTTATGAAAACTTAACGGTGGCGATGGCCCTGTCGCGAGGAGCCGTGCAGCGGTCATGTCGCTTCAGGTTGACTCGCTCCCTGCGGTTGCTGTCTCAGCGGCTGCTCTCGGGCGTCAGTGTCCCTTCTCGATCAGGGTGTGTTGCTCGGCGCAAAGCTGCCTGTCATTGCTGGATCTCTCGCCACACTGGGTTGAAGCAAACGAAGCGGGAGGCCATGGGCTTGAGAACGGTTTTGCGCCGCGTTGGCAGTTACATCCTTGGGGTGGTGGATGAGTATTGGGCCATGCGCGAGCCCAGTCAGTACAGAAACAGAGATCCCCAGTGTGAGATCCGTTGCGAGGGCGACGTCTGCGTCCGCGACGACCGCACCCTCTGACGCCTCAGCGCTTGCTTCGGCAGATGATGGTGTGCCCTCTATGCAGCAGAGCCTGCTTCCCATCCCATGGCACTGGATCAGTTGAAGGCTTTTCTTGTCCTCATGCAGGATGATCCAGCCCTGAAGCAAACCGTGCTGGCATCTTCCACAGCGGATGATGTAGCCAAGATTGCCGCAGCTCTTGGCTATGAGTTTTCCGGTGATGAACTCCTTCGCTTCTCGGGCCAGAAGGTGGGGAGAGTGACGGTGTCGAAGCAGGAAACACCCGGGGAATACAACTAAGCCCCTCGCCTCAGGGCTGACGTCATCACCCCTGAGGCCTGGATCTCGGATCCTTACTGGACGTCCATTGCCAGGAAAGCGTCATCAGCTGCCACCATTTCGGCGGCGTCTTGATGGCAGTGGCAGCCGTACAGCAGATGGGTAATGCGTCCCACCTCTAGATCACGGTCTGCGACCTCCTGCCAGAGCCTGCGAGTGAGTTCCTGGTCGGCTAGTTCGAATTGGGCCCGCCCCAGCTGCCGGGTGATCGAGAAATAGCTCTGACGGTCGTTGCGGGCTCTGCATTCCTGCGCCGCACTCACCGACATCAGCAGTGGGGTGGTCTTTGCGGAGACGACGGAGAGGCGATTCATGGCACTTCAGTGGGGGATGGTGACAAGGGAAGGCTGGCCTTCTCTTGTGGAAGAAAGACCCATCACGTTGGGTCCAGACAGTCAGCGAGCGTCTGGTCTGTGCTCGGGTGGAGTGTCGGCCGTCATCGTCACCTCCATCGTTCGTTTCCACACTTTCACCCTGGCGCCAGAATCTGCCCACCCGTTGTCATGCTCATTGTCTTTTTGAGCTTGAAACCACTGGTCGTCTGAATTGAGTCGTCGCGATTCAGCCCCGGCGATCAATTCAGGGGTGTGATCTTCCCGTCAGCGGAGATTGCACTGGTTTCGACCACGGGAGGAAAGGCGAGAAAGGCCAGGCAGGTGAGGATTTCATCGAGCCCTTCATCATCTAGCGACTGGCGAATGCTGTTGCCTGAAATGGATAACCAGGCCAACAGAGTGGAACCGTCGCTGTGCACGACGCGCGTCATGGCGCCAAGCTCGTTCTGGCTCACCGCGATCCCATGCCGGTCTTCGAGGATCGCCACCACCCGTTCCAGAACATGCTGGCGATTGAGTGTGTCCTGTGCATGGAGCTCAACAAAAAGATCGGCGCCATCTGCTTCAAAGCGAACGCAATAGCAACGTGCTTCCATTCCGATGCTCCCCAGAACAGTCATCAAGACAGAGACCAGTCGCGCCCCTGCCTCCCCATGAGGATGTCCAGTCAGAAATCAGGCAGGACACCCCTTGGGTTGGAGAAGGTCTAGTCACGTTGGTCTGATCGTGCAAGACAGTCGTCTCGGCGAAGAGCGCTGGCGACTGTTCAAGCAGGGATGAGCAGCTTTCAGCGCTCGACGACACCGCAGGCGATCCGGGCACCTCCGCCTCCTAGCGGAGGGGTGTCGCTGTAGGTGTCGCCACCTGCGTGCACGACCAGGGCTTTGCCGCGCAGATCCGCTGTGCTCAATCGGGGTGCCACCACGCTGGTTGGCGTGGTGCCGTCTTCATCCACCAGCAGGCGGCTGAGGTCGCCACGATGGCCGTTCCCGAACGGGCCAAGGTGGGTTCCACTCTCATCGGGATCCCAGTGGCCACCAGCTGCAAGCCCCGCAACGGCATCCTCTTCTGCATTGAGAGCGCTGTCGCAGCTTCCGTTGCTGTGGAGGTGGAAACCGTGTTCACCTGGGCTGAGGCCGCTGAGGCTGGGGATGATCTCAAGCCCCTGATCGCTGTCTCGAGCGCTGACGCTGCCGATGCTCTCACCCACTCCTTCAGCGCTGATGCGGCTGATGCTCACGTCGAGGCTTGCAGCCTGCGCTATTCCCGGCCAGGCCAGAGCCGCACACATCATCAGTAGGGCGAACAGTCGGCGCATGCGAAGGGCTGCAGCTATTGGCCATTCTGGGGCAGTTGATCAACCGTTTCGGTCTCCCCTGTGGCCAAGACCTCTCCTCCGACGCAACGCTTCAGCAATTGGTGGTCACGTCACTGGCGCTGGTTGGTGCCGGCCTCAATGGCTGCTGGACTGCTGACCGGTGTTGGGCTGGTCCTGGCGTTCTTGTCGTTTGTGTTTGGCTTGCTCAAAAACAACGTCCCCTATCAGCGAGCTTTGGCTGAAGCTGAGCAGAGCCTCAAGGTGAGGGAGGCGATTGGTCAGCCGATCGAGCCGGGTCTGTTTGTGAACGGGCAGTTCAGCACCAGTGGAGACAACGGCGAAGCGAAGCTCCTGATTCCGATCTCAGGGCCGAAGGGTGATGCTCAGATCCTGGTGGAGGCAACGAAACGGTCTGGCCGCTGGACCTTCTCTGTGTTGACTGTGCAGATCAATCGCACGGGGCAACGTATTGATCTGCAGAACAATGATCAGTCTTCCGGTGATCTCGTTCTGCTGATGCGAAGCGTGGTCGCTGATCTTCCGCAGGGCTGATGGCTGTGGATTGATGCAGTGAAGAGTGTGTTCGTGTTTGTTGTCTTTTCCTCGCTTTCAAGTTCGTTTTGATTTGGCCATAGAGATGGCTGTTGGGTGTGGCGTCTTCCCTGAAGTGATCCCACACTGCAGATCAATTCATGCCGTAAGGAGGGACCCGATGCTCACAACAACGACCCGCCTCAAATTGCAGGAGATTCTTGGTCGTGTGGCCCGTGGAGAAGCTGTGAGCCTGCAGGAGCGGGTTCTGGTGCAGAAATACGCTGATCGAGATCGCAGCGTTAGCACTTGGGTGCATCGTGCCCAGCGCCAGCGACAACACGCTGGCAGCGTCACGGGCCTGGATGGTCTGCTTGATGATCTCGACCTCGGTAGTGACGACCCCGCTGATCGTCATCGCCCGGAGGATGACCTTGGTGACTGGTTCGGTGGGGCCTCAGCCTGGCTGCGTCGTGACTGAACCTGTGTCTTCAGCTCAGACGGATCCTTCAGGCCCTCGTCTGATTGTGATTCAGGGCCGTGCCTATCGCCGAGTGGAATTATCCAGTCGGCATCCCCGCCGCTGGCGGCTCGAGGCGCTTGAGCTTGAGGAAGCGATCGACTGGATTATTCAGGATCAGCAGAATCCTGCCGGATAAGTCATTGTGCTCAGCGTCTGCCTGCAACCCGGGGCAGATAGGTATTTATTGCTGGGTACTTTGTTCTTCTCAAACTCGAGGATTCTTCGTGCTGAATCGCGATAGGTTCACCCTAAAGGTTCAGCGGAGGCTGGTAGAGATCATGCAAGGGATGACGTCCATCGGAGCAACAGATAGGCAGGATCATGGTGATGCCATTGATTCCTATTTCGACTGCATCACCAGCTGTGACATTGATGATGGCATCTGTGTTGAGCAGTGTGTGCTCGTGCATCTCAAGCAAGGAGATGATGGTGGTGGATGAGACTGACCCATTCAGGCGTGACGGGGTGATGGTGCATCGGTTTGAGGGACATGAGGGCCCGATTTATCGTCCCTGTACTGGCCACCATTGCGTGTACTGCTCTGATCTTTCCACAGCCAAGGCCTACCTGAGCTTCTGGCGGCGCCCTCCGGAGCGACGCTGCCGCAGGCATGTCAACACGTCTTCCCAAGCTCGTTTTTGACTACCGCAGCTCCGGGTTATCGGATCGTGCGGGATGACGGAGAACACGACTCCGTGACGCGTCTGTCTTTTTCTGATTACGACGAGGCATACGACGAGTTGGAGCGCTTCTATGCCGCCACCTGTTGCTCTGATGATCGGATCGAGTACTCGATCATCAAGATCAAATCGCCTGTGTCGGACTCCTGAGCTCCGTTTGACACCAAGCACTTTGGTCAGCTTCCACTCTTTGTTTGATGGATGTGACGACAGGCGCCAGATTGCGCGAATGGCCTCAAGCTGCAGTGGTGGCTGAGTTGGTGCTGTGATCCGAAAGGAATGCACCAGTCTCGGGATCGAGATGCTGCGGAAGAACGCTGCTGATTCAGCTCAGCCTCAGTCAGTGGTGCCCAGGCGGTCGTTCGCCTATGTCGGTTGGTTGGATGCACTGCTCAATGACGACTCGTCATGGTGATGACACGGGTGTAGAGCAGTGTTCAGATTGAATCGAGTGAAGAGACTTGATCAGTTGACGGCACATGTCTCAGAATGTGCCTTTCGTTGAATCATTTGATGGCAAGCGACACTGGCACATGGGCAAACAACCAGCCCCCTTCAAACTTTGAGAAGCTTTGGCGCGGTTTGGCTCTTGTTGGAGCCATTCACCTTGGTGGGATGCTCTTGAACATCATGTTTCAAATGATGGGGAATCACTCTCTCGACAGCCTTCCAGCCAAGTTTCTCGGGCTCTGAATCCTTCAGGGGGGGGGCTTGCTGCGCAGGCTCTTCCATCGAGTGAAAAAGCATCATCTTTTCCATCTATTAATCCTTTCCTGTTGAGGTATTGGCGGGTGGGTCGATGATGCTTCAGGCCGTTCTCCACCTTTTTGATCAATTCGTGGGCACTTGCTCCACTTCTCAATCAGGGACCGTCGTCACCTTGCATGCTCGCTGGCTGAGGCTGAGCAAGTGGCGATGCCCCGTTGGTAGCACTGACATCAGTCAAGGGGTTGCGCGCATGACGGAGCCTCGATTTTCCCCTTCGCAGGCGAGGGACAAGGGGCTGCCTTGCTTGAGCAGATTCTTGCTCTGCTTCAGCTGTTTGTAACGTCGGTTCCACGGCCCACCACAGCGATGTGGAACCTCAGTCACCTGGCGAAGCTACTCAAAAAAATCCCGAAAGAGCCCACGCACCCAGGATGAACAGCGGTGACCGTGGAGAACTTAAAGCTACTCAATAGCTCTTAATAACAGGTGGAATTGCTCGCTGGTGTCCTCAAGCAAGCACCGTGCCTCCGTCTTCAGCCTCGCAGACCGATGACCAGTGCCTGCATTGTTTGAGTAGATGCTCGCCTTGCTTGAGCTGCTTTTGTCTGAGCTTGCAGCCCACAAGCGTGTGGCAGTGCTCGTCCACTCCGTAGGTGAAGTGCTGGCAGGTCATGCAGATCCTTGCTCCCTTCCAGCTCTGAAGCTCCAGGTCGTCAATGAAAGCCCACTCCCGCATCGACACTAACGCGATTAATACATCTGTTCTACACCCGGGCGCTGCGGGTGTCGCGCCGCCTCCCTTTGGTGGGCTCCAGCTAGGGGTTCAAGCGAATGCATCAAGTGTGTTCGTGCCTACAAAAGAGTTCGCGGCGATACACAACAATGATTGGGCCCCGGGAAGGGGGCGGTCGTCAACACACACAAACCGGGGAGGCTCTGACGAGGAGCCTCCTTTTCTGTGCCGTTCGTTCCCGAAAGCGATCAGTTTTGTCTGTCGCCCAACCGCTGTGCTTTGAGCCTGCTTGCTTCTCTTGGCTGCATCCCTGGCGGGCGTTAGGCGTCTATTGCACGCTCACCCGGCTTTGACGTCTCTTGGCTAGCAGGTGGGCTCGATCCCACGCTGGTGTTATCGAGTCCGCATTTTGCAATGTCCCTGCGGGTAAGGAATGACGCGCCCTGTGTAATCAATATCTTTCATTTCACCTGTGTGGATGTTGAGCTCTGTCCAAGAGTTGGCCCTCCCATTACGGTCGGAATTGGTTCGCCACCTTCGCCAGCCTTGTTGTGCCGATTGTTGGTAGACCAGCTCTTGTTCGAACTGGAATGTATTCCCGCCAGTATCAACTAATACTCTTCCCGTACTCGGGTCCAGGGTGACCAGAAAAGTCGTACCTCTTTCTAGAGAGCCACACTTAAACACCATGGGGCAGTCGTGTGCTTGTAGTGGGAGGGGTGCGATGGCTCCGATTGCAACCAGTCCAAGCGCAGCAAACTTCATCAGCTCTCTCGTCTTGTTCTCCCTTGCTAGCTACGGCGCTCTGCGCTGAGCGTCTGGCTTCCTTGATCGAGCCACTTCCTTTGCATCGCTTTGTCCAGGTTGTTGCCATGGTGCGGCTCGATCTTTCTTGATTGACCTCAGCAGGGTTCCTCGTTGAAGCCTTTGATTGCATCCGGAGTCTCCCCTTCTCGCGGCGGTGGCGTCGGCAATCCTGTTGCCGCCACATCGATTTCTCGCAGCACGTTGTGTGGGAGATGACGTCGAGTGAATCGACGTCATCTTGATGCTGCTGGTGTCTGCCGGTTTGATCAAGTCTGCCGAGAACGCACTCAGCTCACCCAGTCGACGTCATGAGGCTCGCTCCGCCTCTGCTTGTTCCGGCTTGAACGAAAGACCGGCCGATCGCTCTCTGGCAGCACGAAGACCAAGGCAGTTCAGATTAGGCATTAAGCCTTAGTCGCTCACAAGAGAAAAACCTGCAGACTCATGAGAGCTCTTGAATTAGGCATGAAAGGACTGCACATCAACGTTGCCTTCTTTGGTTGCACTGTGGCGATGGCAGTCATGGTCATGACGTTCGTGGTGAAAGCCACGGCCTAGGCGGCCAGGCTCGCCCAGCTCTGATGCTGTTTCCTGTCGGTTGCAGGTATGGGTTGTGCATTGCATCAGTTGATAGCCCTTGAAGGGTGAATCCGGCGGAGGGTTGCGCGTTCCATCGTTTGGTCTTGAGGATTCAGCCCCTGGGGGGCATCCATGCAGGTCATTCAGGTCTCGGAGCAATCCGGGGCCTCAGATCGTGCCGATCCCTAGACCGTAGTCCTCAGCTGGCTTCTCGGCTGGTACGGCAGCACTGTTCTGTTCGATCCACCCACGCAGCTCAATGTTCTGTTACATTGATCGAAACATTGCTTTACATCCCATGGGTGACACCAAGTTTGGCTTCTCTGAGTTCGCTGAATCCTGGAATGGCCGTCTGGCCATGCTCGGCTTCGTGATCGCCATCGGCACCGAGCTCTTGACGGGGCAAGGCATCCTTGGCCAAATCGGCCTCGGCTGATTCACGCTTGAATCATTCTTCCAATTCGGTTTAAGCCTCTAAGGCTTTTTGAGCACCTAGGTCAATTTGACCGGGTGCTTTTTATTGCGGGTGTCGCTGTTCCTGCTGATCGGTCACGGCTGTCATTGACTAGAGAGCTTTTGGATTTCGAGCTGGATTCACCAGGGTTTCACCAGGAGGAAGGCCTGCTTCTCACCAGTTGAGCGCAGAGGGTGTGGTCATCGGAGCTTTCGCTCCTTGCCATTCTTTATTCATCAAAACGATGACCACCCATCCCATTGCAGCCGTGACCGCATTTGGTCTGTCTCTGTCAGTCGCCGCTGTCACCGCTGCTGGCCTACTCCTTGGCACTGGCACTGCCGCTGTGGTTGAGCCCCTTGCTGAAACTGTTGATGCGTCTGCAGTACAAGACTTCCCATTGTTCAGGGCTGGAGATGCTTCCATTCCGTACTTTGGCAGGCGAATCCACTATTTCTGATCACCAGCAGGTGTGGTTTGTTGATGTGTGTGTGCGTCCCCTTTGGCAGAGGAAACATGACTTGCAAGCTTTGTTCTGATGCTTTATGCCGAATCAATCATAAAATGGCTTTCAGGTCTAAATACGGTCTGCAAACCCAGCAAAAAGCCCCATTTTTGACGAGGCTTGGTTGAGATACTTGTTCTCAGAATCGGTTTTCTGACCTGAGGCATGTAGTACCTGAAATTTCCAGGGGCTGGTAGTCAGGATGAATGACGCGGCGATGATTCGGTTTAATGCCATCGAGTTTGGCGAAAACTCCGCCACCAGCAAAGTTCTCTAGCTGATGAAGATTGAGTTCTGTGTTGGTCATGAGTTGAAGTGAGTAGTAGAGGTCATCCCTCCGGTTTTTATGCCATCGCAGTGATTAGCTCCCGATTCGTTGATCTGTCGCAACGGTTCCTGTGATCCTGCTCACAAGAAACTCTTGGCAATAAAAAGCCCCGCATTGCGAGGCCTGATTAAGATGACTATGGTTAGCTTTAACTCATCATTACTTTGCCCTCTTTATGTTTCGGTTTTTGTAGAGTCTCGCAACGAAACTATCTGGGGTTCGCAGGGCCTCTCCTGGAGGTTTGTCAGAACAGCTATTTAACTATTTATCGCTGAAGCAGGTGGGTTTGTTGTGGTAGTCGTTGTGGTAGATGAAACTGAGATTTGCCTCTAGCATGATGAAAAGCCAATAAGCAAACTCTACGGATCGTGAAGCAATCGGAATTACTGCCAGAGTCGATGACGCTTTATCCCAGCAGGATCAAGTGGATTTTGATGTTACTGGTATGTATCGGCCTTTTTGTCTCGGGTATCTTGTTAAGCGAAAACAAGCCAGAAATGATACTGGTGAGATTGTTTCTCCTGGTAGGGGGTGGCCTCGGAATTCCGCTATCCGTATGGAAGCTATGGCCGAATAGTAACTGGTTGAAACTTGGGCCGGATGGAATACGTGAGAAAGTGCTATTTAGAAAGTTCCATTATCTCTGGAGTGATTTACTTTATTTTGAAATTACAACTGTTCAACATCGATCAGGATATTCCAGTAGCAAGACGGAGTTGGTGAGCTTCTGGATCAAAACCGATGAAAATAGGCACTCTTTGAGTGAGTGCTATGGGAAAAAGCCTAAAGAGCTTGTTGGTATTCTGGAGTCTTATTTGAGTAGGTATCGTTAGTCTCTGAACGAACCTATGGACTAGGACTACTGCAGCGGCTCCAACGCTTCCCGAACCTGCTCCAGAGTTGCTACGTATCCCAGAACAGCCTTGCTAGTACCTGGCACGGGATGACCAGTGATGGCTTCGAGGTCATCAGCTGCAGAGCTGAATCCAGAGATGGTGAATGCATCGGAGGGAGCGATCCCACCTCACTCATC
>MDSV01136844.1_pt1 | contig 16085 bp, 12 predicted proteins | sample 810851 | NCBI WGS metagenome assembly MDSV01 (sample SAMN05326640, study PRJNA326480) | marine metagenome | isolation source: seawater | place: Atlantic Ocean: North East | collected 2012 | reverse complement strand
TGGAGGCAATTCGCCGGGATGCATGCCCGCCAGTTGTTTCTCTGCGAGGTAAGCTGCGAGCCATGCGTGGTTGGTCCGCCAGCCAAGATCTTCGGGGTAGCTCAGACCGATACGGCGACAGCCCCGCTGCCATAAGGCCTGCCATGTGAGACGCAGGTTGGCATAGTAATCAAACTGAATGACATGCTGGTCGGGGTAGGCTGAGTCGGGGCCGAAGGTGACGACGTGGAAATCAGTTTTCGGGATCTGAATCGGGCTGGGGTCGCGTCCCTCAGAGGGTGGGGCCAGTAAGATACTTTTGATGCCGAGGTTCCGGAGTTTGCGCAGAACGGCAACGCGATTTTTCCCATGAGGGCCGACCCAGAACTCCTGAAGCTTAATGCCTCGGTGGCTGGTTTCGCTGATGAGCTCGCTGCGCAGCCTCTGATAGTGTGCGTAGCGCAACCAGTCATCCTTGGATGCCCAATCGTGTAGCAGGGCGACGCGATCCCACTGGCTTTGCTTTCGTGCGTGTTGCGTGCGATAATTCGCCAGCGCCGCCATGGTCGGGTCGGCTTGATAGCCCAGTCGCCGAGCGGTGCGCTCGACTTTCAGCCGGGTGGCTTTAGAGATGCGCTTGTGGCCGCGCAAGGCCATGGAGACGGTTTGAACACTCAAATTCAACGCCTTGGCGATATCGCTCTGTTTGACTCTTTTGGGAAGCATGGGGTGATGGTTTACTGTTAAAACAATCTTTCTTTTTGTCAGTCCGAGAAGTCAACTCGCATATTAGGTGGATAAACATTCTGCACCGGAAAGCTGGTGTTCGATTAACCCCAAAAGCGATTGAAATGAAGCAAACACGAATAGAGAAAGATGTGGTGGTCATTGGTGGCGGGCTGGCAGGCTTTGCGGCTGCGGTCTCTGCGGCACGCCACGGCGCGCAGACTATTTTAATTCAGGATCGGCCGGTTCTCGGCGGTAACGCATCTTCGGAGATTCGAGTCACACCGCATGGTGCAGGGCTCCACCATAATTATGCCACGGAAACAGGCCTGATGGCCGAGGCGGCCGCCGCCGAGCGCTCGCGTTGTCATATCGAGCCCATGGAGAATGCCTGGACGAATAGTCAGTGGGACTTGGCGCTGTATGATATTTGTAAGCGGACGCCCAATTTGACACTGCAAATGAATACCAGTTTGACCGATGTCATTCTTGAGGACGGCACGCGTGGGTCGACATTGGATCCGGAGGATTCGAAAGTGTCGCAGGATGCTGGATACATGGAACGATCGGCCATCAATCCATCCCGGCGCATCAGTCGGATCGAGTGTTCGGTTGCCAATGCCGAAACCCAAATTACTGTCGTCGGGAAGCAGTATATTGATTGCACGGGAGATGGGCTGTGCGCGCATCTGGCTGGTTGTTCCTGGCGTTGGGGCTCTGAGGCCAGTGATGAATTTGACGAAATCCATGCACCGTCCCGTCCCGATGCATTGACTATGGGCAGTTCAATTCAGTTTTACTGTCACGATGCCGGTAAGCCCGTTCCTTATGAGGCGCCGCCTTGGGCCAAGAAATTGAATGATCCTGATTTCTTTTATGGGGGCACCGGGCGGATTCCATACACGCCACGCGGCGGGTTTTGGTGGATCGAAATCGGAGTGCCTTACAATACGATCTTCGACAACGAACCGATTCGGGAAGAGCTGACCGAATGGACGCTTGGCATCTGGGACTGGATGAAGAACAAAGACGAGAAGATGCGCGAAAAGTGCGCGAACTACGTCTTGGACTGGGTCGGTCAGGTGCCGGGGAAGCGGGAGAGCCGTCGCATCATGGGGAAGTATTTCATCAATGAGAACGAATTGAAGCTCGACCGTGCTTTTGAGGATGAGATCGCCTATGGTGGTTGGTTTATCGACTTGCACACACCCGGTGGCCTGTTGGCTGAAAATGCCGAGCCGGGGGCAGCTACAGGCTATGACAGTCACAACATTGAGGCGGCCAAGGGGCACGTGGGGCCTTATGGCATACCGCTCGGGATTCTGCAAAGCCGCGACATCGATAATCTCGGCATGGCAGGGCGCGATGTCAGTGCGACCAAGGCCGCGCTGGGCTCGATTCGCGTGATGCAGACCTGTGGGTTGCTCGGTCAGGCGATCGGAACTGCGGCGGCAGTGGCTCTGCGTGAAGGTCGCGACTTGACTGACTTAAGCACAGGGCAGGTCCGTGAAGTGCAGGACCATTTGCGTCGGGATGGTGTATTTTTGCCCAATGTTAACCGTGAGGCCGAGGGCGACTTGGTGCCCGATGCGACATTGAGTGCGAGCTCGGAAGCTTTGTTGGCCACGACCTCAGTCGAGCTTGAGCCCTCAAAGCAATGCGATGGGCGACCCTTTGAGCAGCCTTCGGATCTGGCGCAGTGTATTCCCGTTGCCGGGCCGCGCCTCGATGCGATCCGTCTGTGTCTTTCTTCCAGTCGCGAAGGGCCTATCGAAGTGCCGGTCGTGCTGCGACATGTGAAATCGATTTGGCACTACGATCAGGTCGACGGCGAGGTCCTGGCTGAGGGGACGCTCACTGTTGAGCCCGGGCAGGCCCAGTGGGTGCGCTGGGACTTGGGCATGGAACTGCCGGAGACTTTACATGACGGCGGTTATGTGCGGCTCGAACTCATGATGACCGCGCCCGGAGAACTGTGGTGGGAGCGTGTGAGCCGCCCGGCTTTGGCCTGCCCCGCCTACTATCTATTGCCCTGCGCGGATCCCAATAAGCGCGGTGAACGCTACCGTCGCATCTTCAATGAAGGGATGGAAAGCTACGGTTTCGCTGTCGAGCCTGCTATGCCAGTGTTTCGTGCCGAGAATGTGCGTCGTTCCGCCAACCGTCCGTATCGCGATGCAGGCATGTGGCGAAGTGACCCTGCCGAGCCGCTGCCTCAATACCTGGAGTGCCGCTGGAGCGAGCCGAAAACGCTGCGCCAAATCGAACTACAATTCGGCGGCGACCTGAGCAATGAGCTTTGTCGGAACGCGCCGCTTTCCAGAGACCGGGAAGTGGTGGCGGACTACGAGATTCTGCTTGAAACCAAGGATGGTTGGGAAGTCGTCGACAGTGTCCGGGCGAACTGTCAGCACCACCGTTTTCATCAGTTGGCGGAGCCCGCTGAAACGAGCGCTGTGCGTATCCGTGTAACAGGAACCAACGGCTCGGAGAGCGCCAGTATTTCGAACTTGCGAATCTTCAGCGAGCTCGGGGATTATCCGGACCCCTGGGGCATGTAGAGACTTTGCTCAAACAAATAAAAGGCCGGCAGCTCTTTGAGTTGCCGGCCTTTTTGTGTGCTTATTCGATACTGAGTAGGGGCTGGTCGCCTCCGGATTCATAGCTGTCGAATACGACATAGTGCTGACTGCCCTCAGTGGTGCTTAGGATGAGGATCGATAATTCGCCATCTCCGGCATGCTCGGTGGCCGCAGCGGCTGAGACGTCGAATTCCACGGGCACCCCATTTTGAATCGTCGTGCCACTAACCGTATCCAGCAGTGTGCTGTAGGCTGGCTGGTTGTTCCAGGTGACGCCTGTTTCCGTCCAGCTGTCGTCACTGACGAGATAGGCCTTCAGCTCTGTGTTGTTGATGCTACTGCCCACAGTGTTCGGGGTGAGGGATAAGGTCGCGTTGGTAATGCTGCCGGAATAGCTTGATAAATCGAATCGTAGAATCGCCATGCGGTCGTAGTCACTGCTCGCATCATTCTTGACCCAAAGCGAGCCATTACTGCCGTAGTTACTCGAAGCGTAGCTGCCTGCACGGATAAAGCTGTCGGCCGCGGTTGCCAGATCCGTGTAGTAAGCACCGGCAATCACATTGGCGTATTCGGTGCCCACGCGCAGCTCGTCCCACTCGGCGGATTGAGCGGAATTTCCAAAAGGACCGTGTTGAATCGTGACGGTGTTAAAGCTGAAGTAGTTGTTCTCATTGAGTGTCAGCGCCGCGCTGGCAGTCGATGGTTCGCCCGAGCTTGGAGCGGGGTCCACCCAGACATACACCGTGTTGCCTGCGGGGCCGCATCCATTCGCACGAGAAAGAGATGAAGCGAACTGTAACTGCTTCCCGTGATATTCGTGTAAGCCGTGCTCGGGCCCTTCACTTGCCAGTTGCCGGATGTGGCTTTAAAGGAGAGGCTGCCGAAGTCGATTTGGCTTGCCCGCGCGGAGCTGTTCTTCCTGGCCAGAAAGGAGAGCCAATAGGTCCCGGTTTCTGCACCCACGCTCTCAGGCAGTGTGCGGGTGATCTTCTGGTGGACTCCATCGCTATCGTAGATTTTGAACCGATTCCCTGTGGTTACGAGGTCTGTGTAAGTGAATCCGGAACTGACGACTTCTGTATAGCCGCTGCCCCCGCTGACGGACCAGGCATCAGACCATCCATAGCCTCCGTTGGCGGAGTCAATATCGCCTGTTGTGTAGTCAAATGGTTCATACACAAAGAGGCTTTCCTGGGGGGCGGGCGTGACCGCAGCGAAGCTGGTGCCGAGCCGCAGTTCGTCCCATTCTCCGGATTGCACCGAATTGCCCCAGACGCCGTGTTGGATCGTCACTGTGTCGAAGGTGAATCCTCCACTATCTGTTAAAGTTGTGAGGGCCGAAGCGGTTGAGGGCTCACCGCTGGACAGATCCGGATTGGCCCAGACGTAGACGGTATCGTCAGCGGCTCCGACATCGACGCGTATCAGGAAGAAATGCTGATGGGCATTGCCGACCCCGCTGAGACTTGTGTAGCTCGTGTCGGGCGTTTTGATCTCCCAGTCGTTCGACTGATAGGCACGGAGCTCCAAGTCGCCAAACTGGATCCGTGCTGCACGCCCCGAGCTGTTCTTTTTCGCCATGAAAGAAAGCCAATAGCTGCCTTCTTCGGTGCCGAACTCTGTCGCAAGTGTGCGGGTAATCCCCTGATTATTGCCGTCGCTGTCATAGACGCGGAAGCGGTTGCCGCTGACAGCTAGGTCTTCGTAGCCAAAGCTGTCTGCTATCACCGAAGTATCGCCTCCGCTTCCCCATGCGCTCCAGGCTCCGTCCCAGCCGATGCCGCCATCAGCCCCGTCCACGGAACCCACGCTATATATTCGCATGTAGACTGGATGAACCGGTCAGGAGGATAAAGGCGAAGTTTCGGATGAGCCGAGTGAGCTTGGAACCTTCATGAGGCAAGCCGCAGATTTTCGTCGATTGGGGGCGGGGGAAACGAATCATATTAGGTAGGGGTTGAGGTGATCCTTCGTAAACGACTTCAGCCATAGAGTCCTCCATTTTGATGGCTAAGTGTTTTGTGATTTACGCGTATAGCGAAAACTCATTATGTCAGCTCCCCTGTATGCCGTTGTCTATGACCTTTCGAAGCTCTGTGTATTGTGGTGTCATCAAGTAATCTGTTTACGAGTAAACGGCTTGCCCGTTTTACTTTTACGAGTAGAGAAGAAATAACTGGAATCATGATACCTTACCTCAATTATCCAAAGTGGCTGACTATTACAGCTGCATTGTCCCTTTCTATACTCACTGGCGCGCACGCTGATTCTGTTTCGACGGTTCCGCTTCAAAATCCGCATTTCTCGGATGTGTCAGGTGATGGAAAGCCAGATAGCTGGGACTCTTACCCCGGAGGCGACGGGATCGCTGTTGCAGAAGGAGGCGGTGTTTGGATCGAGGACAGCAGCTCATCCAAGGGCTTGGGTATCGCGCAGTGGGTGCCGGCAACCGAAGGCACGCGCTACACGGTGACAGCGGATGTTGCGGGTGAGGGTGGCTTGTTTGTATACATGAATTTTTTGGAGAAGAAGCCTGCTCAGGCAAAGAAGATTGAGAGCATGACATTGAAGCAGAAGCGGCACTGGATGTCGGGTGGAGGTGCTGAGACGCGCGCCCATTCCTTTTCCGAGATTGCCCCCGCTGGCACAAAATTGATGCGAGTTTGGATTTACAGCCCTTCGAGTGGCACCACGAATGTGCGCATCACGGGTATTTCGATTTCGGCTGAATCGCTGGGAGCGCCCAAGGCCCCCATCGTTGTCAGTCCCGGTTCGCCAATCCCGGAAGATTGTTTGATTGAGAATCCTCGCTTTACGGATCTGGGAGTCGACCACGCTCCGAAACACTGGGAGCAATATCCAGCTGCCAATGGTTCGGGGACGAAGCTGGAGATGACTGAGTCGGGTATGCGTTTGACGGATACGGACAAGAAGAATGGCGTCGGACTGTCTCAGTGGATACCGGTTGAGGTCGGTCAACGCTATACCGTGAGTGCCGAAGTCGAAGGTGACAAAGGACTCTTCCTGTATGCGATTTATACGTCCGAAAAGCCGACGCAAATGAGTCGCTACTCTAAAGTAGAACTCACGCAAAAACGGGATTGGGCCAAGGCAGGCAAGGTAGCTCAAGTTTCTTCAATCGCGCCGCAGGGTGCCAAGTGGATGCGTGTCTGGCTCTACAGTGCCTCTTCGGGAGAGTGCGATGTCATCGTGAAGCAGATCGTGGCGACAAAGAAAAATGCCAGTAGTGACGCTGCCGCAGTGGCCGCTGGCCTGCTGAACTGGATGGATTTTGAAACGGGCGATCTGACGCAAGCTTCCAGTAAGGAGGGCGGGGATCGCGAAATCGTAAAGAAGGGCGAAGGCCCTGTGCGTGAAGGGGAATATGCTTACCGTGTGCTTTTGAAGAAAGGGAAAGAGCGCTCCGAACTGGCCGGTCCTCGCTCGCCTGCTTACGGCGAAGCCCGCTACGGCTGGAGCATCTATATCCCCGAGGATTTTGATGCAGAGATCACTCCCTATAGCATTGTCACCCAATGGCATGACTGGGGAACTGGTAAAGAGTATATTGAAGATGGAGGAGCGCCGACACACTTGTATATTACCAAGAACAGTTGGCAGTTTAAGCTTCGCTACCAAGGTGAAAACAACCACGTGGATTCGACACTCTTTAAGCTGGGCTCAATCGAGGCGGATCGTGGCCAATGGACTGACTGGGTGCTCGAGGTCGACTGGCAGGCACCAGGCAAAGGCGGCTGGATGAAGCTGTATAAGAACGATGAACTCGTCATCGATTATAAAGGACCGACTTGGTATGAGGGGAAAGATCGTGGTCCTTACTTCAAGTTCGGCATCTACCGCGGTTGGGGGGGCTGGAAAGGAACTGAAGCGCATTCCAAGCTCGTATTTGATGCATTCCGAATGGCAGTAGGCAAGGACTCAACTTATGAAAAGGTAGCTCCGTCTACTTATGCAGAAAGACCTGAATAATTAAGTCCCTTGTGAAAGGTAGTAGTTTACTTGTAAACCTTTCTATTTGTTGATGCCTTAGGCACGGCTTATAGTATTGTGCCTCCTTTTATCCAAAATACCATTAACTCCCACATATTATGAAATATAAAAAGCTTATCTGTCTACTATTTGCTACTTCGTCAGTCGCGTTGGCCCAGACTAGTTCATACTGGGATGGCCAACAAACAGGAGAGTGGGGGGATGCCTCCGGATGGTTCGAGTCTGATAATTCGACTCCGAGTACGATACCGAACGGCGTGGATCATGTCGCCAACTTTAGCAACAATTCCTTTTATTCAGGCTGGGGGTCGATCAGTCTCGAAGTCTACGCTGAGGATGGCGGAGGCAGCGAAATCGATGGGGCGGATCTTGATGTAACCCTGGGCACGTGGAGCCAGACCTCAGTTACGAGCGGCCGCCATATTGATGTGCGCAGTGAGGGCACGGGCGGTGCGGCAACAATGACCTTTGATGTGAGTTCTGGAAATGCAGCCATTAATCACCACGCGAATAGCACGAGTTCCGGATTAACCTTTCAAGTCGTTGTTCAACTCAATGATAACTTGGTCGTGACAACGACTGGAAATACCATCGCAACTGGCTATCGGGAGGGCGTCACGTTTAATAATGCCGTTTCAGGTGCGGCTTCCATCACCAAAAATGGAGCGTCCACACTGAGTTTCGAAGGAAGCAGTGCGAACAGTTTTAGTGGTGGACTCTTTGTCAATGACGGCCTGGTGCAGGGAATGAAAGACGGTGCCTTTGGGACAGGGGACATTCATGTGGCCGAAACGTCGGCTACCAGCACTGCCACAGTGGAGATTGCGGATGGTGTGAATGATGCGATCAATGACCTCGCATCACTCTATTTGGTCAGCTTCGACGATGGTTCAACGAACTACTCGACGATTACACTCGCAGCTGGTGTCAACGAAACGATCGCAGCTCTCTATTTTGATGGTGTGCTGCAAAGCGCAGGCACTTGGGGGGCGACTGGCAGCGGTGCTGATTTTATCAATGACAATTGGTTTGCCGGCACGGGCGTTCTGAGTGTGGTTCCTGAGCCAGCTTCTTTTGGTGTACTTCTGGGGGCTTTGAGTCTTGGATTTGTTGCCGTGCGCCGTCGTCGATAACTCAGAAAACTATAAAATTTATTTAAAGCCCGATTGTAGCCTTACAGTCGGGCTTTTTTGACCGACTGTGATTTTAGTTCAGGCATGGTGGTTATGACCTTCGTTTAATTTTGTATGATGCGTCTATTTCAAATCCTGACTCTGCTTGTTGTTCTGTAGAATGGCAGTCTTCATTTATATGCTGATCCTGTTTTGAAAGATAAGCTCGATTCCATGGAGCGAAGTCATCCTCGACTTTTGCTCACAGATGAGGCCGTTGAGGACATGCGCGCACGGGTTGCGAGCGATTCTGAGCTGGCGAAGCTGGCGCTGACTTCCCGCGACCTGATACGTGGTGCACTCATACAAAAGGCGATGGAGGCATCATTGATCAAAGATTATTGGTGGGTGGGCAGTTCGAATAATTGGAACCAAGTCTGTCGTGGAGCTTTTGAGTGGTGGGGATACGGCTTTTGAAATCTTTGAAATCGAAAAGCCACCGCAGGACTACGATGCACCGAACCCCGGCGCAAAGATGCTCGGATTTAAGCTGAATTTAAATCCGGAATCAGACCGGAGAATCGCCGTGGCATTGATTCCCGGAAGTGTGACCGATGTGGAGATCGAATTTCCCGAAATGAAGGACTGGTAGGTGGTCTGGAGCCCCAGCGCAGCTATTGCGATTTCGGTGCATAGCTTGTTTGGAGGCCATGAGCGGATTTGTAGGCCTCGGCGATCTGCTGCATCTGGTAGAGCGCCTCCTGGTGCGAAGCTTCGTGGGCGAGATTGCGGGTTTCGTTGGGATCGATCCGGTAGTCATAGAGCTCTACATCGACAACCGGGCCACTCATGTCACCTTTGCGAAAGCGCCGGTCAATCCACTCGATATATCTGTAGCGCTCTGAGCGCCATGCGTAGCCCATGATTTTCCGGCCGTCGAATTTTCGGTCAAACTGACTGACTGCAGCAGTCTTGATCGGCGTGTTGGATCCGTTCAAAATGGGTGTTAGGCTACTGCCTGCCAAGTCATCGGGTGGGTTGATGCCTGCCAATTGGCTGAGTGTGGGGTAGATGTCGAGCAGTTCGACGGGGTGCGCGTATTCGCTGGCGTTTTTGGGTCCCCGTAGGTCGGCAATCATCAAGACCGAACGTGTCGCTTGCTCGTAGTTTGTATGTTTGCACCAAATACCATGATCTCCTAGGTGGTAACCATGGTCGCTCCAAAGCACGATGATGGTGTTGTCGGCTGCGCCGCTATTTTTAAGCGTATCGAGCAATTTCCCCAGTTGTGCATCGATATAGGAGACGCAGGCATAGTATCCGTGGATCAGCGTTGTAGCGAGCGCATCGTCGATCACTTCCGGCGAGGAAAGCGGCGGAATGTCCGCGTAGTTGCCATTGCGCAATTCCCAGCCGGGCTGATAGTGATAGCCTGGCGCTTGATCGGGCATACTTCGCGTTGGATCCGGAGCGAAGTCCGAAGGCTGATATAGATCCCAATACTGCTTCGGGGCGATGAACGGTAGGTGTGGTTTGTGAAAGCCTACGCCCAGGAAAAAAGGTGATTCACCTGCCGCGAGTTCTTCGAGCTGATCTATAGCGGTCTTCGCGATACGACCGTCCAAATAGGCCTCGTCTGACACCTCGTATTGTCCCTCATAGGCGGGAATCCCCCCAATGGTGCGACGCAGGCCCATTTCTTCCGCATGGGTGGTTGCCGGGCTCGATGCGGCTCGAACTTTCGCCACAATCTCAGGATAGAGTGAGCCGAGTTCTTCGTTCGGATTGGCCGGGGCTTGTATAAATCTGCTCCAGGATTCGGGGTCATCCAAAATGGGGCCTTCCACGGATCGAGAGTCGAATATTTTGCCAATGCCTACTGTCTGATAGCCGTTTACTTTAAAGTGCTGGGGTAGGGTGATGACATCAGGCAGTTCATTCCGAATGCGCGTCGCCAAGTCCCAAACTTTGGTTTGATCAGGACGCAGGCCAGTGAGCACACTCGCGCGTGAGGGCCCGCAGACCGCTTGCTGGCAGTGTGCATTCGTGAAAGTCACTGCATGAGTCGCCAAACGATCAAAATTAGGTGTCTGCGTGATAGAATCGCCATAGTTGGACAAGGTCGGTTTGAGGTCATCGACCGCGATAAAGAGAATATTAGGGGTGTTTGCCGGGAGCAGTGTGGGGGCACATATCAGGAGTCCCTGTGTGACTCTGAGGAGAAGGTGTTTCATATTCATAGCTGGTTGGATACTTAGCTGAAGCGATCTCAGGCCGATACTTTTTTTTGTATACTGGTAAACATACGCTTCGGCTAACAAGCTATGAGCGTTCTTTCGCACAGTTGCGTGCATTTGTTGGCCTGAACCATTGCTGGCTTTGGCACGATGGGCACCTTGTGGGAGCGTTTGGCCGCAGCCGACACATTGGTCTATCTGGACCTACCGGTTTGGCGACACTACTGGTGGGTGACGAAGCGCTGTTTGCAGGGGGCTTGGAGGTCACCATTAGGTTGGCCTGAGCGGAGTCCCTTGCTTAAAGGGACATTGACGGCCTACCGCACGGTCGGCTTGTGTCATGATAAACTAATTGTTTTTGCGTTTAATCCTAAAAAAATAGGTTGAACCGTTAATGTGCGTGTGGCTCAGCCTGTCTTCTTATCGTACTATGAAAAGTGATTACCATGCCACCTAAATGCCATCATGTAGCCTATACCGCGGCGAATTCTCCTGTTCATTGTGCTGCGCTCTGAGGGACCACGTTTTGTCCCCATTATTGGGGCGGGCAATCGCAAGCGACTAAATGGGTTCTGGAAACAGAAATCGAGGCTATGGCGACTTTTTTAGGCTTGGACAGTAGGTATGGGGCTTGAATTCTAGTTCGGATCGATGAGAGATATGCTGTTCCGTGGCATTGGGTGGTTTATCACGAGGCAAGCCCCATCATGAACTTAAAGCTGGCCTCGGGGGCGCCTGGTAGGGCTTCATGTCCGAAGTCGGGGTAAATCAGTTTGTGCTTGGGGGATCGAATTGCGTTGAACGCGGCAAACTGTGTGGATGGGGGGCAGATATTATCCATTAGAGTGATGCTCATGAGCACTTCTGCTTGGATGCGCGCCGATAGGTGGCTGACGTCGATATAGCCCAGCTTTTCGAATATGGCATCTTCTCGTTGATGTAAGGGATCAAAGCGGCGGAAATAGTCGCGCAAACCGACGTAGGCATTCTGATCCAGATCCATGTTCCAAACTCGCTTGTAGTCGCTGAGGAAGGGGTATTGCGAGTAGATGCGTTGAATACGTGGCTCCAGTGCACCGCAAGCTAGAGCGAGGGCGCCGCCTTGACTGCCGCCCATTGCGCCCACGCGATCGGCGTCGACTGTGTCCATTGCCATCACTATTTGTGCCAGTCGTGCTGTGTCTAGAAACACATTACGGTAATACATTTTCTCCGGTGCATCATCGAGTCCTTTGATGATGTGCCCGTGCAGGGTGTTGCCCTTGGTGGGCACGATGTCCTCTGATTGGCCACCTTGACCGCGACAATCGAGCGCGGCGACGGTATAGCCTGCCGCGACGTATGCGAGCATGTCGGTCCAGTTTGCGGAGGCGCCAGAATAGCCGTGAAACATTACCAGCGCGGGCCCTGGCTTTGCGGGTGCTGTGAGGGGGGTGGCCAGCTTGGCATGTACGCGTGCGTCCCCCGTGCCGGTGAAGTGGATGGATTGGCACTTCGCGTAGGGGGCTTGAAAGTCCACTTCAGTGTAGGCGATCTGTGGGTCGATGGCTTTGAGCTCTGCTAAGCCTTGATCCCAAAAGGTATTAAAATCGGCAGGCTTTGGGTTGCTGCTGTGATATTCGAGTAGCTCGTGGAGTGGTTTATCAATGACTGGCATGGGACTCTGGCATAGACAGTGAGGCGCAAGAAAGCAAGCTGTCTTGCTAGGTGTGGCTTAGTTTTTGAGGTAGCGTCACTAGGATACATGATTGCCTTATTCATGGTAGTGGATCGTATCGACGGAATCGCTACGCCAGCCCTGATCGCTTTGGCTTTCGATGTGTATGTCTAGCATCCCGTTGACTGGTAGGCTCTCTGGCAAGATCATGAGCTCTAAGCTTGAACTGTCACTGTCAGTTAGGAAGGGGACATTGGGGTGTCCGTCGCTATCGGTGTCGCTACGCAGAATATCGCCGGGGGAAGTGAAGGTTCCGTCGCCATCGGCATCGATGAAAATGAGTTCGCCATCACCGCTGTAAGCTTCGATTCGCGCGGGAGAGGAGGCGCGAATGCGTAGGTCCAGCGAGGTGGCGGATGATTGCTCGCTCCGCTGTAGGAGGTGGAACACGCTGACCATATAAAATGGATTACCCTCGAGGTAGGCGGCATTGATGACAGCGTTTTCATTTGCGTCACCACTTTCGTGGAATTGAAAAGTGGCTTGTTGAGTCTGCCCTTCGTCTGGAGTTGTGGTGAGTGTTAAATCCAATGGTTCTTGTCCTGCCGGTGCGTCGACATAGATCAAATATTGAGTGTTGCCTTGCAGCTCGATATCAAGGCTGCGTAGGGTGAAATCCTTGTTCAGATTGAGGCTTAGTTGATAGTCGCCCTGCGAAGTTGCCTGGAAATGCTGGATGTGCCCAGCCGCAGTTAGCTGCAGGCTTTGAGTGTTTGCGCTCGAGTTTGTGAGTGTGAAAAGGCCAAGCGCGGGTTTGCCCTTAATTGGAACCGAGACGAGTTTCACTGGTTGGAGATCGATCGCTTGGACGCTGGTTTTCGCGCCGGAGGACGAAGCCGTCTGCGGCGGCTTGTGCGGCTGTCGAGTATCTGCGTTGGGCGTTTTTGCCGTATTGTTTGTGGACGAGTTTTGTTGCAATCTGTCTTTGGTCGCTTTGCGGATCCATTGCGGATATTCGGCGCCGGGTTGATTGATGAGCTTTCGAGCCAGCTGCAGATAGTGTTCTACTAGGGCATCGTTGCCAATTTGCTGATACCATTCGGCCAGCTCTAGGTAACGTAGGGGGAGCCATGCGTAGAGGTCGATCGATTCACAGAATTCGATGGAAGTATGCTGCAGGTCGATGGCGGCGGCGATGTCACCCTGGCTGGCTTTCAGACGTGCATAGAGATGGTAGAGTTCAGGTTCGTTGATCTTGAGCCCTTTGGATCTGCTTAGCTGCAGTAGTTGTATTAGATCGTCTTCGACCTGAGTGGTGTCTTGGTCTGCTAAGCCCCAGATCGCGCGTTGGCGCAGTGCATCAATCCTTGCGAGAAAGAGTCGCTCTGAGGTGGCCGCTGAGAGCACGTCGTCGAGTTTTTCACGGGCGGCTTGATGTTGGCCCTCATGGCGAAGCAGGCTGGCGATGGCTAGGTCCACCTCAAGCGGAGCCCTTGTTGTGTCGAATTTGTTGTCCTTTCGAAGTTGTCGTAGGGTTTGTAAAGATTCCAGATTTTCACTGGGAGATTGATGACTGTTTAGTTCGAGCCGAACTTTTCGTGTGCGCGCCTCATGTAAGTGGCGGGAAGCATATCCGCTTTGATTGCTGTCTATGGGGATGGCATATTGCTGAAGTGCTTTGTTGTAGAAGCCAAGCCATTCATAAACTTGAGCGTCGAGGAACGCGGCATCTGCTTGTGCCTGCCAAACTTCATTGGGGCGTGAGACTGCGTTTTCGATGCCATGGCGAAGGACGGCATCGACCCAATCTCGAATCCATTGAGTGTAACCCAGTGTGCCCCGCCATGCACCTTGGTAGAGGTCGGCTCGTGGTAACACTATGAGTCCGAAAATGTCGCCATAGAATAGGGGAGTGCCAATTTTTTTTTTGCTGTTATGGGAGCCTGGTTGCATATGGACCACGGTCTGTAGTTGCCAGGTTCGAGGCAGTTTTGGTTGGCCGAGTTGCATGGCCTCAGCAGGCTGTAAGTTGAGGTCGATGCGCTCGTTGGCAAGGAAACCTTGATAGACCCATTCGCTGGTCTGCGCCATACCCGCGATGCGTCCAGTGGCGAGTTGTTCTTTGCTTAAATTGTGTAGCATCGCGGAGTCGAGGTAGACCTTATTCGGATTTCTGCGCAGGTAGTCAGCTTTGCATTTTTGATAGAGCCACTGATACAAGCGATAGCTCCATTCTGGGTCTTCACGGCCACTCAATGCTTGCGCTTCCCACCAAACTTGACGGCGGAATGGATAGAGACGATTGGATCGCAACCAGACGTTTAATGTATCTTCTAATCTGTCTAGGCCTGCTTCGATTCCGGCCTGACGATAGACGGCTACCGGCTCGCGAATCCATTTATACGCCTCTTTTTCACTGTGCTTGGTGGCACTGGGCAAGTTTTGGATGGCGGCGTGTTCTTTTTTAACTAACTGGGAGCGCCCTCGCCGTAATCTCCAAAGATTGTCAAGCGCACGTGTGTCGCCGAGCTCGACAGCTCGCAGTAGTAGCTGGATGCCATATTCAGGATCGGGCTGCGAGAGGGTGCCTGAGGTATGGTAATAACCGAGGTTATTGAGTGCATTTAAGTTATTAGCTGCGACGGCTTTTTTCAGTAGGTCGAGGGCCTCTACTTCTGTTCCCGCAGTTTTGCCTGCGATGATGTAGTTGGCGAGGTTGTTCATCGACTGCACATCCGATTGAGCGGCAATTCGTAAGTAATGTATTGCGCGCGGCCAATCCTGCGCAACAGATAAGCCCCTTGTCAGCATGTATGACAGTCTGCCGTATGCGCGATCGACGCCTTGGTCGGCGGCCAGTTTGAAATATCGCCAAGCCGCCTTTGTGTCGAGGAATGTACCGCGCGCATTCAGATACATATGGCCAGTGTAATACTGTGCGACTGGATCCCCTTGATCTGCGGCAGATTCAAACAGCTCGAAGGCGGTTTCGAAGTCAGTGGGATTGCCTCGCCCATCGTTATATAGCGCAGTCGCTGTGCGGATCGTTTGACTACAAGGGATCGTTTCTAATGCCTTCACAGCAACGGGCTCTGCTTTCAACCAAGCAGGCGTGACCAGAAGCAAAATGTAGAATAGGGTAATGGATGCTCTCACTGTTTTATTCTCCGTTAAATAAATGACGGAGTCAAGCATCGGAGCGTTTGGCGCTACGCTGCTTACGCAACGGCTTCGTCGACTTTGTCTTTTTCAACCTTGAGATTGTCGATGATAAACTCTTGGCGCTCGGGTGTGTTTTTGCCCATGTAGAAAGTGAGCATTTCTTTAATCGTCATGCCCTTAGGGATGATTACGGGGTCCAAGCGGATATTCTTGCCGATGAAGTGTTGAAATTCGTCGGGGGAGATTTCACCGAGGCCTTTGAAGCGGGTGATTTCTGGCTTGGGCTTGCACTCTTCGATTGCGGCGAGGCGCTCTTCTTCGGTGTAGCAGTAGCGGGTGACCTTCTTATTACGCACGCGGAAGAGGGGCGTTTGCAAGATGTGAAGGTGCCCTTGCTTTATGAGTTCTGGGAAGAATTGGAGGAAGAAAGTAATCAGTAGCAGGCGGATGTGCATGCCGTCGACGTCGGCATCGGTGGCGATCACGACATTGTTATAGCGTAGGTCCTCGAGGCCGTTCTCGATGTTGAGCGCGTCCTGGAGGAGGTTGAACTCTTCGTTCTCGTAAACGACTTTCTTAGTCAGCCCGAAGGAGTTGAGCGGCTTGCCCTTGAGTG